>Ga0302178_10002136_pt1 | contig 15918 bp, 10 predicted proteins | sample I_Palsa_E1_3_FD_198790 | JGI IMG/M metagenome (GOLD analysis project Ga0302178, IMG submission 198790) | Peat permafrost microbial communities from Stordalen Mire near Abisko, Sweden - I_Palsa_E1_3 | ecosystem: Environmental > Terrestrial > Soil > Palsa > Peat permafrost | place: Sweden... | reverse complement strand
GAACTGCTCGGTGCAGCTTTCGGCGGAGTGTCCGGCGACGGGGTGGAGTTTTTGCGTGGCTTGCTTTGCACCGAAGAACTCAGGCTCAAATTTTTCCGAGGTTGCGCCTGGATCGAGGCGGCGCTTGACCCAGACCTGAGTGGCCTGGTGGTTCTGCCAGACGGTGAAGAGGCTGACGCTGTAGCCGCTGAGAAATATCTCGTCGAGGTGATGTTCGAGCTGGGAGAAGGAGAGGTCTTCGTAGACGACCTGCGCGACTTGGAAGGTGGGCTGGAGGTCGAGGGTGGTTTTGGTGACCACGCCAAGGCCGCCGAGATTGACGACCTGACCGAGGAAGTGGTCGCCGTCTTTAGCGCGGGATAGGGTGTGGAGGGTGCCGTCAGCGGTGACGAGTTCGAGGCCGGAGACGATGGTGGCGAGGTTGCCGTTTTTGCTGCCGGAGCCGTGAGTTGCGGTGGCGCAGGCTCCGATGACGGAGACGTGAGGGAGCGAGGCGAGGTTAGGGACGGCGAAGCCCTGAGCGTCGATGATGGGGGCGAGCTTGCCGTAGGTGACGCCGCCCCCTACGGTGACGGTGCGGGCTTTGGCGTCGATGTCGATGGAGTCGAGTTGCTTGAGGGAGATCTGGGCGTGGGTGCTGTCGGCGATGGCGTTGAAGGAGTGGCCGCGGCCGAGGGCGCGCAGCTTGTCGCAGCTTTTGACGATGTGCTGGACCTCTTCGACTGTTTTGGGCTGGTAGAGGGTGTCGGTGTGGAAGGTGAGGTTGCCGGCCCAGTTGGTTCGTGGTGCGGTTTGCAGTGCGGACTGGCTGGCTGCCGGCTGTTCGGCCGCAGAGACGAAGCGGGAGAGCATGGTTCCGGTGAGGAGGGAGCAGGAGCCTTTGAGGAACTGTCTTTTATTCATTTTGCGCACACTCGATTTGGTGGATGCCTGTGCCTGATTTTCGGGACGGAGCGTGTCGCTACTCCGTTTGCCAGTCAGGCCTTTATAGGGATTTGTTGCAATCTATGCAAGCGATTCGCTAAGAGCAGATATTCAGGGCTGACGGGTGACGGAGATTGGGAGCGTAACGCGTTGAGGCTGGGTGGACGGTACAATCGAAGGAGTATGTCTGAGACACGAACGAGCGAAATCGGCGGGAAAACAGTGAGTATTGAGGATAGGTCGTCTGCTGCGGAGGGGAATCAACCGCAGCGGTATAGCCCGGCTGAGATCGAGCCGAAGTGGCAGGCCCGGTGGGATGCGGATGCGTCGCTGTATGCGGCGGAGGGGCATGATTCTGGGAAGCCGAAGTACTACTGCCTTGAGATGCTGCCGTATCCGAGCGGCGCGCTGCATATAGGGCATGTGCGGAACTATGCGATCGGCGATGCGCTGGCCCGGCATATGTGGATGCGCGGGTATAACGTGCTGCACCCGATGGGGTGGGATGCGTTTGGGCTGCCAGCAGAGAATGCCGCGCTGAAGAATGGCGTGCCTCCGCGGGAGTGGACCTTCGCGAATATTGCGTCGATGAAGAAGCAGTTCCAGCGTCTGGGGATGGGGTTCGACTGGACGACCGAGGTGACGACCTGCCTGCCGGAGTACTACCGGTGGAACCAGTGGTTCTTCTTGAAGATGTTTGAGAAGGGGCTGGCTTATAGGAAGAAGAGCAAGGTGAACTGGTGTCCGGAGTGTTGCACGGTGCTGGCGAATGAGCAGGTGATCGGCGGGCGCTGCTGGCGGCACGAGGATACGGTTGTTGAACTGCGCGATCTGACGCAGTGGTTTTTGCGGATTACCAAGTATGCGGATGAGCTGCTGGACGGACTCGATAAGCTGGAGGGTTGGCCGGAGAAGGTCCGGACGATGCAGCGGAACTGGATCGGGCGGAGTGAAGGAGCACATGTAGATTTCGCTGTAGCGGATGGCGACGCGAAGATCACGGTATTCACTACTCGGGTGGATACGATCTTTGGGGCGACATCGGTGCAGCTTGCGCCGGAGCATGCGGTGTCGAAGGCGTTTGCGCTGGAGGATGACGCGCTGCGAGTACAGATTGAGGAGTTGCTGGAGCAGCAGCAGAAGGCTCGCGAGGCCGATGCGCTGGGCGCGATCGAGAAGCATGGCGTGAATACGGGGCGGCTTGCGGTGAATCCGTTCAATGGGGAGCGGGTGCCGATCTGGGTGGCGAACTACATTCTTGCGGACTATGGGACAGGCGCGATTATGAGCGTGCCGGCTCATGATGAGCGGGACTTTGAGTTTGCGCAGAAGTATGGGTTGCCGGTGCGTCGCGTAATTGCTCCTAATGTTGATACAAACGATTTAGCGCTGCCTTACACGGGTGAGGATGAGGCTGTATTGATCGATTCCGGCGACTGGACCGGGGAGAACTGCCTGGAGGCGCAGGAGAAGATGGCTGCGTTTGCGAAGGCGAAGGGATTTGGCACTCCTACGGTTACGTATCGGTTGAAGGATTGGGGCGTGAGTCGGCAGAGGTATTGGGGGACGCCAATTCCGATGGTGTACTGCGATAAATGCTCGCCGGAGGAGCCGTTGCCGGTGGCTGAGAGTGAGTTGCCGATTCTGCTGCCGGAGCAGATTGATATCACGCAGACGAACGGATCGCCGCTGGGGCGGGTGGCGGAGTTTGTGAATGCGAAGTGTCCTAAGTGTGGCGGAGTGGCGCGGCGTGAGACGGACACGATGGATACGTTCGTGGACTCGAGCTGGTACTTCTATCGGTATACGGATGCGAAGAACTCGAAGGCTCCGTTTGATTCGGATAAGGCGAACTATTGGTTTCCGATCGATCAGTACATCGGCGGGGTGGAACATGCGATTCTGCATCTGATCTACTCGCGGTTCTGGACGAAGGTGATGCGGGATCTTGGTTTAGTCAAGAACGATGAGCCTGCGGAGCGGCTGTTTACGCAGGGGATGGTGATCAAAGACGGCGCGAAGATGTCGAAGTCGAAGGGCAATGTGGTATCGCCCGATGACATGATTGGGCGGTATGGCGCGGATGCGACGCGGATGTATGCGCTGTTTGCGGCCCCGCCGGATCGTGATCTGGAGTGGCAGGAGGAAGGCGTTGCCGGGATTTCGCGGTTTTTGAGTAAGGTGTATCGGCTTACTACGAAGTACGCCTACGTAACTTCTGACGCGAAGCCAGTGGAGAGTCAAGCAGGCTTGGCGTTACTGCGGAAGTTACATCAGACGATTGCGAAGATCACGCAAGATTTCGATGGACGGTGGCACTTCAATACTTCCATTTCAGCGATCATGATTTTGGTGAATGAGATCTCTGCCATCGAGGCGGCGATGGACTCGGGCGAGATAGAAAAACAGGCTATTGCGGGCACTTTTCTTGGGTTAACGTTGATGCTTGCTCCCTTCGCTCCGTTCCTCGCCGCTGAGCTTTGGGAACGGATGGGATATGAAGGTGCTGTCTTTCGGGCTTCGTGGCCTGAGGTGAATGAGGAGCTTGCGCGGGAGGAGGAGACTGAGATTCCCGTCCAGGTGAATGGCAAGCTGGTGACGGTTGTGAAGGTTCCCGCGGGCAGCGATGAGGCTACGGTGAAGGCTGCGGCTTTAGCTGATCCTAAGGTGATCGCGCGGATTGAAGGTAAGACCGTGGTGAAGGTGATTGTGGTGCCGGGTAAGCTTGTGAATCTTGTGGTGAAGTAGTGGATCCGATTCCGCAGGATGGTGTTGTTGTTGCTGCAGGCACGGTGCGGGGGACGCAGTCGTTTGTGCATACGCTTTCGGAGTGCTGGCGGCGGCCTTCGCTGACGGCGCTGGAGGTGCTGTGGCGGTGGGCTTACGGTGTGCCTGCGGTGTTGTTGCTGCGGTATGAAGGGCTGAAGATACTGCAGGCTACGCCGTTGGACTATGCGGCGCTGAAGAATATGACGGTGGTGGATCCGCTGGCCTCGGCGCAGACAATGGCGAAGGCGTTGGCGCTGTTGGTACCGGAGGTTTTGAAGGTTGCATTATGGCTGGCGCCGTTGCTGGTGGTGGCTTGGGTGGTGGTGTCGGCCGTAGGGCGGACGGTGGTGTTGCGGCGGGCGGATGCGCGGCTGCACGCGCGGGTTGGGACGCTGATTGTGTTACAGGCGGTTCGGGTGGTGGCGCTGCTGGGGAGCTTCGCTGTTTGGTTCTGGTGCATGGAGCGGGTAGCGGAGTGGACCGTGACGGGGCCGGCTGCAGCGGGTGGGGAGCCGAATCTGGTGGGGTATTTTTCGCTGGTGATTGTGGCGACGCTGGGGCTGTTTACGCTGTGGGCGGTGGTGAGTTGGGCGCTTTCGGTGGCACCGTTAGTGGCGATGCTGCGTGGGTTAGGCGTGAGGGGGAGCTTGGTGGCAGCGTTTCGGTTGGGGCCGCTGAAGTCGAAGCTGGTGGAGATCAACCTGGTGATGGGGATCGTGAAGATCGCGTTGATTGTGCTGGCGATGGTGTTTTCGGCGACGCCGTTGCCGTTTGAGAGTGTGACGACGCCGGAGTTTTTATTCTGGTGGTGGGCGGGGGTGACGGTCCTTTATTTTCTTGGATCTGACTTCTTCCATGTCGCCCGGCAGGTGGCTTATCTGCAGCTTTGGCGGGCTTACGAGGGTGTAGACAATTTCACTCACGGGAGCTGATTTTTGCATCGTCGAAAGCCGAATTAGGTCAGCTCTGAACGGGTGAGGGTACTAAAGTTTTTCAGCTGACCACTGGAAATCCTGCATCCTACTACTATGGGCCCCTCACTTCCCCCTCTGGAGACAGGCCATGTCCTCAGCTTTTTATGTTGTTGCCTATCTGTTGGTGATCGCCGGCGTATCTTACCTGGCCTATCTTAGCCATATTCCTGAGTCGTACATTGTCGCGATCGCGGTCATCATGCTCGGTATTGGCGTGGTGAGTGGGATGGAGAGTGCGCGGCTGAGGAGCTCCGGGTATAGACGCGGGCCCGGCGTCTACTAGGCATCGCTTTTGGCACGAGGCTGCCCTATGGCCGGCGAAGAAGTTTTCTTCCCGACCAACGGGTGCGGCAACAGAAGGGGTATACCCGTCACGAAGTGACCGTAGCGGCCATTTACACTTAGTAGGTGGACACCTCAACGATTGTCATCCTGGATTTTGGATCGCAATATACGCAACTGATTGCGCGGCGTATTCGTGAATTCAATGTGTTTTCTGTTGTGCTGCCTTGTACTGCTCCGCTGGAGCAGGTGAAGGCGCTGAACCCTAAAGGCGTGATTCTTTCGGGTGGGCCGTGCTCTGTGTATGACACAGATGCTCCGAATGCAGATGCAGGCGTGCTGGCAATCGGTGCGCCGGTGCTGGGTATTTGCTATGGTTTGCAGTTCATCGTGCATCATCTGGGTGGAAAGGTGGTTGGGGCCGCGGCGCGAGAGTACGGCCACGCCGATGTGACGGTGATTGCGGAGACGCCGTTGTTTAAGGGGCTCCCCGGATCGCTTGAGGTGTGGATGTCGCATGGCGATGAAGCGGAGACGCTGCCCGAGGGGTTTCAACTGACGGCGAAGACTTCGAATGCTGTGGCGGGGATTGCGGATGAGGCGAGAAAGATCTGGGCGGTGCAGTTTCATCCTGAGGTCGCGCATACGCGGCAGGGAATGGAGCTGCTGAAGAACTTCTGCCTGGATATCTGCGGGGCAGCGCAGGATTGGACGCCGGAACATTTTATTCAGTCGACGGTGGAGCGGGTGCGGGCGCAGGTGGGGACGGGGCATGCCATTTGCGGGTTGAGTGGAGGTGTTGACTCAAGCGTGGCGGCGGTGCTGGTGGCGAAGGCGATTGGGGATCGGCTGACTTGTATCTTTGTGAATAACGGCGTGCTACGGAAAGACGAGTTTGAGAAGGTGCAGACGACGATGCGAGAGCAGCTGGGGCTGAACGTTGTTGCGGTGGATTCTTCGCAACGGTTTCTGGAGAAGCTTGCGGGTGTGACTGATCCGGAGAAGAAGCGGAAGGTGATCGGGAACGAGTTTATTGCTGTTTTCGATGATGAAGCGAAGAAGATCTTCGAGGCTCAGAAGGATAGCGCTGGGGAGGAGGTCGCGTGGCTGGTACAGGGAACCCTGTATCCGGACGTGATTGAGTCGAGCAGCGTGCATGGACCGAGCCACACGATCAAGAGCCATCACAATGTGGGTGGGCTGCCTGCGGATATGAAGCTGAAGTTGATTGAGCCGCTGCGAGATCTGTTCAAGGATGAGGTGCGGCGGATTGGGCGGGATCTCGGGATGCCGGATGACATTATTGAGCGGCAGCCGTTTCCGGGGCCTGGGCTTGCGGTGAGGATTCTGGGTGAGGTCACTGCGGAGCGCGTTGCGATTCTGCAGGAGGCCGACCAGATTGTGGTGGACGAGATTAAGAAGGCGGGGCTTTATCGGAAGGTCTGGCAGAGCTTTGCGGTGCTGTTGCCGGTGAAGTCGGTTGGAGTGATGGGTGATCAGCGGACGTATGCGAATACGTGTGCGGTGAGGGCGGTGGAGAGCGAGGATGGGATGACCGCGGATTGGGCTCCGCTGCCTTATGAGGTGCTACGGACGATCTCGAGCAGGATTGTGAGCGAGGTGCGGGGGATTAACCGGGTAGTGTATGACATTACTTCGAAGCCGCCTGGGACGATTGAGTGGGAATAGGCGTCCTGCCGGACGGGCCTCCTACGCGGAGAGCGGTCACTTCGTGACGCGTATACCTTGTCTCGTCATGATTGGCACCTCGGCCCTCCCGTTGGTCGGCACGATCCAAACTGCGACAACCATGCGGAGCTATCACAAGTCACGAACTGACCACTGCGCGCAGGGTGCTGCGAGAGCTAGCCTACGTAGGCAGAAGCGTCAGTGACGTCGGTGCCGGGGTTTAGCTTCATTGCGCGGAATAGGATCGTCAGTGCCGTGGAGACGGCCAAGTTCAAGATCAGTGCGGGTACGGCTGCGTACATAGAGTAGGTGCTGCCGAAGATGTGGAGCGGATAGACGGAGCTCTTGAGTCCCAGAGCTACTGCCATGGCCGTGCCGCTGAACATGCCCGCTGCCCAGCCGATCAAGAGGGCCCATGGATTGAACCATCGTGTGAAGACGCCGACCACGACTGATGGGAATAGCTGGCCCATCCAGATTCCGCCGAGTAGCTGCATTTCGATCGCGTAGGGGGCGGGGAGCTTAAGGACGAAGATGAGTGCGCCGAACTTTACGACGAGAGAGACGATCTTTGCCATGCGGGACTCTTCTTCGGGTAGCATCTTTCGTCGTATCAACGCTCCGTAGAGGTTGCGTGTGAAGAGGTTGGATGCGGCGATGGACATGATGGCTGCGGGTACCAATGCGCCGATGGCGACGGCTGCGAGGCAGAAGCCGGCGAACCACTCGGGAAACATCTTGAGGAAGAGCAGGGGGACGGCCTGGTTGGGATCTTTGGTGACGACGCCTGCGGCGAGGGCGAGATAGCCGAGGAGCGCGATTAAGCCCAGGAGGAAGCTGTAGGCCGGGAGCATGGCCGCGTTGCGACGGACGACGTTCGCACTCTGTGCGCTGAGCACTGCAGTTGCGGTGTGCGGATAGAGCATGAGGGCGATTGCTGAACCGATGGCGAGGGTGGAGTAGCCGAGGAACTGTCCCTGTTTCAGATGAATTGTTGCTGTCGGGGTGTGGTGAGCGAGGAGTTGATTGGCGAGCTCAAAGACTCGCGCGTAGCCGCCGAGTTTGTAGGGGATGTAGATCAGTGCGGCGAGGACCATGATGTAGAGCATCACGTCCTTGACGATTGCGATGACTGCGGGAGCGCGCAGGCCGCTGGAGTAGGTGTAGGCAGCAAGGATGACGAATGCGGCTGCCAGCGGCCATTCGCCATGGATGCCCATGGCTTGGATGACGACGCGAATGCCGACGAGCTGAAGCGCAATGTAGGGCATGAGGGCGAGGACGCCGGTGAGCGCGACTGCGATGGTGAGCCAGCGGTTACCATAACGTCCTCCGACGAAGTCCGCGAAGGTTATGTAACCGTGGCGGTGGCACACAGTCCAGAGCCGCGGGAGAACCATCATCATGTAGGGGTAGGCGATGACGGCGTAGGGGACGGCGAAAAAGCCCATTGAACCTGCGCCGTAGAGCGCTGCCGGAACGGCGATGACGGTATAGGCGGTGTAGAGGTCGCCACCGATGAGGAACCAGGTGATCCAGGTGCCGAAGCTGCGGCCTGCGAGACCCCACTCCTCGAGCGAGGCCATTCCTGCCTTGGGTCTTCGCCATCGCGCTGCCCAGAATCCGGCGAGCGTTACGAGCAGAAAGAAAAAACAGAAGACCACCAGTGCCGTCGTATGCAGTTGCAATCGTTCACCCAGAATCTAAAGATTTGCCGCACTCAAAGGTATGAGCATGTTAGCGCATGCAGAGGATAAAGATGGGATCAGCCTGGCGGGGCTGGTGCGATGAGTTAACTGCGCCCGTTATCGCTCCACTCGTAGACGACTACACCGAGGTCGCTGAGGGTTTTGATGACGGACTCCATGTTGCGCCGGACTTCAGGCCGGGCACTGACGGGGACTTCGTGGGCCTCTTCGACTGCAATGACGCGGCCGTAGGGCCAGGAGTTTTCGGGAATGGCATTGAGAGCGGTGGGAAGGTCGGAGACGCGCACGTTCAAGTCGCGACGGCGCGCACCGATGGGGCGGAGCATTCCGCCGACGCCGAGGTTGCTGGTGTTGCCGTCGGCGACGACTACGTGCAGTGTTGCCATTGCTCCCTGCACGGTGATGTAGGGATTCTCCCAGAGGTTGAGGCTCTTTACGGCCATGTAGCGGGTCTTCGACGGGGGCGGGATCAACTCCATCTGCTGACGGGCGAGGTTTGTCTCCTGCTGCTGCTCGGCTGCCAGGGCGTTGCGCTCCGCGACGTTGGGGACAGCGGGGCGGGAGCAGCCGAAGGGGGCGAACGGAAGCAGAAGAGCAGGAAGAAGCAGTAGATGTCGGAGCGTGGAATGGCGGGACTGAGAATAGCTGGGCACGAACAACAGCATATCAAGCGATGGCATCGATCAAAATCAAAATTCCCAGTAATTGCCCACAAAGACCGGGATTTACCGTCCCGTCCAAACGGGGGGACGTTTTTCCAGAAAGGCTTTTGTGCCTTCTTCCTTGTCGGCACTTGCGCAGAGGCGGCCGAAGATCTTCGCTTCCATGTCGATGGCCTCGTCGAGACTGACTTCGCTTCCGTCACGCACGGCTTCGATGCAACCCGAGACGGCGAGGGGAGCCCTGCTGACTATTGTTTTGGCGAGGGCTTCCGCTCTCTCCATGAGCTTGTCTGCGGGGAGGACTTCGTCGACGAGCCCGATTCGGAGCGCCTCGGGGGCGCCGATCATATCGCCGGTAAGCAGGAGTTTGAGCGCCATAGGCTGGCCTACAAGGCGCGGGAGGCGCTGGGTCCCACCGTAGCCGGGGATGAGGCCGAGTTTTACTTCAGGTTGGCCGAGACGAGCGGTTTCGCTAGCGAGGCGCATGGTGCAGGCCATTGCGAGCTCGCAGCCGCCGCCCAGGGCGAAGCCGTTGATGCAGGCGATGACGGGCTTGCCGCAGGTTTCGATGAGGCGAAAGACGCCCTGGCCGCGGCTGGCCTTCGCTTCTCCGGATGCGGCGTCGGTGCTGGCGAGTTCTTTGATGTCAGCGCCTGCGGCGAAGGCTTTTTCGCCCGAGCCAGTGAGGAGGATGACCCGGACAGCGGAGTCGGTGGCGAGGGCGGAGAATACTGCCTCCAGCTCGTCGAAGACCTGGGTATTGAGGGCGTGGAGCACCTGGGGGCGGTTGAGTGTGACACGCGCAATCTGATCCTTTACCTCGCAAAGCAATGTCTCGTAGTTCACAGAACTCTCCTCTTGCAGCAAGCTCGCATCGCACTCAGACGATACAATCGAATCTATGATTAAGGGAATTACGCATGTCAGCGCGATCGCCTCGGGGGCTGAGTTTGACCGTGTCACCAGTCTCTTTTCGGCTCTTGGATTTGAGCAGGGGAAGGGATGGCAGGATGCCGAGGGGCGGGGAGCGGCGTTCCTCGCACCGGTCGGCAATCTTGAGTTTGTTACCGGCAGAGCGTCGGCGGTGCCTACCGTGCTGGTCGAGGTTACGCAGCTGGATCACATTCGTTCGGTGGTGGAGAAGTGGCTGCTCGCAGGGTATCGGAGTGAGGAGATTCCAGAGATTCTTTCGGAGATTGAAGGGACTCACTGGAATAGTCGTTTGTTCACGGTGCAGATTACTGCTGAACTGCAGATTGGGTTCTGGCAGTCCGAGAATCCGCTCCACGGCCAGCTTGAGGCGGTTGAAGGCGACTTGAGCGCTGTGAATATGCGCTTCGCTGTGGTGACGACGCGTTGGAATACGGTGATTACCGACCGGCTGCTGCAGGGTTCGCTGGATGCGCTTCATCGCAGCGGCGCTGCTCGAAAAGACATTGAGATTGTTAGGGTGCCGGGTGCGTGGGAGGTTCCGTCGGCTGCACGCACGCTGGCGGAGTCGAAGAAGTTTGATGCGATTATTACGTTGGGATGTCTGCTTCGCGGAGAGACGGCTCACTATGAGGCGATCTACAACGAGGTGGCGCGAGGGATTGGCCAGTCGCAGCAGGAGACTGGGATTCCACATGCGTTTGGAGTGCTGACTTGCGAGACGCTGGAGCAGGCGCTGGATAGGGCGGGACTGAAGGCGGGAAATAAAGGCTTTGAAGCTGCGAGCGCGGCGATTGAGATGGTGTCGATTCAGCGCAAGTTGGCGGCACAGAACGGCGAGGTAAAAAAATAATGGGAACCCGCCGGAAGTCGCGCGAACTCACGATGCAGATGTTGTTTCAGGGAGACCTGGGTAAGCAGAAGCCGGAGCAGGTGCAGAAACTATTCTGGGCTTCGGTCGAGGATGTTGATTTGGAGACGCGAGGGTTTGCTGAGGATCTTTACCGGATCGCGACAACGCGCGATGAAGAGATCGACAAGCTGATCGAAGAGCATGCACAGAATTGGCGGCTGGAGCGGATGCCGGTGGTGGATCGGAATCTGCTGCGTGCCTCGGTGGCGGAGATGCTGGGTTTTCCGAATACGCCGGCTGCGATCATCATCAACGAGACGCTGGAGATTGGACGGCGGTACGCTGCGCCCGAGTCGATTCACTTTCTCAATGGCGTTCTGGACGCGATTGCGCGGGATCTGTTGAAGAAGCGGCTGGCGTAAGACGGGCGGAGAGCAGAGTCTACAGAGAAGATGGAAGACGCAAAGAAAAGCCCTCTCTAATGAGAGGGCTTTTTGGTGATGGCTGCTTTGAAGATTAGGAGGTCGCCTTCCGCGGTTTCTGTACGAGAAGGTTTGGAGCGACGATGTTACCGTTCACGTCTGGAAGCTTTGGCGCGAGCGGGGTGGTCGTGTCCTTGTAGGTACCGTCGGTTTGTTTGGTGATGAGGTGGACGGCGTTGTCTCCCGTAGTTCCTGCGAAGAAGGTCTGGTTGTCTGCACTCACTACTCCAACGATGGGGGCAATGGGGGTGCCCAGTGCGGTCGAGAGAGCAATGCTGCCAAGAGTTCCGGCACCGGTGGCCTGCGGGATGTAGGTCGGCACAATGGCTCCGCTGCCCTGATAGGTGACGAAGGCGATCGCCGAGTCGGAGGTAGGAAAGACGCCGGTGATCGCGGTGGCCGTCACGGCAGGGATGGCACCAGTGAAGACTGTTGTGGTGGGGAACGTCTGGGGTGTCGTCACAGGGGTTTGGCCGGGGCATGCGCCGATCGGAAGCCCTGGGGCTGCAGCGGTGGTGCTAGTGGCTGGGGCTCCAATTGCGAGGTCGGTCAAGGTTGGCGTCGGGGCTACGGTTGCGCCGAGAACGTGAAGGCCGTCGTTGGTGGTAGCAATGCGGTCTGTGTGGGGTCCGAGCACGCCAGCATCCGGATAGAAGATGTTGGTCGTGGTCGAAGACGTCGTGGGCGGCACGCCTACGGTGGTTGTCTCGGGGCAGTAGGAACGGGCTGTGGTCGGGTTGCCGCCAAAGAAGGCGCCCACGCTTGGAACGCCGATGGCTACGTCGGTAGTCGGCTGCGAGGAGTTGGCCTGGTACCAGCCGGTGAAGGTGGAGTGAACCAGGAGCTGATTGTTGGGAGTGACTACGGCGGGGGTTGTCGGAGTGGCTGGTGTAGTGACATCGCCAAGAGTGATGTAGACGGTGGTGCTATCAGGCGAGAAGACTGCGTGAGTCCCAACGCCGCCATACTGAGTCTGAATGCTGCCGGTGGTGCTGTAGAGGTAGACGAACTGGCGAACGGGGTCTGTGATGACTAGGGTGGTGCCGTCAGGAGATACAGCGAGTACGTTGCCAGGTACAGTCGTGTCCTGCGCGCCGAGGCTGTTGGTGGTCGCGCTGAAGGTCATCAGTTCGAAGGAGCTTCCCATGTAGATAGAGCTGCCGTCGTTGCTGATCACCATGGAGTTGGGCTGATAAGGCAGCCGAATCGGACTTCCAAGCTGGGGCTGAGTAAAGTCCACTGGCACGAGATAGAAGGAGTTCGTGCTAGCGATGTAGAGATTGGTGCTATTGGTGCCGGGGGATGTGATGAGGACTGGGTTCGAGCTGACTGCTTTTCCGTTGCCGAAGAGGCCAATCTGGTTGAACGGGGATGGATTGCAGGTAGGAGGCTGGCAGATAGCGGTGATGGCGCCGGCGCCTGGGAAGATGGGGGTTACCGAAGCAGCGGAGGCCGCGGGAAGAGTCGTCGGAGTGGTGGATTCGAAGGTGAGGGAGAGGCCAGTGAGAATCGTTTGGTTCTTGTCCAATGCTACGGAGGTGATCGGTTGAACGTTGTTGGGGTTGACGATGGCGCTGTTGGACGGTACACCTCCGCCGTTAGGGGTGGTAAGTGTGATCGATACGGGGGGGCAGGTGGAGAAGAAGCCAGCCGAGCTTCCAGCGTTCGAGATATTTGCGGTGATAACGGTTGAGCCGGGCTGCTGTGCGGTGGCGACGCCGTTCTCGTCAATGGTTACGATGGAGGCGGTCTGTGGTGCGTAAGTGAGATGACCGACCTGGCAGCTGATATTGCTGCCGTTTCCGGCCAGCACCCTGGCTGCGAGCTGGCTGGTGACTGATTGGGAGACGCAACCTGTCGCTGCAACGGCGGTTGCAGTTGTCGGGACCGGGACGGCGCAGCAGCCGTTGCCATTGGTGGTTTGTGCGCAGGTCGTGGTCTGGGTATCGAACGCGGCGGGGCTGCAGTTGGTTGCCGGATCGGTAACGCAGTCTGTGGATAGCGGCCCTAGTGTCACATTGGTGACGATGGGATGGACGAAGATCGGGAGGGGATTGCTGCTGACTCCGCCGCCGTTTGCTACGACATAGACTGTGCCGGACTTGTTGGTGGGGTTGCAGGTGGTGAAGTCCGCGATGCCGCCGCCGGTGTTCCGGTTCCAGGTGCCTCCACACAACGCGCCGCTCGTGGGATTCACATCGGCGATGGTCATATCCGGCTGGCCGTTCGGGAGGAAGGTGGCATAGGTGTACTTCGACACTGTCTCGGTAGTGCCTTTGCAGTCGACTGCGCTGGGTGCGCCAACCTGCGAGATCTGCGCGAAGTTCAGCGATACACCGAAGATTTGGGGCTGCAGTGTGATGTTCGACACCTGACCAACGACAGGGCCTGTGTCTCCACCATTGCAGTAGACTGTCGCTGCTTTCTTGGAACAGCCCGAAATTGAGACACCGAAAGGAATCGTGAAAAGCAAAAGAAAGACTAACGTGACAAACCGACGCATTGAACCTCCCCGTCCAACCAGAACTCAAGCTGAACGGTCACACCGCAACCGCTGAATAGCTGAACCCTTAGTGTAAAAGCTGCGCAGACCGGAAGCAAATCTTCCGAGCATAATAGTGTTCGAACGTTGGTTGGACGATCCAACCAATCATTTCGCATCGTGAGAAGAACGCTCTCTTTAGCGAAAAATTGCTAGTGGGGAGCGAGGGTGAAGACGGACTAGCTATTTTGCGGGCATCTCCGTCTCAAACCAGTTGAAAGCTCGCTCGAGAACGTCTCTCCGATGCGCGGGCTCACGGAACGCATGTCCCTCGTTCGGGTATATCACCAACTGCGTCTTTACGCCTTCAGCGCGGAGAGCATGCCAGAACTCGAAGCTCTGCGGAGCGGGGCATTCGCCGTCGCGATCGCCTACGACGATAAGGGTTGGCGTCTTTACTTTCTTGATGTATTCGATTGCGGAGCTCTTGGCGTAGACCTCGGGGTCGTTGTAGACAGTATTGCCAAAGAAGGGGACCATCCACTGGTCGATGGAGTTCTCGCCGTAGTAGCTCTTCCAGTCGCTGATGCCTGCGCCTGCGACTGCTGCGCGGAAGCGAGTGGTCTGGGTGACGCCAAACATGGTCATAAAGCCGCCGTAGCTCCAGCCGGTGAGGCCTTCACGATCTTTGTCGATGGGGAAGCGCTTTTCGAGGACGTCCATGCCGGCGAGGATGTCTCGGAGATCACCGTAGCCGAAGTCTTTGACGTTGGCCTGGGTGAATTTTTCACCCTGACCGTAGCTGCCGCGCGGGTTGGGCATGAAGACGAAGTATCCGAGCGCTGAAAACGGTGCACCACTGTAACCGACGCCGGGCCAACGGGGTGAGACGGCGCTCGAGGGGCCTCCGTGAACCATGACGAGGAGAGGGTATTTCTTTGCGGGATCATAGTTGGCTGGGTAGAGGAGCCATCCCTGCACTTTGTATCCATCGTTGGTCCAGTCGATGCTTTCGGTCTTTCCCCAGGCGGGTTTGAGTGCGTCGTTTAGGTGAGTGATCTGCTTCAGGTCGTGAATTGGGCCAGCCCATACCTCGGGGGCGCGCTCGTATGAGGTTCGAATGATTGCGATGGTGTGTTCGCGTGAGAGGGAGACGCTCATCTCGAAGTCGCCGGCACCGATGGTTTCAGGGAACGTGACGCTGGCCTGCGGAATATCTTTGCCGGTTGCGAGATCGATTGCGGTGAGATGGCTGCTGCCGCCGACTTGTTCGGCGAGGGCGATGAGCTCGGGGCCGACCCAGCCGAAGAAGGCGACTGATGCAGCGCGGCCGGGGGTGACGTCCTTCGGCTCGCCGCCAGTGGAGGGGATGGTGTAGAGGTCGCCGCCGGTAGCTCCCTGATCGCTCATGAGACCGCCGATGAAGGCGATTTGCTTGCCGTTGGGAGACCAGCGGGGGACGGCGATCTGAAGGCCGTGAAGCGGGCCGGAGACTTTGGTGGTGTCGAGGATTGATTGGGGCTTGGCGGTTGCCAGATCTTCGGTGTAAAGCTGGGCTACCCACCAGTTGTTTTCGCCGGGCGGATTGGCAGCGATGAAGGCCAGATGCTTCGAATCAGGCGACCAATCGAACTCATATACGTGAAGGTTTGAAGGCGTGACCTGCGCGAAAGACGCATCGGAGACCTGTACGACGCCGACACGCTGAATCTCTACACCGTCTTCGCCGATGACGCCGGACCAGGGTTTCATGGCGGCTAGAGCTCCGGCGCTGCGGGTGGCATTTTCAACAAATAGAAAAGCCACGTTCTTTCCGTCGGGTGACCAGGCGAGGGAGTCCATGTCGCCGGTGAGGTGGGTCAGTTGCCGGGATTTGCCCGTAGTTTTTGACCAGAGAAATACCTGGTCCTGTCCTGGCTGATCTGTTTTGGGGGTGCAATCGGAGACGAATGCGAGGGATTCGCCGTCTGGTGACCACTTTGGATCTGAGCTGCTGCAGTCGGATGCGCCCGATCCGGTGCTTATGACCTTTTCTTTGGCGGGATCTGGGTTGATTGCGTCGGATAGATGAAGCTGCGTGCCTTCGTGGGTTCTGACTGACCAGGCTACGGTGGTTCCGTCGGGGGAGATGGCGACTGAGGTTGGGGTCTTGGTTTGGCTAA
>Ga0302178_10002135_pt1 | contig 15920 bp, 9 predicted proteins | sample I_Palsa_E1_3_FD_198790 | JGI IMG/M metagenome (GOLD analysis project Ga0302178, IMG submission 198790) | Peat permafrost microbial communities from Stordalen Mire near Abisko, Sweden - I_Palsa_E1_3 | ecosystem: Environmental > Terrestrial > Soil > Palsa > Peat permafrost | place: Sweden: Abisko... | reverse complement strand
TCATAGCGTGCATTTGAATCCCGATCGGGCTGAATCAAACAGCACGACCTCAAACCCTGCTCACCAGGAGAAAAAGGCTGCATAAATTTTATCCGTCGAGGCGACAACTAGCTTGAAATCTTCCGAGGGCAGCGCATTTTTCATGGCTCGGTACAGCAGGCTCCAGGAGGTCTGCATCTGCGGCATATGAAACTGTTCGAGCATCTTGTCCTGACGGTCCAGATAGATGCGTTCACCCGAGTCCACGCCCGGTGGGCAAGGTAAGTCGACACGGGCGAACTGCAGCGCATTCAGGACGTCGGGCTGTAGCACGACGCCGCCACCGCGGCTTTCCAGCTGATTCGCCGAGGTCTCGAAGACGTCGACGTCCCAGCCGGCGGCCCGCAAGGTATTGGCGCTCAGCAGACCGCCCAGCGATCCGCCGATTACCACCGCGCGCGGTTTATCGATCGATTTCATACTGCGCTCCTGTTGTGTTGTTCCAGCAAGGCGGTCGACATCGGATCTCGATGTTTATGCGCGACGGCCCGATTCGAACAGAAACCACACACGTTGCTCAGCTTCGTCGATCCAGTTTTCCAGCAGGCTTGCAGAGGCGACATCGCCGTACTCATCGCATAGTGAGTGCGTTTCACGCATATAGCCCGCCAAAGCCAGATTGTCTTCGCGCAACTCGGCCAGCATGTCGTCCGGCGTCACGAACGCCGCGTCGTTATCGAGAATGCGCTGCAGCCTGGTGATGTGGCCGGTCGAGTGCAGCGTCCTGCCGCCGATTTTTCGAGCCCGTTCCGCAATCAGATCGGTGGCCGCGAAAATCTGATTGGACTGGTCGTCCAGCAGCAGGTGATAGTCGCGGAAGTACGGCCCCGACATGTACCAATGGAAATTCTTGGTCTTCAGATATAGCGCGAATATATCCGCGAGCAGGGTGGTCAAGGCAATGGCTATGTCGCGTGTCGCTTCTTCGGTCAAGCGAGTGGGCGTCTTCAGCGGCGCCGCACGATGCGCTTGCGCTTGCGCTTTCAAGAGGTCTTTCATGGTCGATTCCCGGGAGTGATGGCCGATTGAGTTTCGAATAACCAGGCCGAGTATAGGAATGAACCGGCAATTAAGTCCTGCAAAAAATATGAAACGTTCTGAGAAAAGATAAGGCACGTGTGAGAGCGGTTCAGCCAAGGGGGCTGTGCCCATCATCTTTTTTAAGAACTATTAAGGTCTTTTGCCAAGACTCGGCGAAAAACCGTCGATAGAATGAATTCCAATTTCGATCGTCATGCCTGCGCCTAAGGCAGATCTGTGCGGCGTGCATGCGCATGGACAACACATGCGGCTTCCTTCAGAGGCCGGTTCGCATCGCTAACATTAAGAGGTAAGCCCATGTTCAAGTCGCTATATCGATTCCAGCCAGTAGCACTTCTGGCCACAGCAATATTCATTGGTCTGGCGCCCGTTTCGTCGGCCTTCGCCGATGCGAGTTCTTCGGACCTGCAGACCGGTAATGCCGCGCTCTCGGCGACGCTACCCGACGTGTCGGTTGGCGCACAGTACGACACAACGCATGTGTATGTCGCATCGGCCGATCTTGACGCATTCGTTAAAAGCTTCCTTGCGACGTTCGGTGGTAAGGCGTCCCCGCGCGCGGTGTTTACGGTGACACCCACACCTAGCAAGACGGCATCGCAGTATGTGCAGACGCCCGTCGGTATGCTTTCGGTGTTCGGCTTTGAAACACCGATTCCCTATCCGTTCGGCAATGAGCGCACCGGCTATTTGGTCAGTGATATCGATCAAGCGGTGAGGGCGGCACGCGCCTGCGGCGCCGATGTTCTGGTCGATACGTTCGACGATCCTATCGGCAAGGATGCCTTGATTCAATGGCCGGGCGGCCTGACGATGCAACTGTATTGGCACACGAAGGCCCCTAACTATGAGCCGCTGCATAGCGTGCCGGACAACCGTGTGTACGTCTCGCGCTATGAGGCGGATAACTTCGTTCATCGCTGGCTGCATTTCTCGCATGGCAAGGTTATGTCGGACAATCCGCGCGCGGACGCGGGCGTGATTGGCCTGCCGGGTAAGACGATGCGCCAGATCCGCATCGACTCGGGGTTCGGCCATATGATGGTGTTTGTCACGGACGGCAAGCTGCCGTTCCCGTTCGGGCGTGAAACGACCGGCTATGACGTTGACGATGTCGCCCAGACGCTTGAGCGCGCCCAGGCGGCCGGCGCGAAAATATTGTACGCGCCGTACAGCAATGGCTCGGGCAAGACGGCCTTGGTTGAATTCCCGGGCGGGTACATTGCAGAAGTTCACGATGGCCAGTAAGGAAACGGCGATGAAAGCCTTGACGCTGCTCAAGGTAGGTCAGCGTCCACGACGCAGTGCGACATGGCGGGCCGTCCGAGTCTTGCTGATCAGCACGGGCCTGGTGGCAGCGCTGCCGGCCTCGGCGGCCGATACCGCCGCCGGTGGCGCAGACGATACCGCCACGAGCGGTACGACGGCCTCGGCCATCGCCGCAAGCGCCTCTTCTTGTGCGCGCCCTGCGGTCATGTTTAACCGTTGGCAGGAAAACTGGTCCGTCCTGGCCAATCCGTGCGTGCCGAAACAGCCGTTCGATTCGCTGAAGTACATTCCACTGTTCGGCAATCCGGACGCCTATATCTCGCTCGGTATGGTGCTGCGGGAGCGGCTGGAAATCAACGACGCCCCGCTATTCGGTTTGGGTGCGGGGCGTGACGATACCTATTTGCTGCAGCGCTTGGAAGTGAGCGCTGATGTGCGTCTTGACTCTCACGTGCAGATCTTTACGCAATTCGAGGATGCGCGGGCCTATGACAAGGACTGCATCACGCCTGTCGATAAAAACCCGCTCGATTTGCGGCAGGCATTTGTCGCCATCACCGAACCGCTCGGACCCGGTACCGTCAAATTCAGAGTGGGTCGGCAGGAAATGGCCTTCGACTTGCAACGCTTTATCTCGGTTCGCGATGGCCCGAATGTGCGTCAAGCATTCGATGGGGTATGGGCTGACTATGAAACGGGTCCATGGCGTTGGATCGCCTACGCGACGCAGCCTGTTCAATATCGGGACAACGCAGATTTCGACGATTTCTCCAATCGCAATCTGACGTTCAGCGGTGTGCGCGTCGAGCGCAAAGATGCCGGGCCGGGCGATCTATCGGCGTACTACTCCCGTTTTAACCGCAGCAACGCGAGTTTTCTCGACGCGACCGGTTATGAACGCCGCGACGTATTCGATGCGCGCTATGCCGGCAACGTCGCGCATTTCGATTGGGACATCGAGGGCATGTATCAGTCGGGGCGTGTCGGCGACAAGATTATCGGCGCATGGGCCATGGGGACGCTCGCAGGATACACGCTGACGACCGTGCCATGGGCGCCGCGCGTCGGCATCCAGGTGGACGCAGCGTCGGGCGACAGTCATCCTGGCGATGGCCACGTAGGCACATTCAATGCGTTATTTCCGAATGGTTACTACTTTTCACTGGCGGGCTATACCGGCTACACGAATTTGATTCACATCAAGCCGACACTGACATTCAAACCGAACAGCAAACTGACGCTGCTGGCCGGTGTGGGCTTCCAATGGCGCGAGACTACCGCGGACGCCGTGTACCAGCAAGGCGCAGTGGCCGTGCCGGGGACGGCGGGACATGGTAGTAATTGGACCGGCTTCTACACGCAGTTTCGTGCCGACTGGGCAGTTAACGCCAATCTTGCCGCCGCACTCGAAGCCGTGCATTTCCAAGTCGGTCAGTCGCTGCGCGAGCTGGGTGCGCGCAATGCCGACTACGTTGGCGCTGAAATGAAATTCAGCTGGTAGATACCGTCGCGGCGCTCAACGATGTTCGCGTCGCGATGAGACCGAGTTTTTTTACACAAATTTTATTTAAGAACTATTAAGGGTTTGCCAAGGACTCAGCGAAAATCCATCGATAAACTGGGTCTTAGTTTTTCTCGCACTTCAAGCGAGTGCGGCGTGTCCTCCCATCATCACTCAACTTTTTAGGATGTACAAAGCCATGACAAATCCGAAACTTGAAGTTCTGACGCCTGCAAATTCGCAGATCATCTTTATCGACCAACAGCCGCAAATGGCTTTTGGGGTCCAGTCGATCGACCGTCAAGTACTGAAGAACAACGTAGTAGGGCTCGCGAAGGCAGCGCGGACATTTAACATTCCCACCACGATTACGACGGTGGAATCACAAAGTTTTTCGGGCTACACGTACCCTGAGTTGCTGGACGTATTTCCGGAGCACAAAGTGCTGGAACGCTCGTCCATGAATTCCTGGGACGACCAAAAGGTTCGTGACGCACTTGCGGCGAACGGCCGGAAAAAGGTGGTGGTGTCAGGTCTGTGGACTGAGGTTTGCAACAACACCTTTGCACTTTGTGCGATGGCTGAAGGCGACTACGAAATCTATATGGTTGCCGACGCCTCGGGCGGCACCTCGAAGGACGCGCATGACTATGCCATGCAGCGCATGATTCAGGCCGGCGTGATTCCGATGACCTGGCAACAAGTGCTGCTCGAATGGCAACGTGATTGGGCGCACAAAGAGACGTACAACGAAGTCATGGCGATCGCCAAAGAGCATTCGGGCGCGTATGGGATGGGCGTGGACTATGCCTACACGATGGTGCACAAGGCGCCCCAGCGCACATCAAGTGTGCACGAGGTTCTGGCAGCGCTGCCAGCAAACAAGTAAGCCGTCGCATGAAGCCGCCCGGCCGGTTCGGGCGGCTCGAACACTGTGCGGGTCGTGTCTACCGAATTGCTCCGCGCGTGTAACGCGGAGCGCTCCCTATGAGGATCGCCATGAATTCCAATACTTCTGCGCCGACGCCGGCCGAAGTCATCTTCTTCAACGGCAAGATTGCCACGCAGGACGACAAACGTTCTTTTGCCGATGCGCTCGCCGTCGCGAACGGCCGAATCCTCGCTTCTGGGTCTCGTGATGCGGTGATGCGACATGTGAACGCCAACACTCGGCAGGTCGACTTGAAAGGCCGGACCGTTATTCCCGGTCTGAACGACTCCCACCTGCACATCATTCGTGGCGGCTTGAACTTCAACATGGAGTTGCGCTGGGACGGTGTGCCGTCGCTGGCCGACGCGCTCGACATGCTGCGCAAACAAGTGGCGCGCACGCCGGCGCCGCAATGGGTGCGTGTCGTGGGCGGCTGGAATGAATTTCAGTTCGCCGAACGCCGCAGCCCGACGCTCGAAGAAATCAATGCGATTGCACCGGACACGCCGGTGTTTATCCTGCACCTGTACGATAGCGCGCTCCTGAATGCGGCAGCGCTGCGCGCGGTCGGCTATACGAAAGACACCCCCAATCCTCCCGGCGGCGAAATTCAGCGCGATAGGCGCGGCAATCCGACCGGTATGTTGATCGCCCGGCCTAACGCCGGCCTGCTGTACGCGACGCTCGCTAAAGGCCCAAAGCTCGCACTGGAAGATCAGCGCAATTCCACCCGCCATTTCATGCGCGAGCTGAACCGCTTGGGCGTGACAAGCGCAATCGATGCGGGCGGCGGCTACCAATCCTATCCGGACGACTACGCCGTCATTATGGACCTGGCGAAGAATAGCGAACTGACTGTACGTATCGCCTATAACTTGTTCACGCAGAATGCGAAGAAGGAAATCGAAGACTTCGCGAAATGGGTGAAAATGACCAAGCCCGGTGACGGCGATGATTTTCTGCGCGTGAACGGTGCGGGTGAGATGCTGGTATTCTCCGCCGCCGACTTCGAAGATTTTCTCGAGCCGCGCCCGGATTTGCCCGACTCGCTTGAAACAGAGCTGGAAGCGGTCGTCAAACTGCTGGTAGCGAATCGCTGGCCGTTCCGCCTGCACGCCACCTACGATGAATCGATCGAGCGCTTCCTGAATGTGTTCGAACGCGTGAACGCCGAGATTCCGTTCAACGGACTGCGCTGGTTCTTCGATCACTGCGAAACGATCACGCAGAAAAATATCGAACGAGTACGCGCACTGGGGGGCGGTATTGCGATCCAGCATCGGATGGCATTTCAGGGCGAATACTTTATTCACCGCTATGGCGAAGACGCCGTCAAACGCACGCCGCCGATACGTAAAATGCTGGACGCCGGCCTGCCAGTCGGCGCGGGAACGGACGCTACCCGCGTTGCGAGTTTTAATCCGTTTGTGTCGCTGTACTGGATGGTGTCCGGCAAAACCGTCGGCGGCACCGCCATGTATTCGAGCGACAACAAACTGGACCGCATGGAGGCTTTGCGCCGTTACACGGTTGGCAGCGCGTGGTTCTCGAATGAAGAGGAGCGCAAGGGCGCGCTGGTTCCCGGCCAGTTTGCGGACTTCGCGGTGTTAAGTGAAGACTATTTCAGCATCGACGAAAGCCGCATCAAGTTCCTGACCTCGAACATGACGGTGGTGGGCGGTAAGGTTGTCTACGCGGACGACGACTTTGCGTCGTTCGCACCGCCGGACCTGCCGGTCAGCCCGTCGTGGTCGCCGGTGGCGGAATTCGGCGGCTATAGCCGTTATAAGCCGACAGCGGTGGCGTGCGTGGACGGTTGCGTGAATCTATGCGGCGTGCATGCACATGCGCACGGCTGGGCATGGCGCAAAAACGTGCCGGTCAGCGATTCCAACGGCTTCTGGGGCGCTTTAGGTTGTAGTTGTTTCGCGTTCTGATGCCCTCGGTTCGGCCCGCTGCCCGCTTGCGGTTGCGAGCCGGCCGACGTGCCGAAGCGGTGGAGCCCTAACGCTACCGCCTGAATTCGTGGCCACTGGCGCCGGGATCGGAATGGCCAACTTGATTGACGTTTGACACGAAGGATCATCGACATGGGTTATATCATATCTCTGGGAGTCGGCTTCGGCGTCGGGCTCCTATACTGGCTGCTCAAGGTGCAGTCTCCGGCTCCGCCGTTGATCGCGCTGGCCGGCCTGCTCGGCATGGTGCTGGGCGAGCACGCGATTCCGGTCGTGAAAGCGCAGCTGTTTGCGCACACGGCTACGGCGCCGGTTGCCGCACAGGTGAAAAGTGTTGCCTTGCGTAAGCCCGAAGCCAGCGAGGAGGGTGGTTGAGGTCAAGCTATGAGCACTCCCGAGCTATCTGACGACGCGATCGCACCGTCCGAACACGAGATTCCGTTTTCCTCGCTGGAATTCCGCCGGCATCAGATGTTTCCGCGTCTCTCGGTTGCGGAGATAGCGAGCCTGAGGCGCTTCGCCAGGTCGATGTCGTTTAAGGCCGGCGAGCTGATTTTCGAAACCGGGCAGGTGGCGCTCGGTCTGTACGTGCTATTGCATGGCCGCGTGCGAATTGTGTCGCGTGGCAGCTTCGGGCGCTCAACCATCGTTGCCGAACATGAAGCAGGCCATTTCATGGCGGAAATGGCGCAACTCTCGGGCAAGCCCGCGTTGATCGACGGCATCGCATTGACCGACGTCGAGACCCTCGTGCTCGAGCCGGATCGTTTGCGCACGTTGATCGTCGCCGATGCGCAACTCGGCGAGCACATTATGCGCGCGCTGATTTTGCGGCGGCTCGGCCTGATCGAGCAGGGGCTCGGTCCGGTCATAGTCGGCAATGGCGACGATGCGCGGCTGATTCGGCTGCAAGGTTTTCTGCGCCGTAATGCCTACCCGGCCACGGTGATGGACGTCCGCACCGATCCCGACGCGATCAGGGTGCTGGACGGCATGGCGACCGGACCCGGCGACTTCCCGCTAGTATTCTGCCCAAACGGCTCTGTGCTGCGCTCGCCAGACGAGGTTCAGCTCGCATCATGCTTAGGGCTGGTACCGACCTTCGAACAATCGCATATCTACGATGTGGCGATCGTGGGTGCCGGGCCGGCGGCGCTGGCCGGATCGGTCTATGCGGCCACCGAAGGCTTATCCGTTGCGGTGTTTGACCAGCGCGCCCCAGGCGGCCAGGCCGGCGCGAGTGCGCGCATCGAAAATTATCTGGGCTTTCCAACTGGTATTTCGGGCCAGGCGCTCGCCGCGCGCGCCTTCCAGCAAGCCTTGAAATTCGGCGCGCATCTGGCGATACCCGGCAAGGTCACGGGCGTGACGCGCCACCGGGATATTTTCTCGCTGACCCTGCAGGACAAGCAGCGTATCAGCGCGCGCACCGTCGTGGTGGCGAGCGGCGCGGCATACCGTAGGCCGGCGGTCCCCGGCTTCGAACCTTTCGAGGGGCGGGGCATCTACTACTGGGCCTCGACGATCGAAGCCAAACTGGTGAAAGGACTGGACATCGTGTTGATCGGCGGCGGCAACTCCGCGGGTCAGGCGGTGGTGTTTCTGGCCAATTTTGCACGCAGCGTCCGGGTACTGATACGGGCCACGGACCTCAATGCGAGCATGTCGAAATATCTGATCGATCGGATCGGCTCCCTGCCGAATGTGTCGCTTTGCACGCGTTGCGTGCTGTGCGGGCTTGAAGGCGACGAAAATGGACTGACTCATTTGCACATCCATCGAGAAGATAAGGAGGAGGACGAAATCATTTCCACGCGCCATCTGTTTCTGTTTATCGGCGCGGATCCGAAGACGGATTGGCTGGCATCGAGCGGCGTTGAGCTCGATAATCGGGGGTTCGTGGTCACCGGTTCCGCGCACAGCGAGCATGGCTTTTCCGAAGCGCGCGCGCGGTATCCGCTCGAAACCAGTGTGCCGGGTATGTTCGCCGTCGGCGACGTGCGCTCCGAGTCGGCAAAACGGGTGGCAGCGGCTGTGGGCGATGGGGCGGCGGTCGTCAGCCAGATCCACGCGTATTTGAGTCAACACACGCCGCTCGCCACATAGCGCGCACTGACATGGGTTAGATATAATCTGCAGCTCGCTGCCGGCAAGTTGATGTGCGTAAACCGTTCGCCGAAGACGCATTGCGGGATTTGATCTTGCTTGCAGTCGGTAGTAAAGGAGACATGAATTGAGGACAGAGGCCTTCGTCGACGGGTTTTGCGCAGCATCGCCTGACGCCGGCACTGCAGCACATTTCGATCAGGCTTGGTTCGATCAACTGGTGCTGGAGGCATTGCTGGTAGACGGCAATATCGTGCGCTATCGCGCGAGAACCCACGTTGGCGAACAGTCATGGCTGATCGCGGTGTCGGCCGATTTGCCCTCTGAAGCCGTATTGCGGCGTCTACAACGTGAATTCGCGCTGGCCGGCAAACTCGATTCGGTTTGGGCCGTGCGGCCACTCGCGCTGGTGCGGCTGTCACGAGGCCCGGTACTGGTCTATGAAGATCTTGGTGGCATACTGATTCAGCCGCCCGCCGATAGCTCGATGGCGCTCGGACGTTTCCTGCGGGTCGCGGTTGGCGCCGCGCACGCGCTATGGCTCGCGCATAGGCGCGGGGTTCTGCATCGCGATATCAAACCGTCCAATCTACTGGAAGACCTCGACGGCACGATTCGCTTGTTGGGTTTTCGCGATGCAATTAACGTCGCCGCCGATGCGACGGCCGAGTCGCCGGATACCTTGTACGGCACCTTGGCTTATATGTCGCCGGAGCAGGCACGGCGTGCGGAAGGCCAGGCCGATGAGCGCAGCGATCTTTATTCGCTTGGCGTGACATTGTATGAGTTGCTGACCGGGCGCTTGCCTTTCGATGCGGCGGACGCGGTCGAATGGATCTATAACCACGTCGCCCGTCAGCCCGCCGACCCTAACACATATCTGTCGTCTTTGCCGCCGGTGCTGCGTTTGATCGTCCTCAAGCTGCTGGCGAAGAGTCCGGCGGAACGCTATCAAAGTGCCTCTAGCCTTGAGGCCGATTTGCGACGTTGTCTGGCTGACTGGAACGAAATGCGGCACATCGTGCCGTTCGAGCCGGCCGCGGAAGACAATGTCAAAAATCTTGCTGTCACGCATCGACTATTTGGCCGTGCCGAAGAATACCAAGCGCTGCTCGATGCATTCGAACGCAACGCCCAGCAGAGCGCGGCAGAACTTATCTTCGTTTCCGGTTACTCGGGCGCCGGGAAGTCCGAACTGGTGCGCAGTGTGCATCGCGCTACCGCCCAGACTTCCGCCTTGTTTGCCTCGGGCAAGCTCGAACAGTACGGCCAGAACGCGCCCTATGCGCCGTTGATGCAGGCCATACGCTCCTTGTTCCGGCGTATCCTGGGCGAGAGCGACAGTGAATTGGAGCACTGGCGCGAAGCGTTGCACGAGGCGGTCGGGCAGCAGGGCAAACTCATTCTGAGTTTCGTTCCCGAATTGGAGCTCGTGCTCGGGGCGCAGCCGGACGTGTCGGATCTGCCGCCGATGGAGGCGCAGCGTCGGTTCCATGCGCTGATCACGCGCTTGCTATCCGTGTTCGCCACCGCCGAGCACCCACTGATCCTATTTTTTGACGACGTGCACTGGTTCGACGATGCCACGCTGAATTTCATCGCGAACTTCGTTGCCAATGTTGAAATCAAACATGTCTTGTTGATCTGCGCCTATCGCGACAATGAAGTCGACCGCTCACCCAAGTTCAAGACATTTCTCAAGACGCTGCCAAGCGCCGGTGCGCACGTCACCACGCTTGCGGTGGGCCCGCTCAACATAGAGGATGTGGTGGCCTTGCTTGCCGATGCGCTGCATTGCGGCACGGCGCACATCTATCCATTAGCAGCGGTAGTTCACGAGAAGACGGGCGGTAACCCATTTTTTATCAAGCAACTGCTGCTCACGCTGGTCGATCATGAACTGATCGCTTATGACGGCATGGCCGGTCGCTGGACCTGGGACCTCAATCGTATCGGCGAGTACGAATCATCCGATAACGTGGTCGATCTGATGGTGGCGCGCCTGTCGCGCTTGCCCCCGGAAGCCCAGGCTGTACTCAAGTTGCTCGCATTTATGGGCCGCCGGCTCGACGGGGCGACGCTGATGCGTATTGATCGTACCGGCGGTGCGGCGTTGGAGCAGCGTCTCCATACCGCGATTGAGGCAGGTTTGATCCTGTCCGACCGAACCGGCTTCGCCTTTGCCCATGATCGGGTCCAGGAAGCCGCGTACGCGTTGACCGCACCGGCCGAGCGGGGTTTCGAACATGCCCGTATCGCCCGTATCCTGATCGAGGATTTCGACGGCCAAGCGACGCAAAAGTCGGCCTTTGATATCGCGAACCATATTGAACGCGCGCAGACAGCGCACGCGCTACGCGGCCTGGATTCATTCCAGACCGCGGTTTTCGCCAGAATCTGTGTGCAGGCCGCGCGTCAGGCGAAGGAAGCGATCGCTATCCAATCGGCTCTGAGTTACCTCGGCGTGGCACAAACGTTGCTCGACGCAAGCGGCGAAGACGATGTCCAATCGATCGCTTATCAGATCGGGGTGCTGCGTGTGCAGTGTCACATCATGAATGCCGATTTCGATGCGGCCGGTACCGAAATCGAGAAGCTGCTGTGCCAGGATTTGTCGGTGGTCGCGCGTGTATCGGTTTACAAGCTGAAAGTCGACATGCACCAGCATCTGTCCGACTACGAAGCTGCGGTCGATACCGCACTCGAAGGGATGAAGTTGTTCGGGACATATCTGCCTCGGCATCCGAATGACGGCGATGTCGAAACGGCCTTCAACCATATCAATGCGTCATTGACGACACGCCCGATCGCCTCGCTCGCGGACTTGCCTCTGCTAAACGACGAGGCGATCGAATCGGAAATGAATCTGCTGGCAAGTGTCTATGCGCCCGCATCGTTCGTCAATGAACGGCTGGGCTTCCTCCATCTGTGCCATATGGTGCAGCTAACTATCGATCACGGCATTACGGCGGCTTCGGCACATTGTCTGTCTTGGTTTGGTGTGTATATCGCGGAATTCTTCGGCCGCTATGAGGATGGCTTCGAGTTCTCGCGCCTTGGACATACGTTGGTGGAAGAGCGTGGCTTCAATACCGTCGCCACCAGCGCGCTGGTGGCGCTCGATACGGTCGCGGTCTGGACTCAGCCGCTGCCCTACGTGCTGAAATGTGCACGCGACGCCTTCGAGTCTGCGCGCCCAAGCGGCGACTTGACGATGAGCTGCTACGCGTGCAACCACATCGTCTCGGATCTGCTGACGATGGGCGCGCCGCTCGATCAAGTGGATCGCGAGATCGACTTCGGCCTGTCGTTTGCCAGACGGGTCCGTTTCAAGGACGTCGAGGATATTCTCGAATTGCAGAAACGATATGTCCATAGTTTGACAGGCGGGCCCGGCTTGCCTGGCAACTTCGGCGTGGTGGTGGACGGATGCATGAGGTTCGACGCCGACCTGATCGGCACTCAGATGGCCACGCTGCGCTTCTGGATCTGGCTGCTCAAAGGTGTTTCCTGTTATTTTCACGGCGAGTATCAGAACGCGTCGTATTGTCTTGCCGAAGCCGGTGAGCTTACATGGGCGACACCTGCGCACATTCATTTGCTCGACTATCACTTCTTTACCGCACTCAATCTTGCGAAGGCGTGCACCGGGAAAGACGCTGCGGCGGACACCGTGGCACGCATCGAGCCGCATATTGTCAGGCTGAGAACCTGGGCGCAGCTCAATCCGGCGACCTTCCGTGACAAACTGCTGCTGGTCGAGGGCGAAGTGGCGCGGATAAATGGTTCGCCGCTGGCCGCTATGGCGCTCTACGAGCAGGCTGCTACAGCGGCGTATGAAAGTGGCTTCAATCACGGCAACGCGCTGGCTCACGAACTGGCGTTGGTGTGCTGCGAGGCGAATGGCTTGTACAGTGCGGCGCGCCACCATCGGCGGCGTGCGGTCGATAGCTACGCGCGTTGGGGCGCCATGGCCAAGGTCGCGCAGCTCGAACGCGATGCTCGCCCGGCACGTATCTCGATCGAACCACTAGTCGCCTCCCGTCCTTCGATCGAAATCGCCGATGCGCAGCAGCAATTCGATCTGGTTTCCGCAATGAAGTCATCGCAGGCACTCTCCGAGGAGATCGTGCTCGACAAACTCATCCGCACACTCGTCACGCTTGCAATCGTTCATGCGGGCGCTCAGCGCGGCACATTGGTCCTCTTGAACGGCAATATGCCGATTGTCGAAGCGAGCGGAAGAGACGCGCCGGACGGCGTTCAGGTAACCTTGGGCCGGGCCCCGTTGACACCTGAAGACCTGCCGGCTTCCGTGTTCCATACGGCATTGCGCACGCGCAAGCCAGTGGTATTAGAAGACGCGCAATCCGATCCACGCTTTTCATTCGACGTGGGTTTTTCGAACCGTTCGGTCCGTTCGGTATGCTGTCTGCCGCTCGTGAAACAGGGCAATGTCGTCGGTGCGCTCTATCTGGAAAACAGCCTGGCGGCGGGTGTATTTACGGAAAGCCGTACGTCGGTGCTTGAATTGCTGGCTTCGCAAGCGGCCATTTCGCTGGAGACTGCTCGCCTGTACGCCGAACTACTGGCAGAGAACAAGCGGCGCCAGGAAACGGAAGTCGCCTTGCGCATGAGTGAAGAGGCACTCTCGCTCGGACAAAGAATCGGCCGCTCGGGTAGTTATATTTGGAACAGCAAGACGGGCGAACGCTATTGGTCCAAGGAGCTCTACAACGTATTGGATTTCCCGATGGAAGGCGGAAGTCCCGGCACTCGGGCCATACAAGACCGGATACATCCAGAAGACGTTGGCGCCTATCGGGAAAACGTCGAACGCGCTGCGCGGCACCGCATTTCGTTCCGGCAGAAGTTTCGCATCATCGCAACGGACGGCGCCATCAAACATCTCGAAGTGCTGGGCGAGCCTTCGGGCGCCACCAATTTTGTCGGGATCGTAACGGATTTCACCGATCGACATACCACCGAACTTGCATTGCAGAACGCTAAGACCGAACTGGCGAAGGCGTCGCGTGCGAGTACGATGGGTGAACTCGCCGCCTCGATTGCGCACGAAATTAATCAACCGCTGGCTTCGATCGTGTCGAATGCCAGCGCGAGCGTACGCTGGCTGAATCGACCGGTTCCGGATATTCCCGAAGCGCTTGGCGGTCTGCGCGATATTGTGAAAGACGGCAAGCGCGCGGCCGACATCATTCGCGCATTGCAGTCACTCGCGAAGGAGACCAAACCGAGCTTCGAGCCGACCTATGTCGACCAAGTGGTGCGAGAAGTGTTCGAACTGACCGCCGTTGAAATCGAGCAGCGCAGCCTGATTGTCCGGCACGATCTGTGCGCTGACCGTGCGGTGATAGCAGACCGAGTGCAGTTGCAGCAGGTGTTGTTCAACCTCGTCATGAACGCTGCCGACGCGATGAGTCATCTCGATGCCCGGCAGCGCTTGCTGTCCGTCACCTCGTGCATCGACGATCGGGGTAGGGTCGTTGTGTCTGTGCAGGATAACGGCAGCGGTATCAAAGAGGAAATCGCGTCACGCATTTTCGAGGCGTTCTTCACAACAAAGCAGACCGGCATGGGAATGGGACTCGCTATCTGCAAATCCATCATCGAAGCGCATGGCGGCTCGTTGACCGCTGGGCCGGCTTATCCGCGCGGCACAGTTTTCGTTTTCAGTTTGCCGGTTGCAGACTAGCTTGATTCTCTAGGCTATACGCGAGCCAAGCATCTGTAGTGCGTACGCCCGTGTCGTCTCAAGCAGATAGTAAGTCATGAGCGAACCGCTTGGCTTAAACATCAGAAGTGACTTCGAGACGAGACCGGCGATGGCCTCGGTCACGTCGGCTGGGGAAAGGTCATCGCGCACGGCGACTTCACAAGCATCATTGAGCGTAAAGGCGCCGCGGAATACTCCGATACGCTGCAAGACGGTGCGCTCCAGCAGGCAAAGAAACTGGTGGCTCCAGTCAAGTGCCGCCTTCAGCGTTTGCTGGCGCGCCGGCGCTGTGCGAAATCCACCGGTGAGCACGTGGAAGCGGTTGTCGAGTTGTGCTGCAAGTTCCTTAATGCCCAGTGCGGCGACCCGGGCCGCAGCCAATTCCAGCGCGAGCGGCAAGCCGTCTAGGCGCCGGCAGATCATGCCGATCAAGGCGGCGCTTTCTCCGTCTAGCAGAAAGTGAGGGGCATGTGCGCGGATGCGCGAAACGAACATGTGAGCTGCGCTGCACCGGAGTATGTCGTCGCGCCCGGCACGCTCCGAAGGCACTTCGAGCGGTGGAACCCAGTAGATCTGTTCAAAGCGGGCACGCAGCGGTTCACGGCTCGTCACCAGGACGCTGAGGTTAGGAGTGCTCTCGACAAGTTTTTCACAAATCGAGGCTGCCTCGTGAATCACGTGTTCACAATCGTCCAGCAAAATCAGCATCTTGCGGCATCCGATGGCATGGATGAGGTCCGTTGCCGTGACCGCGCACGGCGAACGTCCACATGCGAGCCCGTCGGCGACGGCATGCAACGTGGACTCAGGTCGCTCGACCGTCGACAGATTGACATAGCGAACTTCGGCAAAGAAAGGTATCAAGGCACGCGCCACTTCAAGGCCAAGCTTCGTTTTGCCGACGCCGCCGGCGCCGACCAGCGTGACGAGAGGCGATCCATCAAGCGCGCTTTTCACGTCGTCGAGCACTTTCTCGCGACCGATAAGCGGCGTGTGACAGGGCGGAAGGTTGCTCGGCCGAGGCGATTCCGGGCTTTCCGATCTGCGTGTCTCTGTTCCAGCCCGGTGTTTCGTTTGATTCGGGCAAGTCAGATGATAACCTCGCCCAGATATTGTCTTGATGAGGTCTTTGTCTTCTCCGAGCAACTTTCGAAGTGAAGAAATGTGCACGTGCAGATTGCTCTCGTCGACAATCGTTTCCGGCCATACTCGCTGGAAAATCTCCTCTTTGCTCACAAGCTTGCCGCCTGCCTTGATCAGCACTTCGAGAATATCAAAGGCGCGCATGCCGATAGGCAACGGCCGGTCTTTCAGATAAAGCTGCCGGAGCTCCAGCGACAC
>Ga0302178_10002134_pt1 | contig 15927 bp, 14 predicted proteins | sample I_Palsa_E1_3_FD_198790 | JGI IMG/M metagenome (GOLD analysis project Ga0302178, IMG submission 198790) | Peat permafrost microbial communities from Stordalen Mire near Abisko, Sweden - I_Palsa_E1_3 | ecosystem: Environmental > Terrestrial > Soil > Palsa > Peat permafrost | place: Sweden... | reverse complement strand
CGCCGCGATCGGACCGGGCACCGGCACCCGCCCGACCACGGCTTGGGCCACCAACTGGGCCGGGTGCCGCATCCACTTGGGCATCTTTTTCGGCAGCACCTGCATCGGGTCGAGGGTCACCGGCAGGTCGTAGAGCACTACATATTTGTCGGTCAGCGAGAAGTCATGCATCATCGGCGATCCCGAGACCTCGATGTCGACGGTGCGGCGGGCGTGGCCATGAGCGTCAATCACCGAATACTGGACCGTCCGGCCGCGGGCAAAGGAATAGGACACCGCGTGCAGTTCGCCGGTGCGCGGGTCACGATGCGGATGAGCGGCATAGCCGCCGGTGAGGGTCCCGTCGAAATCGCACGCACCGACCGTGTCGAGTTCATCGCTGAGTTCGTAGTTCGCCACGCCGCCTTCGACGAGAGCCAGGGTCTTGCCGGCGTGGGCCAGCACGTTGGTGTTGGCGCCCAGGGACTGCATTCCGGCACGCAGGTTGCGTGCGCCGGTCGCGGGCTCGCCGAGAGCCGCGCGCACACCCGCGCTGCGGACCCAGCGGTTCCGATACCAATCGGCTTTGCCGCCGTGCAGTGCTACGCCGTGCACCATGCCGTCACCGGTGAACCAGTGATAGGTGGCGGGGTCGACCTCGGCGACGGGATTGGGACCGTTGCGCAGGTAGCGCCCGTCGAGGAAGTCGGGGATGTGTCCGGTAACCGCTAGATCGGTCGCGGTGACCTCGGTGCTGACCGGCGCCAGGAAGTCATCGAGATACGGATTCGCTGGTGCGGCGGTGACGGCTGTGTTCACTTCGGCCTCCAAGCTCTTATAACATTGATATTCCACTGTTATACCCATCCGGCGTCCACTATGTCAAGATGTTCAACGATGACTACTCAGACCGAGCGCAACGTGCGTGATGAGTTGCTGCGCGTCGCCGTGGACATCCTCAACCAGGACGGTCCCGACGGATTGCAGACCCGCAAAATCGCCAGCGCAGCGGGGACGTCGACGATGGCGGTCTACACCTATTTCGGCGGAATGCCCGGGTTGATCGCGGCGATCGCCGAGGAGGGGTTGCGCCAGTTCGATGCGGCGATGACGATGCCGTCGACATTGGACCCGGTCGCGGATCTGATGGCTACCGGCGTCGCCTACCGGCGCTATGCGATCGAGTGTCCGCACATGTACCGGCTGATGTTCGGCAGCACCAGCGCGCACGGCATTAATGCGCCGGCGCACAACGTGCTCACCCTGCCTCTGGCCGAGATCAACGACCACTACCCCAGCTTCGCCCACGTCGTTCGCGGTGTACACCGCGCAATGCAGGCCGGGCGAATCGGCGGTTCGCCCAGCGACGACGCCACCGTGGTAGCGACAGCCGCGCAATTCTGGGCCGCGATTCACGGCTTCGTCATGCTCGAACTCGCCGGCTACTACGGAGCGCAGGGCAGCGCGGTAGGGCCGGTGCTGGCCGCTTTGACGACGAATCTTCTTGTTGCGCTGGGCGATTCGCCTGAGCTGGCGCGAAAGTCGCAGCAGGCGTCGGTGCAGCGCTAGATACACGAAACCCCCGGAGCCGAGTTGACTCCGGGGGTTCTCGCGAATCGACTACTTGACGGTGACGGTGGCGCCGGCGGCCTCGAGCTTGCCCTTGGCCTCCTCGGCAGCCTCCTTGGGCGCCTTCTCCAGAACCGCCTTGGGCGCGCCGTCGACGAGGTCCTTGGCCTCTTTCAGGCCCAGGCCCGAGACGATCTCACGCACAACCTTGATGACGCCGATCTTCTTGTCGCCGGCGGCCTCGAGGATGACATCGAACTCCGACTGCTCCTCGGCGGCCTCGGCGGGCGCGCCACCGGCGGCGGGGCCGGCTGCAGCCACGGCGACCGGGGCGGCCGCGGTGACCTCAAAGGTCTCCTCGAACTTCTTCACGAACTCCGAGAGCTCCAGCAAGGTGAGTTCCTTGAAAGCGTCGAGCAATTCGTCAGTGGACAGCTTGGACATGGTGTTGGTCCTTCCTAGATGGTTACGGGGTTATTCGGTGGTGTCGGCGGGTGATTCCGCTGGTGTTTCGGTCGGCTCCGCCTCGGCGGCAGGAGCCGCGGCTTCGACGGGGGCTTCGGCGGCCCGCTTTTCTTGCAGTGCGGCAGCAAGCCTGGCCACCTGCGAGGCGGGCGCGTTGAACAGCGCGGCGGCCTTGGACAGATTGGCCTTCATCGCTCCGGCCAGCTTGGCCAGCAGGACCTCGCGTGATTCCAGGTCAGCGATGCGCTCGACCTCGGCGACGGTCAGCGCGCGACCGTCCATGTAGCCGCCCTTGATGACCAGCGCCTTGTGGTCCTTGGCGAACTTCTTGATCGCCTTGGCCGCGTCAACGGCCTCGCCACTGACGAATGCGATCGCGGTCGGTCCGACGAACAGCTCGTCGAGCCCTTCCACGCCCGCTTCCGATGCCGCCCGCTTGATCAGCGTGTTCTTGGCGACCGAGTACGTCGCCGAACCAGACAGCGACCGGCGCAGCTCGGCCAGGTTGGCGACCGTCAGACCGCGATACTCGGTGATCACGGTCGCGGTAGAGCTCTTGAACTGCTCCGCGATGTCTGCAACGGCTGTGGCCTTGTCAGCCTGGGCCATGCATTCCTCCTTGGGTTCTCGGCCCGGAAATAACGAACGCCCCGACGCAGGAAGCGGTCGGGGCGTGAGTATTCCGTGGGCGCGCGGCCAACGAAGGTCTGCCTCGTCCTCCTGCGTGGGCCGCCCGGGGAATTCCCGGACCTTCAACCGATTGCTCGGTGACCGACGGTCTTCGGTGGATCGCCGACCACCATACCGTGGACTGCCGTCATCAGCCAAAACGGTCGATAGGCGACCCGTCGGACGCCGTCACGCTTGTCACTTCGGTCGCAGCGAGTTCGGGGCCTATTTGCCCGCCTCTGAGCGATTTGCTTCGGCGCGCAGGGTCAGCACTCGCTGCTGAATCCGGTGTTCGGTGCCGCGCGGCAGGCAACCGGGGCCGTAGACACCCCACCCGAGGTGGCGCACCCTCCCCCGGCGCCGCTCCCACCGCAGCGCATCCGATATCGATTTGCCGGCGGGATCGTCAACATCGAATCCGTGAAAGGCAAGCGCCTCGACCAGGTCGGCGATGGACGCGCGACCGTGAAGTGCCAAATGCCAGGTGAGGACGTATCGCAGTTCGATTCCTCGCAGGTTTTTCACCGTCGGACGGTTGCACATCGGTCCGACATGAAGCCGAAATTCGCTCAGAGGCGGGCAATTCGGCACATGGTCAGGCTGAGCGACTCACCTGACGGATGAGACGAGCGCTGCCGCACCGATCAGGCCGGCGTCGCCGCCCAGTGCCGCCGGCACCACCCGCAGACCGCGGATGAAGCTCAGCCCTGTGTAGTTGGCCAGCGCGGCTTCCAGCGGGTCGAACAGGGTTCGACCGGAGTTGGCCACGCCCCCGCCGATGACGACGAGATCCAGGTCGCACACCGCGCCGACCGAGGCGATCATCGCCGCCAAGGCGGTGGCGCCACGGTGGAACGCCTTCCGCGCCACGGGGTCACCGGCGTCGGCCGCTTCGGCCAGCGTCACGGGGTTGGCGCCGGGTGGCGCCGCCCAGCCGTTGGCCAGCGCCCACCGCGTCATCCAGGGTCCGGACGCCACGGTCTCGACGCAGCCGCGGCCGCCGCATGGGCACAGCTGCCCGTCGGGCTCGACGACGACGTGGCCGACGTGACCGGCGTTGCCGGTACGCCCCTGATACGGCACCCCGTCGAGCACCAGCCCGCCGCCCACACCGGTCGAGACCACCATGCCGAGCAGGAAATTGGCACCGCGACCGGCACCACGCCAATGCTCGGCAAGGGCCATGCAGATGCCGTCGCCGGCCAGCCGCACCGGCACGCCGGGCATCGCGGCCGCGATCCGGTCACGCAGCGGAAAGCCGCGCCACGACGCGATATTGACCGGGCTGACGGTTCCCGCATTCGCGTCGATCGGGCCCGCAGAGCCGATGCCGACCGCGCGAATCGCGCCCTTTGCGGCCTTGGTCGCGTCGGCGATCATTGCGTCGACCAGGCTCCAAACATGTTCTGCTTCTGGATCTTTCGGTGTCGGCTCGATGGCCTTGTGCACCAGCTCGCCCGCCGGGTCGGTGAGTCCGACGGCGATCTTGGTGCCGCCGATGTCGAGGGCCAGGGTAAGCATCGGCGTTCAGTGCCGGTGGGTGTTGTCGGGTTGACGTGGGTCGCCGGGATGCTCGTATCCGTGCGTCAGCCGCACCAGGTCGGCCCGCCGCTGGTCGAGCCACACCCGGAACGCCCGTCGCTGAGCGGCGGCCCGCAGGTGTTCAGCGATCGTCGAACGCACCTGCGCCAGTGGCGGGGCATTGGCAGCCGGCGCGCGCCAGCCGTGGCGGTCCGGTTGAGGCTCGGCGAATCGCAACGGGTTTCGGTCGTGGTAAGCGGCAACGTCGTTGTCGCTGACGTCGACGTCGACGGTGACGCGGGCGAACAGCGCCCGCGCGCGGGGGTCGGCCAGCGCCGCGGCGGCGATGCTGCCGATCTCCAGCCGAGCCGTGATATCGGGCAGCAATTCGTCCTCGGCCGGAGCGTCGTCTGCGCTCACACCACGGGCCGTGGCCTCCGCGGCGACCACGCGTTCGGTGACAATCAACTGGGTCAGCCAGCGACGCAACTGCCTGCCCTCGCTGGTGCCGGCGATCGGCAGCGCAGCAGCCAACGGGCCGACGCGCAGTCGCGCCTCACGCGCGTCGACCTCGCCGACCGTCACCGGAATACCGGCCACCGTCGCAACATTCATTGCACGATCACTTTCACCGAGGGCGAGTAGACCAGCCGGCCGGCGCAGCCGATCCGGATCAGCGCCCACCACTGGCCGGGCTCGACCCAGGCCGGCGGAGTCACGTCGAAGCCGAGCTCGACGGTGCCGCGGGCCGGCAGCACCGCGCCCAGCGCGGCCGGGACGATCCAGTCCCACGTCCCCCAGGGGCTGATCAGGTGCGCCTCCAGGCTCAGGTCGGCGCAAGCGTCGCTGCCGACGGTGGCGGTCAGCCGAGCCGAATTCCCGGCGGCCACAACGACATCGGCCGGCCCCTCAGTCAGGTAGACCAGACCGCCGTCATCCGCCCCGCCGACACAGACCAGAGCGACGTCTTCGACCACCTGACGCCAGGCCGCCGGAACCTTGGCACCGGTGACCTCCAACTGCGCCCTAACCGGATAGGCGCCGCGCTTGGCGCCCGCCGGCGACTTCACCACCACGTCGGCTTCCAGATGTTCACCGGCTGACAGCGTGAACGGCAGCGCGGCCGGGCTTGCCAACCATCCGGGCGGACAGACCACCGTCACGGTCCCGGACAGCGATGCGTCGCTGCTGTCGCTGGCCACCGTCAGGCGCAGCGTCACGTCGGAGCCCGCCGCGACGGTGAGTTGGTGCGGATGGACGTGGGCGACGACGGGCAGTCCGCCGAGCGGCGCCGGTCCCCGGTTGTGCAGCCAGTATCGCGCGTACAGCGGTTGCCCGGTTTCGGAATCCGGTGCGAGCGCGGAATTTTCGGCGTCCAGCAGGCGTCGCAGGTCGAGTCGCGCCAGCGCGGTGCCGATCTGGTGGCCGTGCAACGTGGTGAGGTGTCTTCGGCCTTCTGGCTGCTCCAGCAGATCGGCCGTCCGCAGCTCCGACACCGTGCCCAGCGGTGAGCGCACGACCACATCGGCTTCACCGCCGCGGGTTTCGACCAGCCTGATAGCCACGTGGCCGACGTCGACGGGATGGGCGCTGCCGTGTGCCAGCGGGTTGCCGGCCGCTTTGAGCGCGCCCAGCTGCACCGCTCCGCAAGCGTCGACCTGCAGGAGTGAGCCGGTCGCGGGCAGTCCGCCAAGCGAACCCGACGCCGTCACCGCGCGCAGCGGATGGGAGAACTCGGCGCTGCGATCCGGGACGTCGGCGTGCCGCCAGTCACCGGGACCACAGACCAGCGCATAGTCGAAAACGTGTGTCCAGTGCTGCAATTGGAAGTTGGAGCCGTCGGGCGCGGTGCGCCGCGGCTCGTCGATCCAGACACCGGACGGCCAGCCGGTGCACGATCGCATCAGCGCGGTGTGCAGCGTTCCGTCGGTCTCGACGGCGAAGCTGGGCACCCCGCGGTTGCACAGTGCGACCGTGCGCGATTCGAATCGTCCCAGTCCCGACGGAGCCTGCTGCGTGACGACGATTTCGGCGTCGGCGAGGTCATCGGCCACCGACGCGATCGCCTTTACAAGGTGCGCGTCGTCGCGCCCGGCGATCACCAGCACCGGCAGCGCCCGCGAGTCGCGCAGGTCGGCGTCGGGAATCCAGCCCTCCGCCAGCGGAGCGGCGGCGGGCACCCACACTGTGGCCTGGCCGGTCTTGGCGAGTTGCTCATCGATCTCGAGGGCGTAGGCCGGATCGGCGGCCGCCAACACCGACTTGGTGAACGCATTCTGATCGGGCCCGCCCAGCGCGACTCGGGTATCGGGCAGGTTGGAGTCGACGCCGAGGTGCCCGTAGCGCGGCTTGTCGGCGCTGCTGCAGGTCGCCGTGACACCGGCCCGCACCAGCGCCACCACCAGGTCGCGCGCCAGTCGGCCGCCCATCGGCTCAGTCGGGGCGACGACTTCGGCCACCGACACCGCACGCACGCCGTCTCCGACGCGCACCCTGGCCGCCGACGACAGCCCGAACCAGCCGTAGGCCGGGTTGTCCAGCGTCCACGGATGCTCGGCGGTGTCCACCGATCCAGAGAGGTTGTGCAGCAACGCAAAACCGCGACCGACCACGGCGTCGCCGACTTCGCTGACCGGCATCGCACCCGGCACCGGACACGGCCAGCGCAGCCGCAGCAGTCGGTCCTCGCCGATGAAGTCGTCGATGGTGGTGGCACAGTCGACTCGGTCGACGCCACGCCACAACGTCAGCGTCTGGGTGTAGCGCAGCGTTTCACCGATCCGGCCCCGCACGACCAGCCGCTGGCCTAACGGACTGCGATAGGCCTGCACCTCGGCCGACGTTTCCGACGAGCCGACGACTGGCCCCTTGGGCAGCAGGTGCCAGGGGCCTTCGCCGCCGGTCGGGTGCGCCGGGTATTCCTGGTAGACGGCCAGCTCGTTGCCGACTCGGCCCTCACCGATCAGCTGTTTGCCGTCGCGCACCAGCGAGGCGACCCCGCCGCCGCGGTCAGCATCGACCGCCAACCGGTAATGCTCGTTGGCTATTTCCTTGCCCGCCAACGACTCCCAACCGCTGTCGGAGTCTGCGGCAACCAGCTGGTAAGCCCGCCAACCCAGTGACGGCACGTCGCGGGCCAGCCAGCTCACCGATCGTCCACCGTGTTCGACCACCGCGGGAAGCGGGCCGCCATCGTGATCCAGCACCTGCAGCTTGGTGCCAATCGGCTTCTCGAAACGGGCAGTGACGATGTCGGTCCGATTGTGCGTCAACGTGTTCCACACGACGACCTCGCCGTCGACCGCGCTGGACAGCAGCGCCAGCGAGTTGTCTCGGGCCGCGCGGCCGAGCTCCCACGCGTCGCGCCATCCGGTCAGCAGGTCGAGGTAGACCTGGTCGGATTCCGAGCCGGTGATGGCGTCGTGGTGCGCGCCGTAGGCCAACTGCACCCATGCCTTGGCCAGCGCGGCCTGCGGGTAGTCGGCGCCGGCGAGGAGACCGGCGAACACCGCGAACTTCTCCGCGTCCAGCACCGCATCCTCGGCGGCCCGGTTCGCCTGTTTGGTGTCGATGAACGACACGTCCTTGCCGGTGTAGATCGGGTTCATGTCGCGGGTCTGCGGCGACGCCGCCTCGGCGCGCGCATCCAACTCGGCGCGCACGGCGCCGAAGAACTCACGCGGCAGCGCGCAGACGAACCGCGGCCAGGTGTACCGCGACGCCCAGTCACGATGAATCTCGGTGACCCACTTGTTCGGTGGCGTGTAGTCGGTGCCGACGGGCAGCAACACGTTGCGGGTCAGCGCGACCTTCTTCAGCTCCGCGAACAACTCGTAGGCGGCCTGCTCGGCTTCGGTCACCGTGGTCGACTCGTCCATCCACCAGCCGGCCGAATAGTGCGCGGGCATGTAGTGGGTGAGCAGCCCGCGGCCCGACGGCGAGATCCACTCGAATTCGCTGCTGAACTGCATGCCCGCCACGCCGCCCTCGTTGTGCATCGGGCCCCACTGGTGGTGCGGACCGCGGGCCCACGAACTCGAGGTCAGGCCGGCATCGGCGGCCATGCCGGGAAACTGCGGGTCGTGGCCGAACGCGTCGAGCTGCCACGCGGTGGCCGGGTCACCACCGAGCACGTCACGCTGAAAGCCGATGCCGTGTACCAGGTTTCGTATCGTAGTTTCCGGACTGGTGAGGTTGGTGTTGGGTTCGTTGTAGGTGCCGCCCATGATCTCGAGCCGGCCCTCGACCATCAGCCGGCGCAGGTCGGCGCGGTCCTCGGGATGGGTGTCCCAGTACGGCTTGAGGTAGTCCACCTCGGCCAGCACGAATTTATACTCGGGTTCGCGTCGAGCCATCTCCAGATGCGCGTGGACCAGCTCGAAAGCGTTGGTCTGGCGGGCTTTTCCGGGCGGATCCTCGGTCCAGATGCTCGTATAGGCGCCCTGGGTGTTCCACCACACCGGGTCGTAGTGGAAGTGGCTGATCATGAACATCGTCCAGCCGGGCTCGGCGACAACGAAGTCGAACGGCGTCGCGCTGCGCGCGAGGTGAACCTGCGCGGCCCGCCGCTGGCCGACGACCGGATGCTCGACGGTAACCGGCACCTCGATGACGTCCTGGCCGACGGCCTCCCCGCTCAGCCCGTCGCCGTCGATCCGGACCGTCGTCGGGTCGGTGACCCCGCCGACCGTCACCCGAACCAGCTGCAGCGGCGCGTCCGCCGGGCCCACGAAAAGCTCCGTCGACTCCGCCGAAATCACCCGCATTCCCGCACCCTACGACCTCCGACAGGCGTAGGGGTGTAAGGCTGAAGAGACGTAACCGGAAGGACCGCTGATGCCTGCTTTGGCTTCGCCCGTCGCTGATGAACGCAGCGCCTTGCGCGAGTACCTCGCCTATCACCAGAGCGCGTTTTTCGCGGTGGCCTACGGCCTGACCGACGAGCAGGCCCGAATGACGCCGACGGTCAGCGAGTTGTCGATCGGCGGGCTGGTGAAGCACGTCGCCGAAATGCAGCGCACCTGGATGGCGCGGGTCGCCGCCGCGCCGGACGCTCCGCCGCGCGATGCGCGACCGTTCGACCAGATCGCCAAGGGCTTCGCCGACCAGCACACGATGCGGGCCGACGAGACGCTGGATGGACTTTTGAAAACGCTCGAGGCCGTGAACGCCAGCTCGCTGCACCTGGTCGAGACCGCCGACCTGGATGCGAAAGTGCCGGTCCCACAAGATATTCCATGGTTCCCGAAGGGCATCAAGGACTGGTCGGTGCGGTGGGTGATCCTGCACGTGATCAACGAGCTAACCCGCCATTCCGGCCACGCCGACATCATCCGGGAGAGCATCGACGGCGCCACGATGTACGAACTGCTGGCCGGGCTGGAGGGTTGGGCGATCGACGGTTTCGTGCAGCCTTGGAAAAAGCCGGAGCGGCCCCGTGCAAACCCGTAGCGGCCTGGCTCGTCGCGACACCGAAGGCGGTGCCGTCGAGCTGTATTACGAAGACCTCGGCGACCCGAACGATCCGGCTGTCCTACTGATCATGGGGCTGGGCGCCCAGTTGCCGATGTGGCCCGACGGCTTCTGCGAGCAGCTGGTCGACGCGGGGTATCGGGTGATCCGGTTCGACCATCGCGACACCGGGCTGTCGGCCAAGATGCACGGGATGCGCGCCAAGGGCGCGGTGTATCGACGGGTGGGGCGCTATCTGCTGGGCCGCGGCAGCCAGGTGCCCTACACGCTGGTCGACATGACGCGTGACGTGGTCACGCTGCTCGATCACCTCGGTATCGGCCGGGCGCACGTCGTCGGCGCCTCGATGGGCGGGATGATCGCGCAGATCCTGGCCGCCACCGAGCCCGAGCGGGTCGCGTCGCTGGCCATCGTCATGTCCACCACAGGCAAGCCGTTCTCCCGGCTGCCGGCCTGGCGGGTGATCCGGCTGGCGTTCGGCGGGCCCGGCGACGACGCGTCCGACGAGGAGAAGCTGGCCTTCGAGGTCCGCAACATCGCGGTGTTCAACGGCCCCAATTTCCTGCCGTCCGAGGCCGAGCTGCGCAAACGCGTCCAGCAGCTCGCCGAGCGGTCCAACTATCCACCCGGCATGCTGCGCCAGTTCGACGCCGTTCTGGGCACCGGCAGCCTGCTGGCCTACAGTAAGGCCATCACCGCGCCGACGGTGGTGCTGCACGGTTCGCGCGACCCGATGGTGCGGCCGCGCAACGGCCGCGGGGTCGCCGCGGCCATCCCCGGTGCCCGGTTCGTCGTCATCGACGGCATGGGCCATGACCTCCCCGAACCGGTGTGGCGCCCGCTCGTCGAGACGTTGACCGAGAACTTTGCCAGGGCCGACCTCCAGTGAGCGGGCTCACAGGAATTGGGACTTGCCAACACCGATTTGAGACACTGCATCTATGAGTCCCAACAACCACCGCGAGGTAGCCAGGCTTGACCGGGTTCCGTTGCCGGTCGAGGCGGCTCGCTTCGGCGTGACGGGTTGGCAGCTCACCCGCACCGCCGCCCGCATCGTCACCAAGCTGCCGACCAGGGGTCCGCTGCAGCAAAAGGTCATCAAGCAGATCCCCCAGACCTTCTCCGACCTGGGCCCCACCTACGTCAAATTCGGGCAGATCATCGCGTCCAGCCCGGGCGCCTTCGGCGAAGAGCTGTCCCGGGAATTCCGCGGCCTGCTCGACCGGGTGCCGCCGGCGAACACAGCCGAGGTGCACAAGCTGGTCGCCGAGGAACTCGGCGCCGACCCGGCGGAGCTGTTCGCTAGCTTCGACGAGGAGCCGTTCGCGTCGGCGTCCATCGCCCAGGTGCACTACGCCACCCTGCACAGCGGCGAGGAGGTCGTGGTCAAGATCCAGCGGCCGGGCATCCGCCGCCGGGTGGCCGCCGATCTGCAGATCCTCAAGCGCTTCGCCCAAGCCGTGGAGCTGGCCAAGCTGGGCCGCCGGCTGTCCGCCCAAGACGTGGTCGCCGACTTCAGCGACAACCTGGCCGAGGAGCTGAACTTCCGCCTCGAGGCGCAGTCGATGGACGCCTGGGTGTCTCACCTGCACGCGTCGCCATTGGGCAAAAACATCCGGGTGCCGCAGGTCTACTGGGACCACACCACCGAGAAGGTGCTGACGATGGAGCGGGTGCAAGGCATCCGCATCGACGACGTCGCGGCGATCCGCAAGGCCGGGTTCGACGGCACCGAGCTGGTCAAGGCCCTGCTGTTCAGCCTCTTCGAGGGCGGCCTGCGGCACGGCCTGTTCCACGGCGACCTGCACGCCGGCAACCTGTATGTCGACGATCAGGGCCGCATCGTGTTCTTCGACTTCGGCATCATGGGACGCATCGATCCGCGCACCCGCTGGCTCTTGCGCGAACTGGTGCACGCGCTGCTGGTGAAGAAGGACCACGCGGCCGCCGGCAAGATCGTCGTGCTGATGGGCGCCGTCGGCACCATGCGGCCGGAGGCTGAGGCCGCCAAGGACCTGGAGAAGTTCGCCACCCCGCTGACCATGCAGACGCTGGGCGAGCTGTCCTACGCCGACATCGGCAAGCAGCTGTCCACTCTGGCCGACGCCTACGACGTCAAGCTGCCGCGCGAGCTGGTGCTGATCGGCAAGCAGTTCCTCTACGTGGAGCGATACATGAAGCTGTTGGCGCCGTCATGGCAGATGATGTCCGACCCGCAACTCACCGGCTACTTCGCCAACTTCATGGTCGAAGTCGCTCGCGAGCACAATAACTCCGACATCGAAGTTTAAGAGGTCTATCCGCTATGCAAATCCGCACCGGCACAGCACGTTCGGGCGATTTGGACATCTACTACGAGGACATGGGCGAGCCGACCGACCCGGCCGTCCTGCTGATCATGGGCTTGGGCTCGCAGCTGCTGCTGTGGCGCGACGGGTTCTGCGAAAAGCTCGTCGCACAGGGGCTGCGGGTGATCCGTTACGACAATCGCGACGTCGGCCTGTCCAGCAAGACCGAGCGACGCGGCAAAGGCGGCGCGACGATCCCCGGCATGGTCAAGTTCTGGCTGGGCATTCCCGGCCAGGCCGACTACCGGCTGGAGGACATGGCCGACGACGCCGCCGCGCTGCTCGACCACCTTGGCATCGGCCGCGCCCACATCGTCGGCGCGTCGATGGGCGGCATGATCGCGCAGATCTTCGCGGCCCGGTTCGCTCACCGGACCCGCTCGCTGGCGGTGATCTTCTCCAGCAACAACCAACCGTTGTTGCCGCCGCCGCACCCGCAGGCCCTGTTCGCGGTGCTCAGAGGCCCGTCGCCCAATTCACCGATCGACGTGATCGCCGACTACTCGGTGAAGGTGTGGCGGATCATCGGCAGCCCGCGCTACCCCGCCCCCGAACAGCGGCTGCGCGACGACGCGATTCAGGCCTACGGGCGCTGCTACTACCCGTGGGGAACGGCCCGCCATTTCAGCGCGATCATGGCCAGCGGCAGCCTGGCCCGATACGACCGGCAGATCACCGCGCCGACCGTGGTCCTGCACGGCAAGGCCGACAAGTTGCAGCCGCCGTTCGGCGGCAGGATGGTCGCCCGGGCGATCCCGGGCGCCCGCCTGGTGTTGTTCGACGGCATGGGCCACGACCTGCCCGAGGAACTGTGGGACCAGATAACCGGCGAGCTCACGGCAACTTTCGCGCAAGGCTGACCGGCGGTTGAGCGATTTTCCGATTCGGCCTGACCAGGCCGATCGACTAGCATGGCCGGTGGATTACCGGGGGGCGGGTACAGCCACACCCAGTACGGGCGGGCAGTCAGAAGAATCCAGGAAGGCGCGTTGCGCGATGGCCGAAAAGCTCAGGCCGCATTTCGAGGACGTCCAGGCACACTACGACCTGTCTGACGAGTTCTTCCAGCTGTTCCTTGACCCGAGCCAGACCTACAGCTGCGCTTACTTCGAACGCGACGACATGACGCTGGAGGAAGCCCAGCAGGCCAAGGTCGACCTGGCGCTGGGCAAGCTCGGCCTGGAACCCGGGATGACGCTGCTCGACGTCGGCTGCGGCTGGGGCAGCACGATGCGCCGCGCGGTCGAGAAGTACGACGTGAACGTGATCGGCCTGACGCTCTCCAAGAACCAGGCCGGATACGTGCAGAAGACGCTGGACGAGATGGACAGCCCGCGCACCAAGGAAATCCGGCTGGCCGGCTGGGAAGAGTTCGACCAGCCGGTGGACCGGATCGTGTCGATCGGCGCGTTCGAGCACTTCGGCCACGACCGCTACGACGACTTCTTCCAGATGGCCAACGATGCCTTGCCCGACGACGGCGTGATGTTGCTGCACACGATTACCGGCCTGACGCCGGCGCAGATGACCGAGCGTGGCATGCCGTTGACGTTTGAGCTGGCCCGGTTCATGAAATTCATCATCACCGAGATCTTCCCCGGTGGCCGGTTGCCGTCGATCGAGATGGTGGAAGAACGCTCCTCGAAGGGGGGCTTCAAGCTGACCCGCCAGCAGTCACTGCAGCCGCACTACGCCAAGACCCTCGATCACTGGTCCGCGGCGCTGGAGGCACACAAGGACGAGGCCATCAAGATCCAGTCTCAAGAAATGTACGACCGCTACATGCATTATTTGACCGGTTGCGCCAAGGGATTCCGAGTCGGATACATCGACGTCAACCAATTCACCCTGGAAAAGTGATCGCCAGCCGCACAATAAACAACGACGTTGTTACTCCGGCGTCTGATCACGCCGGGTATGGTGCGTTCGCACCATGGGGTGGGTAACACCCCGGGCACTAGGAAGGGTTAACACACGCTGATGCCTGAGAAGCAAAGTTCAACGGAGACACGGACGCGTCCGGAAGACATCCAGGCGCACTACGACCTGTCCGATGACTTCTTCGGACTGTTTCAGGACCCGACGCGGACCTACAGCAGCGCCTACTTCACGCGTGACGACCAGTCGTTGGAGGAAGCACAGATCGCCAAGGTCGACCTCAACCTCGACCAGTTGGACCTGAAGCCCGGCATGACACTGCTCGACATCGGCTGCGGGTGGGGAACCACGATGCGCCGCGCGGTCGAAAAATACGACGTCAACGTGATCGGTCTGACGTTGTCCAAGAACCAGCACGCCCGCGCCCAGCAGGTATTGGACGGTCTCGACACCAGCCGTACGCGCCAGGTGCTGCTGCGCGGCTGGGAGGACTTCAGCGATCCCGTCGACCGGATCGTGTCCATCGAGGCCTTCGAGCACTTCGGCTTCGAGAACTACGACCGCTACTTCAAAAACGCGTTCAACATCATGCCCGAAGACGGGCGGATGACAGTACAGAGCAGTGTGGCCTATCACCCCTACGACCTGAACGCCCGCGGCAAGAAAATCACTTTCGAAACGGCGCGGTTCATCAAGTTCATCCTCACCGAGATCTTCCCCGGCGGTCGCTTGCCGTCCACCGGCATGATGGTCGAGCACGGTGAGAAGGCGGGCTTTGTTGTGCCCGAACCGCTTTCGCTGCGGGAGAGCTACATCAAGACCCTGCATCTCTGGGGTGACGCGCTGGAGGCCAACAAAGACAAGGCCATTGCGATCCAGTCCGAAGAGGTCTACGAGCGCTACATGAGGTACCTGCGCGGCTGCGAGCGCTACTTCACCGAGGAAGTCATTGACGTCAGCCTGGTCACCTACCTGAAGCCCGGCGCCGCGGCGTAATTTTTTCTCCGCCTGCTGTCGGATACCGGTCGCGCCGTTCGTCGGACGGGTAGAGAGTGGAATACAAGGTTCTGCTCACTACCGGAGGTGACGACGATGCAGTACCTCGCTTTGTTGATCGGCCAGGAGCCAGAACTCACGCCTGACGAGCGTGCCACCGAGATGGCGGCCTACCAGAGCTTTCACGCGAAGGCCGGGCCGGCGATTCGCTCCGGCGACGCGTTGATGTCCGCCGCCGGTGCTGTGCGGATCAGCGGCGGCCCCGACGCGCCAATCGTCACCGACGGCCCGTTCGCCGAATCGGCAGAGGTCGCCGGTGGTTACTACGTATTCGAGGCCGAGAACCTCGACGACGCCCTGGCACTCGCGCGCGACGTCCCTGCTGCCAAACGCGGCGCGGTGGAAGTCCGGCCCATCTTCCACACCATGGACTCCGAGTGGTCACGTTCCGACGCCACCTGGCTGGCGCTGCTACTGGAGCCACCGGCCGCGGTCAACACCCCCGGCACACCGGAGTGGGAGGCCGAAGCGGCACGGCACGGCGAATTCGCTGCTGCCGCGGGCGATCACATCGTCGCGGGTGCGGCACTACACGAGCCGGCGACGGCGACGACGGTGCGGGTTCGCGACGGCCAGGTGCTGCTCACCGACGGGCCGTTCGCGGAGAGCGCCGAGATCGCCACCGGCGTCTATCTGCTGGCGGCTAATGACCGTGACGAAGCGGTCAAGCTGGCCGGGATGATCCCCGCGTCGACCGTCGAAGTACGCCAACTGGCGGGACTCTCCGGCCTGTAGAGCATGGTCAACCTGGACGGCGTCTTTCGGCGGGAGTGGGGCCCGGCCGTGGCCGCGCTGGCCCGATGGTCGGGTGATCTCACCGTCGCCGAGGACGCCGTCCAGGAAGCATTCGCCGAAGCGCTGCGGGCATGGCCGCGCGACGGTGTGCCGGACAACCCCGGCGGATGGGTGCTGACCGTGGCGCGCAACCGCGCCCGCGACCGATTGCGTCGCGAGTCGGTGCGCCCGAGCA
>Ga0302178_10002129_pt1 | contig 15971 bp, 9 predicted proteins | sample I_Palsa_E1_3_FD_198790 | JGI IMG/M metagenome (GOLD analysis project Ga0302178, IMG submission 198790) | Peat permafrost microbial communities from Stordalen Mire near Abisko, Sweden - I_Palsa_E1_3 | ecosystem: Environmental > Terrestrial > Soil > Palsa > Peat permafrost | place: Sweden: Abisko... | reverse complement strand
CCACCTCGCGGGCCCGCGCCAGCCGGCGCTGCGGGTCGGAGAAGTCGGCGTCGTCGACCAGGTCGGCGCGCCCGATCGCGCGAAACACCCTCAGCGCCAACTGCGGTGAGCTGCCCGACATCGCCAGCCAGCGATCGTCGGCGGTGCGGTAGGTGTTACGCGGCGCCGAGATGTCCCAGCGGTTGCCCGCCCTGGTCGGCACCAGGCCGAGCTGGTCGTAGCCCAGCAGCGTCTGCTCCAGCAGCCGCGCCAGCGGGTCGATCAGGTTGATGTCGATCAACTGCCCTGGGGCGCCGTGCACGTCGCGGTGGTAGAGCGCCATCATCACCGCGTAGGCGGCGTTGAGCGAAGCCACGCCGTCGGCAAGCATGAACGGCGGCAACGTCGGCGGTCCCCCGGCCTCGCCGGTGATGTTGGCGAAGCCACTCATCGCCTCGCCCAGCGTGCCGAACCCGGGCCGTTCGCTTTTCGGCCCGGTCAGCCCGTAGCCGGTGATGTGCAGCATCACGATCTTGTCGTTGACCGCGCGCAGCGCCGGGTAGTCCAGGCCCCATTTGCGCAGGGTCGCCGGCCGCGTGTTGACGATCACCACGTCGGCGTGTGCGACCAGCTGCCGCAGCAACGCCTGGCCTTCGGCCACGCGAAGGTTTAGGGTGATCGATCTCTTGTTGCGCGACAACGACTTCCACATCAGACCGACGCCGTCGACCTGGTTTCCCCAGGTGCGAATCGGATCGCCGCCGTCGGGCTGCTCGATCTTGATGACGTCGGCGCCGAACTCGCCGAGATACGTGGCGGCCAGTGGCGCGGCGGCCAGTGTCGCCACGTCGAGAACCCGGATGCCTTCGAGCATCATGCTCCGACGGGCGCGCAGGCCGGTCGTTGCAACCCGAGGTGATCGCGCAACGTCGATCCGCTGTAGGAGTCGCGGAACAGACCACGGTGCTGCAGTTCCGGAATCACCATCCGCACCACGTCTTCGAAGGCGCCGGGCAGATGCGTTGCGGCCAAGACGAACCCGTCGCAGGCGCCGCCATTGAACCACTCCTCCATCTGATCGGCGACCTGTGTTCCGGTGCCGACGAAGCGCGGGCCCTGCAGCAGGGTGGCTCGGTGGCCGGCCAGATCGCGCAGGGTGATCTTGTCGCCGATGTGGGCGCGCAGGTTCTGCACCAGCCCGCGAATTCCCGACACCGATTCGGTGAGCTCATCGGTGATCGGGTCGTCGAGGTCGTGTTTGGCGAAGTCGTAGTTCATCAACTCCGAGAGTAGGGTCAGCGACGCCATCGGGTGCACCAGGTCGTTGAGGAAGACCTGTTCGCGTTCTTTGGCATGGTCCTCCGACTCGCCGACGACGGCGTAGGCCATCGGGCAGAGCTTAACCGACTGCGGGTCGCGGCCTGCGGCGTCGATGCGCTCTTTCTGGTCGGCGTAGTGGCTGCGGGCGACTTCGATGCCCGGGTCGCCGGTGAAGATCAAATCGGCCCAGCGCGAAGCGAATTCACGACCACGACCAGACGACCCGGCCTGGATCAGCACCGGCCGCCCCTGCGGGGGGCGCGGCACGGTCAGCGGTCCGCGCACCGAGAAGAACTCGCCTTGGTGGTTCAGCTCGTGCACCTTGTCCGGGTCGGCGTAGATGCCGTTGACCCGGTCGTGCAAGATGGCGTCGTCTTCCCAGGTGTCCCACAACCCGACGGTGGCTTCGAGGAATTCCTCAGCCCGGTCGTAGCGGGCGTCGTGGCCCAAATGTGTTTCCAGGCCGAAGTTCTGGGCCTCGCTGTCGTTGACCGAGGTGACGATGTTCCAGGCCGCCCGGCCGCGGGACAGGTGATCGAGCGTGGCGAAGGTGCGCGCGATGTGGAACGGCGTGTAATAGGTGGTCGAACCGGTCGCGCCCAGGCCGATGTGCGACGTCGCCTGCGCGAGCACACCCAACACGATGGACAGGTCCAGCTTCACCGGGCGCGCGCCGTATTTGACGGCATCGGCGACCGAGCCGCCGTAGATGCCGGGCATGGCGAGCCGATCGTCGAAGAACATCAGGTCGAAACAACCTTCTTCGAGTTGCCTGCCGATCTTGGCGTAGTACGAGGCGTCGAGGTAACCGTGCTCGGTGGCGGGGTGGCGCCACGAGCCCGCGTACACCGAGGTGCTGCCGGCTTGCATGAAAGCGACGAGTGCCATCTGTCGTGAAGTCATTACTGATGTTTAGCATCTGATATATTAGATTTCAAGTGCGAGATACCCAACACCCCTGAGGTCACGTCATGGCCCCGAACGACGGCGTCGATATCGCCGGGACGGTGCGCGAACGCGCCGCGCGCGAGCTACGCGATCGCATCCTCACCGGTGCGCTGCCAGCCGGCACCCGGCTCGACCTCGACGCGATCACCAAGGAATTCGCCACCAGCCGCACCCCCGTGCGCGAAGCCCTGCTGGAGCTGTCCTACGACGGGCTGGTGCGCGTCGCGTCGCGCAGCGGCATCACGGTGATCGGCATGAGCCCCGAGGACGTGCTCGACAGCTTCACGATTCTGGGCGTGCTGACCGGTCAGGCCGCCGCGTGGGCCGCCGAACGGGTCACCGACGACGGCATCGAGCGCCTGCGGACGCTGGCCACCGACGTCGAGGCCTGCGCCGGCGAAGGCGCGATCGTCGACGCGAATTGGAACTTTCACCGCGAGATTCACCGGGCTTCCCATTCGCGACGGCTGATGGCGCAGATTCGTCAGGCCGTCCGGGTGGTCCCCTCTAACTTCTTCGCGATGTTCCCCGAGCATGAGCACAACGCGCTGGAGGAGCACGAGGCGCTGGTGGCCGCGCTCGCCGATCGAGACGTCGACAAGGCCCGTCACATCGCCGAACGCCACCTGCTAGACGCGGGTCGGTCGCTGGCCGACTGGTTGAAACATGCGGATCCCGGCAGCACCATAAACAACAGCAGTCACTGAGGGTGGGATAGACACTTTTCCGAAATCGCATCACGGGCGATATCACCGCCCGCCCGGATCAGCGCGCGATATCGCATATGCAGTCGTTTGCGAAGACCGTCTCGTAGTCCGATGCTGGTACTCGTGTGACCGGTGTTGCGAATCGCGCCGTGTCTGCGCTGCAGTAGCCGAGCGCCTGATCTTGTTCGATCGCGGCACGACCTGGTCTACCAGGCATACCGTCACCTCCATGAAGCGAGGATTGGCCCGGCTGGCAGCGACCGTGCTGTTACCCGGCGGTTTGGCGCTGGCCGCTCTCGGGCTGGGTGCAGGACCCGCCCAGGCCTACAAATACGGACCATTCCAGTGGTGCCCCGGGCAAGCCATGCCCAATGACCCACCGCGGGCGGATACGGACCTGGTGTGGGACATGGGTGTCTGCCACACCTACTACTTCGAATACGACGTGCGGACGAAGGCTCCGGCCCATTACTGGGAGGGGCCCAATTTGTTTCCGACGCCGATCCCGCCGCCTCCTCCGCCGGCGAATCCGCCGAATATCGCCCAGCAGTGCCCGGGACTCGTACCCTTCGTCAACTGCTTGCCCGGCCTTTAGCCGCGCTTGCGCCGAATGATCGCGCGCAGCTTCTCCAACCGGGTGCCGATGTCGCGCTCGGCGCCGCGGCCAGTGGGCCGGTAGTAGTCGACACCGACGACCTCGTCCGGCGGATACTGTTGCGGGACAACGCCATCCGGGTCATCATGCGAGTATTTGTAGCCCTGAGCGTTCCCCAGCGCCGCGGCGCCCGAATAGTGCCCGTCGCGCAGATGCGGCGGCACCAGACCCGCCTTGCCCGCTTTGATGTCGGCCATCGCGGCGCCCAGCGCCGTGGTCACGGCGTTCGATTTGGGTGCGGTCGCCAGGTAAATGGTGGCGTGCGCCAGCGTCAGCTGGGCTTCGGGCAGGCCGATCAGTTGTACGGTCTGCGCCGCCGCGACCGCGGTCTGCAACGCGACCGGGTCGGCCATCCCGATGTCCTCGCTGGCCAGGATCATCAGCCGGCGCGCGATGAATCGCGGGTCCTCGCCGGCGACCAGCATCCGGGCCAGGTAGTGCAGTGCGGCGTCGACGTCCGAGCCGCGCACGGACTTGATGAAGGCGCTGATCACGTCGTAGTGCTGATCGCCGTCTCGGTCGTAGCGGACCGCGGCCTTGTCCAGCGACTGCTCGATGACCTCGACGGTGACCTGCTCCCCCGCCTCGGCCGCCACTTCCAGCGCGGTCAACGCGCGGCGGGCGTCGCCGGCCGCCAATCGGACCAGCAGGTCGATGGCCTCCGGCGTCACCGGGATCCGGCCGCCCAGGCCACGGGGATCGTCGATCGCGCGCTGCACGACCGCGCGGACGTCGTCGGAGGACAACGGCTGCAGTTGCAGGATCAGCGACCGCGACAGCAGCGGCGCGACGACCGAGAACGAGGGATTCTCCGTCGTCGCCGCCACCAAAAGCACCACCCGGTTCTCCACGGCGGCCAGCAGCGCGTCCTGCTGGGTCTTGGAAAAGCGGTGCACCTCGTCGATGAACAGCACGGTCTGCTCGCCGTGCGCGGCGGCGCGTCGCGCGGTGTCGATCACGGCGCGGACTTCCTTGACGCCGGCCGACAGCGCCGACAGCGCCTCGAACCGGCGTCCCGTGGCCTGCGAGACCAGGGATGCCAGCGTCGTCTTACCGCTGCCAGGCGGGCCGTAGAGGATGGCCGACGCCATACCCGAACCCTCGACCAACCGCCGCAGTGGCGAACCGGGTTGCAGCAGGTGATCCTGTCCGACCACCTCGTCGAGACTGGCCGGGCGCATCCGCACCGCCAGCGGCGCGCCGGCAGACCCGCCGTGCGCGCCCTCGCCAAGTCCGGCCGCGTCGGGGACGTCGAACAGACCGTCGGACACGGTGTCAGGCATACCACGTCAGCACGACACGCGGCGCGCAGTGTGAGCTCTCAGCGCCGCCGCCGAATACTTGCTAAGTTCTCGAAAGCGCACGCCCGGACAACTCCCAACGACGAGGCAGGAGCGGCTATGAGCCACCCTCCGGAGCACCCCGGCAACCCACACGACCCGTACGGGGGTAACCCCAATCCGGGCGACTACCCGCCGCCACCCGGTTACGGACCTCCGCCTGGACCGCCACCGGGGTATGGACCACCCCCAGGGCAGCCGCAGCCCGGCTACGGACCGCCTCCGGGGTATGGCGCACCCCCGCCGCCTCCCGGCTACGGGCCGCCGCCGCAGCCCGGCTACGGGCCTCCCCCCGGCTACCCGCCGCCACCCGGCTACGGACCCCCTCCCGGCTATCCGCCGGCTCCGGGCTACGGTCCGCCGCCCGGGTCGGGGTTCAGCATCGGCGAAGCGTGGGCATGGGCGTGGAATAAGTTCAAGAAGAATCTTGGGCCGCTGATCCTCGCGGCGCTGGTATACGGCGTGATCGGAGTGGTCGTGCATGGCCTGGTGTTCGTGCTGCTGGGTGGCGCCACGGCCGACACCACGAACGTCGACGGCGATTACGGCGCGTCATTCCAGGCCGGTCTGGGCACGGTCGGCACGCTGGTGCTGTCCATCGTGTCGTTCGTCTTCGGGATCTTCGTGCAGGCCGGGTTCCTCTCCGGCGGGCTCGACCTCGCTGATGGCAGGCCGGTCACCGTGGGCTCGTTCTTCAAACCGCGCAACTTCGGCACGGTGGTTCTGGCCGGCGCGCTGCTCAGTGTGATCAGCGCGGTCCTGGATCTGCTGTCGCTGCCCGGCTTCTTGTTCGCGTTGTTGTCGTTCGTGTTGATCGCCGTCTTCACGTTCTTCGCGCTGTTCACGATCGCGTTTGCGACAGATCGCGGGCTTGCCCCCATCGATGCGCTCAAGGCCAGCTTCAGCACCGTACGGGCGCATGTCGGCGAGACGCTGCTGTCTTTCCTGGTACAGGGTCTGCTGGTAGTGGCGGGCTTTTTCGCCTGCGGCATCGGCATTCTCGCGACCGGCCCGATCGCGCTGCTGATCCAGGTGTACACCTACCGTCGGCTCTCCGGAGGACCGATCGCGCCGGCGACGCACTAGGGCCAACTGGCGGCGTCACGGCTGGGTGACGAAGTCGATCAACTCCTCCACCCGGCCGATCAGCGCCGCGTCGAGGTCGGTCCAGTCCCGAACCCGGCCGCGGATGCGCCGCCACGCCGCAGCGGTGTCGGCCTGGTCGGCGTGTGGCCAGCCCAGGGCCTGGCAGATCCCGTGTTTCCAGTCCGTCCCGCGTGGGATGACCGGCCACTCCGACAGACCCAGCCGGGCCGGTTTGACGGCCTGCCAGATGTCGACGAACGGATGGCCGACGACCAGGGTGTCCGAGCCGCCAGGGCCGCGGTGCACCGCTTCGGCCAGCCGCGATTCCTTGGAACCGGGTACCAGGTGGTCGACGAGCACGCCCAGCCGCCGCTGCGGGCCGGGGCGGAACTCTTCGACGACGCCGACGAGATCGTCGACGCCACCGAGGTATTCGACCACCACTCCCTCGACTCGCAGATCGTCGCCCCACACCTGCTCGACGAGCTCGGCGTCGTGGCGGCCCTCCACGTAGATCCGGCCGGTCCGGGCGACGCGGGCGCGTGCTCCGGCCATCGCCACCGAGCCCGACGCCGTGCGGGCGGGCGCCTTGGCGGCCGGACGTCGCGGCCGGGTCAGGATCACCGGTTTGCCGTCGACGAGATATCCCGGGCCAACCGGGAATGGCCTCCTGCGGCCATGCCGGTCCTCGAGCTCCATCCGGCCGTATTCGACGCGCACCACCGCACCGACGTAGCCGGTCTGCGCGTCCTCGACGACCATGCCGTGTTCTATTGCCATTTCAGCTGACCGGACCGTGCGCGAGTTGTGCGGGTCGCGTGCCAGAACGTCCGAGCCGTAACGATCGTCCACCCGAGCGATCCTAGAAACGACGGGGGCAAAACCCGGTCACGCCACGCGGGATGCTGGGTTCGCCGTGCTGCGACCTTGTGGCCGTCGTGATGAGATGAGCGGTTATGACCATCAAAGTGGCGCTGGAGCACCGCACCAGTTACACCTTTGATCGGCCTGTCCGGGTGTTCCCGCATGTCGTGCGGCTGCGGCCGGCGCCGCACTCGCGTACCGCGATCGAGGCCTACTCGCTGCGAGTCGAGCCCGCCGACCACTTCGTCAACTGGCAGCAGGACGCGGTGGGCAACTTCGTCTACCGGCTGACGTTCCCGAATCCGACGAGCCGGCTGACCATTACCGTCGGGCTGATCGCCGACCTCAAAGTGATCAACCCTTTCGACTTCTTCATCGAGGACTGGGCAGAGACGTGGCCGTCCGCCGGGTTCACCTACCCCGAGCCGTTGGCCGAGGACCTCAAGCCGTATCTGCGGCCGGTCGACGAGAACGGTGCCGGATCGGGTCCCGGCGAGCTGGTGCAGGCCTGGGTGAGCACCTTCGCGATGGCGCCGGGCACCCGCACGATCAACTACCTGGTCGAGCTCAATAGGCGGGTCAACAGCGACCTCGGCTACAGCCTGCGCATGGAACATGGTGTGCAGACACCGGATTTCACGCTGCGAACCGGGGTCGGCTCGTGCCGTGACTTCGCCTGGTTACTGGTGTCGATCCTGCGTCAGATGGGTCTGGCCGCCAGGTTCGTGTCCGGCTACCTGGTCCAGCTGGCCTCAGACGTCAAGGCGCTCGACGGACCGTCGGGCCCTGCCGCCGACTTCACCGATCTGCACGCCTGGGCCGAGGTGTACATCCCCGGTGCGGGCTGGATCGGCTTGGACCCGACGTCAGGACTGTTCGCCGGTGAGGGCCACATTCCGCTGGCCGCGACGCCGAGTCCGGAGAGCGCGGCCCCCATCACCGGCAACACCGATCCTTGCGAAGCGGTGCTGGAGTTTTCCAACACCGTCACCCGCATCCACGAAGACCCTCGCGTCACGCTCCCGTACACCGACGAGGCATGGGCGACGATCCAGGACGTCGCGCGTGGCGTCGATACACGATTGACCGACGGCGATGTCCGATTGACCGTCGGTGGCGAGCCCACATTCGTGTCGGTGGACAACCAGGTCGACGACGAGTGGATCACCGCTGCCGACGGCCCGCACAAACGCGAACGCGCCTCCGAGTTGGCCGCGCGGCTGAAAGCGCAGTGGGCACCGCAGGGGCTGGTCCACCGCGGACAGGGCCGGTGGTATCCCGGTGAACCGTTGCCGCGCTGGCAGATTGGACTGTACTGGCGCACCGATGGGCAGCCGCTGTGGCCCGACGAGACGCTACTGGCCGATCCCTGGGGCACCGATCCGGCCGGCCCGCCGGCACCCGACTCCGCTGCCCAGGACTTGCTGGCCGCCATCGCCGACGGGCTGAGCCTGCCGCGGTCGCAGGTGCGGCCCGCTTACGAAGATCCACTGTCGCGGATGGCGGCCAAAGCGCGCCTGCCCAAAGGCGACCCGGTAGCACCGGATGCCGATTTGGACTCGGAAACCGGCATGGACACCGTCGCGGGCCGCGCGGAACTAATGGCACGCCTCGATGAATCCACCGAAGCCCCAGCGGCATTCGTGTTGCCGCTGCACAGACGCGACGACGACGGCGGCTGGGCCAGCGCAGACTGGCGACTTCGTCGCGGCCGCATCGTTTTGGTGGACGGCGAATCGCCGGCAGGCCTTCGGCTGCCGCTCAACGCGATCAGCTGGAAGCCGCCGCGGCCGAGGTTCGACACCGACCCGACCACCGTCGGCGACGAGTTGCACCCGTCCACCGAGGAGGCGGATGTCGACGACGACGAAACCGCGCCGACCACCGCGATGGTCGCCGAGGTTCGCGACGGGCTGCTCTACGTGTTCATGCCGCCGACCGAGGCGCTGGACCACTTCGTCGATCTGATCGGCCGGGTGCACGACGCGGCGGCGAAGACCGGCTGCCCGGTCGTCATCGAAGGTTACGACCCGCCGCCGGACCCACGTCTGACGTCGACGACCATCACCCCCGACCCGGGTGTGATCGAAGTCAACATCGCACCCACCGCCAGTTTCGCCGAACAGAGTCGGCAACTCGAAACGCTCTACGAACAAGCCAGGTTGGCCCGGCTGTCCACCGAGTCGTTCCAATTCGACGGCAGCCACAGTGGCACCGGCGGCGGCAACCACATCACTCTGGGCGGCATCACCCCGAAGGATTCGCCGCTACTGCGCCGGCCCGACTTGCTGATCTCGCTGTTGACCTATTGGCAGCGGCACCCGGCGTTGTCCTACCTGTTCGCTGGTCGATTCGTCGGCACCACGTCGCAGGCGCCGCGGGTGGACGAGGGCCGCGCCGAGGCGCTCTACGAACTCGAGATCGCCTTCGCCGAAATCGACCGAATCACTTCGCTTTCCGAGGGCGCCTCAGCCAAACCGTGGGTGACCGACCGGGCACTGCGGCACTTACTCACCGACATCACCGGCAACACGCACCGCGCAGAGTTTTGCATCGACAAGCTCTACAACCCGGACAGCCCGCGCGGCCGACTGGGCCTTCTGGAGCTTCGCGGCTTCGAGATGCCGCCGCATCTGCGGATGGCGATGGTGCAGTCACTGCTGGTCCGGTCACTGGTGGCCTGGTTCTGGGAGGAACCGCTGCGGGCTCCGCTGATCCGGCACGGTCCGAACCTGCACGGACGATACCTGTTGCCGCACTTCCTGATTCACGACATCGCCGACGTCGCCGCGGATCTGCGCGCGCACGGCATCGCCTTTGAGACCAACTGGCTGGACCCGTTCACTGAATTCCGGTTTCCGCGCATCGGCACCGCGGTGTTCGACGGCGTCGAGATCGAACTGCGCGGAGCGATCGAGCCGTGGAACACCCTCGGCGAACAGTCCACCGCCACCGGCACCGCGCGGTATGTCGACTCGTCGATCGAACGCATCCAGGTGCGCCTCATCGGCGCCGACCGGCACCGCTATCTGATGACCTGCAACGGCTACCCGGTTCCGTTGCTGGCCACCGACAATCCCGACGTGCACGTGGGCGGTGTGCGGTTCCGGGCGTGGCAGCCGCCCAGCGCGCTGCATCCGAGCATTACCGTTGACGGTCCGCTGCAGTTCGAGCTCATCGACCTGACCACGTCGACGTCGCGCGGCGGCTGCACTTATCACATCGCCCATCCCGGGGGGCGCGCCTACGACGAACCACCCGTGAACGCCGTCGAGGCCGAGTCGCGCCGCGCCCGACGCTTCGAAGCCAGCGGATTCACCCCGGGCAAGCTCGAGCTGTCCGACGTCCGGGAGATGCAGGCGCGAATTTCCACAGACATCGGCGCGCCGGGCATCCTCGATCTGCGACGCGTGCGTACCGTCCTGCGGTAATGGCTTCGGCAGATATGGCAGTGCATTCCCGCGACGCGTCGGCAGCTTTTCCCCACCGCACCGACGTCGACCGGCTGCTGGCCGGCTACCGCGCGACGCGCGCCCAGGACGCCCTGTTCGACCTGCGTCCGCCCGGCTTACGTGGCCCGGGGATCGGCTACGACGAGTTCGTCGACGAAGCCGGCAACGTGCGCCCCGCCTGGACCGAGCTTGCCGACGCGGTTGGTGACCGCGGCCGGGCCGGGCTGCAGCGGCTGCGCTCCGCGGTGCACCAGCTGGTGGACAACGACGACATCACCTATACCGGTGTCGAACCCGCCAGAGAACCCGCTGCCGGTAGCCAGGGTGAATCGCGGGCGTGGCAGCTGGATCCGCTGCCGCTGGTGGTTTCCGCTCCTGATTGGGAAGCACTCGAGGCGGGGCTGGTGCAGCGGTCGCGGGTACTCAACGCCGTGCTCGCCGACCTGTACGGCAGCCGTCGCTCGCTGACCGAGGGCGTCCTACCACCGGAGCTGCTGTTCGCCCACCCCGGCTATGTCCGCGTCGCCAACGGAATCGAGGTGCCGGGGCACCATCAACTCTTCATGCACGCCTGCGATGTGAGCCGGCTGTCCGATGGCAGCTTCCAGGTGAATGCCGATTGGACCCAAGCCCCGTCGGGCGCCGGTTATGCGCTGGCCGACCGACGGGTCCTCACCCAAGCGCTGCCCGACCTCTACGAAAAGGTCGGCCCGCGGCAGACGACACCGTTCGCACAGGCGTTGCGCCTGGCACTGATCGACTCGGCACCCGACGGCGTGCAAGACCCGGTAGTGGTCGTGCTCAGTCCGGGTATCTACTCCGAAACCTCGTTCGATCAGGCATATCTCGCGACACTGCTGGGCTTTCCGATGGTGGAGAGCGCGGATCTGGTGGTGCGCGATGGCACGTTGTGGATGCGTTCGCTGGGCACCCTCAAACGCGTCGACGTGGTATTCCGCCGCGTCGACGCGACGTATACGGACCCGCTCGATCTGCGCGCCGACTCGCGGCTCGGAGTGGCCGGGCTGGTCGAAGCGCAGCACCGCGGGACGGTGACCGTGGTCAACACCGTTGGTAGTGGCATTCTGGAAAGCGCTGGGCTGCAACGCTTCCTGCCTGAACTGGCCACGCGGCTGCTCGGCGAATCGCCACTGCTCGCCAGCACGCCCAGTTATTGGGGCGGCATCGACAACGAGCGTTCGCACCTGCTGGCGAATCTCTCGTCGCTGTTGATCAGGCCGACCATCGGTGGGCAAACGCTTGTCGGACCGACCCTTTCGTCGGAGCGACTGACCGAGCTGGCCGCCTGCATCACCGCGATGCCGTGGCAGTGGGTCGGCCAGGAGCTGCCCCAGTTCTCGTCCGCGCCCACCAGCCACGCCGGTGAATTCTCCGCAGGCGCAGTGGGCATGCGTTTGTTCACGGTGGCCCAACGCGGTGGCTACGCACCGATGCTCGGCGGCCTGGGCTACGTGCTGGCGCCGGGCCCGTCCGCGTACACACTGAAAACCGTTGCTGCAAAGGATGTCTGGGTACGCCCGACTGAGCGTTCGCGGACGGAGGCGGTGACCCTGCCGACCCCGGAGACGCCGGCGAAGGCGGGCGCGGGCACCCTGGGAGTCAGCTCGCCACGCGTGCTGTCCGATCTGTTCTGGATGGGACGCTACGGCGAGCGGGCCGAAAACATGGCCCGGTTGCTGATCGCTGCGCGCCGGCGGTACTACGAATTCCGGCATCGCCAGGAGATTGCCGAAAGTCAGTGCGTGCCGGTGTTGATGTCCGCACTGGGCAGGATCACCGGAACCGATCCAGGGCCAGACGACCAGGCGGAGACGATCGCGATCGCGCCGTCGACGCTGTGGTCGCTCACCATGGACCGCGACCGGCCCGGCTCGCTGGTGCAGTCGGTCGACCGGCTGGCGCTGGCCGCCAGAGCGGTGCGCGACCAGTTGTCCAGCGACACCTGGGTGGTGCTGGCCGGCGTCGAACGGACGTTGGCGCATCAGGCCGAGCCGCCCGACTCACTTGCCGAGGCCGACGCCGTGCTCTCGACCGCGCAGTCGCAGACACTGGTCGCGATGCTGACGCTGGCCGGGGTTGCCAGTGAGTCGATGGTGCAGGACGTCGGCTGGACGCTGATGGACATCGGCAAGCGCATCGAGCGCGGCCTGGGTTTGACCGCATTGCTGAACGCGACTGTGACGACCGTCCGGGCTCCGGCCGCGGAACGGACGGTCATCGAATCAACCCTGATCGCAACGGAATCGGCGGTCACCTATCGCCGCCGCACGGCGGGCGAGGTCAGCGTGGCCGCGCTGGCCGACCTGATGCTCTTCGACGCGACGAACCCGCGATCGTTGGTGTATCAGCTGGAGCGACTGCGGACCGACCTCGGCGACCTACCCGGCTCATCGGGGTCATCGCGGCCGCAACGGATGGTCGCCGAGATCAGCACCCTGCTGCGACGGTCGCATCCCGCCGAATTGGAACAGGTTTCGGCGGCCGGACGCCGCAAGCGGTTAGCCGAACTGCTGACCGCGGTGCACACCGCGCTACGCGAGCTGGCCGAGGTGATCACCGCGACGCAGCTGGCGCTGCCCGGCGGTATGCAGCCGCTGTGGGGTGGCGACGAGCGGCGTACCGTGCCGTGACGCCAGTAGCCGTTGCCGTTGTGGCGCGGCCAGTCGGCCGCGAGGCTAAAGTTAGCCGCGGATATACCCGGATGCGTTGCTGTTGCCGCGGCAACTTTTGGGACAGGGCGGCGTAGGGCGGGAGCCGATCTGGTGGATGGCTTGCTGGAGCGCGACGCGGTGCTGGCGCAGTTGAGCGCGCTGGCGCGCCGCGTGGCCCGGGGCGACCCCGGGGAAGTGGTGTTGCTGCGCGGGGAGGCCGGAGTCGGCAAGACCGCGGTCCTGGCCGAGTTTGCTGAAGGGCCGGATCGCCGATTGCGGGTGTTGCGGGGCTGGTGTGACCCGCTGGCCGCGCCGCGCCCGTTGGGGCCGCTCATCGACAGCCTGGCGGGGCTGGATGATGCGGCGGCAGACGGGCTGGGCGGGGCTGTCAACGCCGGGGACACGGCGGCGCTGTATCAGCAGCTGCTGGCGGTGTTGGGGGACGGGGGTCGGTGGCTGTGGGTAATTGAGGACGCACACTGGGCCGATAGCGCCACCCTGGACCTGGTGCGGTTCGTGGCGCGGCGCGTCGATTCGCTGCCGCTGCTGCTGGTGGTGTCCTACCGCGACGACGAGCTCGGCCCGACCCATCCGTTGGCGCTGACGCTCGGGGATGTGGCGACCTGTGCCGCGGTGAGCCGCATTAAGTTGGAGCCGTTGAGCGTGCACGCGGTGGGGGTGTTGGCCTCCGGCAGCGGGCTCAACGCCGAGCGGTTGCACCACCTCACTGGAGGTAACCCGTTCTTTGTCACCGAAATCCTGGCAACCGGCCCCGATGTGCCCGACTCCGACGCGCTACCGCGCAGCATTTCCGAGGCAGTGCGCGGCCGGCTGGGGCGACTGTCGGAGAAGGCGCGCGAGACCGCGCATGCGGTGGCGGTGTGCGGCCCGCGCGCCGATGTCGCCCTGGTGGACAAGGTGTGGCCCGACGCTAAAGCGGCGTTGGGTGAATGCTTTGGTGCCGGAATGTTGGTCGCCGACGGGGACAAGGTTGGGTTTCGCCACGAGCTGGCCCGGCGTGCCACGCTCGCGCAGATTCCTGGCTATGAGCGCGTCGCGTTACACAAATCCGCCCTGAGCATCCTGGCCGAGCCACCCATTGATCCGGACACGTTGGCGACGTTGGCGTTTCACGCCGAGGAGGCCGGCGACACCGCCGCGGCCGTCCGCTATGGCATCGCCGCGGCGCAACGGGCCGCATCGTTGCGCGCCAACCGGGAGGCTGCCGGCTTGTATCGGCTCGTGTTGCGTCAGGCCGACACCACCCCACCCGCGCAGAAGGTCGTCTGGCTCGAGCAGCACGCTTTCACGAGTTACCTGAGCGGGCAGGTCGAGACGGCGGTCACATCGTGGCGGGAGGCGATCGCGCTGCGCCACGCGCTAGGCGACCGGCTGGGCGAAGGCGAGGGCTGGCGCTGGTTGTCGCTGATGTTGCTCGCCTTAAAGGGGACCAGCGCGGCCGCCGAGGCCGGCCGGGCCTCGCTGCGGCTCCTGGAAACCCTGGGCCCCTCCCCGCAGCTGGCCTGGTCGCTGGTGAACCTGGCCCAGATCAGCGCCTTGAGTTACGACTCCGGCATGACCGAGTACGTGGACCGCGCCATCGCACTGGGCACGCAACTGGGTGAGGACGCTGTGGTACTGCAGGCCCGCAGCTACGCGGGGTTGGCCACCGTGTTTCGCACCGACACCGGGTGGGAAGAGGTGGAGGCGGCCTGGCGCGAAGCCATGAACAACCCGGCGGTGCCAGAACACGCCGCGTTTATCGGGATGATCATCTGCTGGACCGCCGCCACGCACCACGATCTCGATCGCGCGGAGCGCTGCATCGCCGAAACCGGCGCGTGGTGTGCCGTCCATGACCTGGGCAACTTCCAGACAGGGGTCACCAGCGCCCAAGCCCTGGCCGCGTTGCATCGCGGCGACTGGACACAGGCCGCCGCGTGCGCCGACGACGTGCTCACTCACCCCGACCTGAGCCCGCAGCATCGGATCCTGCCACTGTTGACAATCGCCCTGATCAGGGCCCGCCGCGGTCGGCAAGACGTCACCCAACTGCTCGACAAGTCGGCCGCCGGCGCCGGACCCGACGACGTCTTTCTCATGTCTCTGGTGCGGGCGGCGCGTGCCGAAGCTGCCTGGCTGGCCGGTGATGACGACACGGCCCGGACCGAAGCGGAGGCGGGCCTGGCCGCGACACCCGCTACCCGCGTCAATCCGTGGCTGGTCGGGCACCTGCACCGCTGGATCTATCTAGCCGGCGCCCCCAGCCAAACCAATAGCGACGATCCCATCACCCCCTACGAACTGGAGATCAACGGGGACTGGCAAGCCGCCGTAGATGCGTGGAGTGATCGCGGCTGCCCCTACGACGCCGCGCTGGCCCAACTCGGTGGCGACATCGACGCGGTGCAATCCGCGCTGGCCACCTTCCGCCAACTCGGCGCCACGGCGGCGGCCCGCCGGGCCCAGCACCGACTGGCCGCGCTGCGCGGACGAACCCCGTCCACCCGGCGCGCCGATACGCCGTCCGATCCTTACGGACTGACCCACCGTCAACGCCAGGTCCTCGAGCTGCTTGCCGACGGGCGAAGCGACTCCGAGATCGCCGCCGCCCTGCACATCAGCCGCAAAACGGTCGGCCACCACGTGACGGCCATCCTGGCCAAGCTCGGCGTGGAGAACCGCACCCACGCCGTGGCCCGCGCATTGCAACCCCCGCAACGCGAAGCCGCGCCACCGACGTAACCAGACTTACTACGCCGCGGGTTTGCCAGAATCCGCGGTCACCTCGTCGATGACGGCATGGATGAACTTCATCTTCTCCAGCACCGCCACCGGTAGCACGAATGGGTAGAGATCGTCGTGGCCCATCGACCGGTTCACCATGTTCAGCGACCACGACACCGGTAGCCACATGTCGATGATGGTGTTAAAAGCGCTGGGGCCCA
>Ga0302178_10002126_pt1 | contig 15984 bp, 13 predicted proteins | sample I_Palsa_E1_3_FD_198790 | JGI IMG/M metagenome (GOLD analysis project Ga0302178, IMG submission 198790) | Peat permafrost microbial communities from Stordalen Mire near Abisko, Sweden - I_Palsa_E1_3 | ecosystem: Environmental > Terrestrial > Soil > Palsa > Peat permafrost | place: Sweden... | reverse complement strand
ACGATATCGGAGGCCGCGAGCAACTCCGCCAGCGCCACATAGGTGACACCAGAGCTGACACAGGCAGGATCAGGGGCAATGTCAAACGCAAGCACGCGGCATCCAAAACCAGACATGATTCTCGCAAGGCTTGCGCCAATCCGTCCGGTACCGACGATCCCCACGGTGCGTCCCTGCAGATTGAATCCGAGCAAGCCTTCGAGAGCGAAATTTCCCTCCCGCACCCGGGCATAAGCCCGGTGAATATTCCGGTTCAGCGAGAGGATCAAGGCCATCGCATGCTCCGCGACGGCCTCCGGCGAATAGGCCGGCACACGGGCAATACTGATCTCCTGCCGCTTCGCCGCGTCGAGATCCACGTTGTTGTAGCCCGCTGCCCTGAGCGCCACGAGCCTAACGCCCAGACTTCTGAATTCTTTAAGTACCGCTTCATTGACCTGATCGTTGACGAAGACGCATACGGCATCAGATCCACGTGCCAGCATCGCAGTATCAGGCGTGAGCCGGGCTTCCAGGTAGTGAAGCTTGTGATCCTTTGCTACCGCTGCATCCATAAACCGGCGGTCGTAAGACTTGGTACTGTAAACAGCGATATCCATGTTGTGTTTCTCCGCCAGACTTTCTACATTGATGAGTGAACGACAGGGCCGTCGGCAAGTCCGGCAACCTTCTTAGGCGCGGGGCGCGCCGCACCGGACTGGCCGGTTTCCCGCAGAAAAAGACTCAGGATGATTGCAATGACGACCCCGCCGACCAGAGGCAGAAACGCCGTCTGAAACTCATGCAAACTCAGGGGCGAGGCCTGGTCTGGCACCATCAGACGTGAAATAAAGGGCGAGACTATTCCGGTGGTCACGAAGACGAGAAAATTCATCACGCCCGCGGCCGTGCCTTTGACCTCTGACGGATTCACCTCTTTCATCATCGAAAACGGGATCATTGCAGCACCGGACGCGATGCCGAGCAGCAAGGCCACTGAAAATCGCGGCATCACACCCACCGGTACGTAGATGGCGCTCAGACCTGCTGCAAGCATGACCAGTGCACCAATGATCAGGACCGGCTTGCGGCGGCCGATTTTGTCCGAGATGTATCCGAGCAACGGGCATCCGATCACCCAGCCAATCGGAACCATAGAGGCGTCCGATGCAGCCGCGGCCATCGTCATCTTTTCACCGCCATGAAGAAATGAGGTTGCCCAGACCAACGCCCCAATGGTGGTCGGCAGAAACAGCAAGCCTCCAACGATTCCGGCCAGCCAGCTTTGAACGTTGCTGAATACCGTTCGAAAAGGCTTGATTACACTGCCGACCGATAATGGCCCATGGTGTGTCGGACTGTCGCCTTTCTCGTGAGGCATGATGAACCAGGTTGCGATCGCGAGCACGAACCCCATGCACGCGAACGCAATCCAGACGCTCTGCCAGCCTACGTGGAAACTGCCAAGCGGGTCGATCGCCATGTGGACCGGCTTGGAACCGAAAGCGGCGCCTGCCATCCCGAGACACTGTGTGAAGCCGATAAACATTGCCAACATGCGCGCGGGGAGATACCGGGCAGCAACATAAGACGAGCCTATAAAGGCGAATATCGCACCGATCGCCTGCAGGACAAAACCCACCATGCCGGCCACTTCGCCACCCTGTGCGAATATCAGGCAACCGATTCCGACCATTGCGATACCAAAAGGAATCGTCAGACGCGGGCCGTAGCGGTCGAGCAATACACCCGCGGCCAGCGCCATCAGGGCATAAGCCACGTAGTAAGCCGAAATCATGGCGCCGATGTGGTTGCCGCCCCATGCTGCTGTTAGTTCGCTCTGCATGACACCGGGCGCTGACCTCACGGCATACTGAAAAAAGTAGAAGACAGCGCACAACAGCCACGCGACAAAGAACAGTGGCTTGAGGTCTTTAGGCGCCGCTTGATCAATGGACTGAGGCGCCGTGATGCTGACTGATTTCGCACGTTCGGTGAGCGTAGGCATAATATTTCCGTCCTTTGATTAAAAGCCGCATCACCTACGTGCGACACATCCTATCGGTGTGACCTATGAGATGACTCTCGTAATTCCGGGAAATGACCGGTTCGGCTAGCGTCTCTCATCGCGGTTGCGCTGTCTCGCTGTTACCGGGGCGAGCACCGGACAGCTCCGACCGTATGAGCCTGAGGATTGACCTTTGAGTTTGATAATTCGGACCTTTCGGGACAGCATCCATCTAAGCAGTCCCGTGCACACATGCATCGACATCGTTGAATATTTGCGCTTCATCACGTCCTCCTTCCGATCATTTGAATCTTGCTGTAAAGGCGTATCACGGATTGCCAGCATCCGCCCGCACGGCTATCTACTTGCCAGGCGGCCGAAAGGAGGGCTCTGCAGAGAAGCGCTTGCCAGCTGATCAGCCGGACGGCGCCCATGAGCCCATTCGATCTACGCGGCGGTTTTGAGCGGAGTGACAGGCGCACCAGCAAGATCATTTCCTGCAATTGCAAGTGCTAACGCCGGATTCAAGCTGTCAACCATCGACGTCGGCATCAGAATCGTCGCCCCGCGTTCTTTAGTTGTTTCGTAGATGATATTCATAGCGCGCAACTGAATCGCACCGGGTTGTGTTGCATAAACTCTTGCGGCCTCTACGAAGTTCGAGGCGATGGCGGCTTCGGCAGACCCCAGAATGACGCGCGCCTGCTTTTCACGCTCAGCTTGTGCCTGGCGCGACATCGCGTCTTGCAAGGCGACCGGAATAGCCACATCGCGGATCTCTACTGACCCTACGGCGATACCCCACGCCGCAGTCTTGCTGCCGATCTCATCTCTGAGGTGAGCGTCCGCGACGGTGCGATCCGACAGCAGAGTTGCGAGCATCGAAGAGCCGATCAGTTCACGCAACGTAGTCTGGGCGACCCGGTCGATTGCCTGACGATAGTCGGTGATGGCGAGAGCAGCCTTTTGCGCATCACTCACATGCCAGAAAATGATCGCGTCGACGTTGACCGGCACTGTGTCTTTCGTCAGCGCCTGCTCTGCATTGAACGCAGTTGTCTGGATGCGCTCGTCGATAATGGCGACCACGCTATCCAGAACGGGAATGATCATGAAAAAACCCGCACCTCTTACGCTCTGCAATTTCCCGACGCGCAAGATCACAAACTTTTCCCACACGTTCGCCACCTTGACGGACATGGAAACAAGTAAGCCAATGACAATGAGCGGTAGCCCGAAATAGACATTGACCAATGCGCCAGTCGCAAGTCCGGCGAGCACAAAGACTGCGGAAATCAGCAACGTGATTGAATTCATGACACTCTTCTTCGAAACAGACAGCGTGTTCAGGTGAACATGCTTGCCGGATGCAACCTGTACATCCGAGGGGTTTTAACGCTCGCTTGCCGGCTCCAGCGGTGCGCTATCCGCGCTTCGCTCTGGCAGCCAATACTCATGTTGACCGTAGTGCTTGTGTAGCCGCTCCTCGAAGGAACGATCGATCGGAAATGTGCCGCTGAATGGCGGACTGCTTTTGATTTCATCGCGCGTCAATAGCGTCGAAACGGTTGATCCGATCCAGTCGATATGATTCAGCCAGCGCGTGGCGATCAGCACTTCCTTGCCGCCGGGCCACCAGTTCCTCGTGTCCACGATCAAGTACCGGATAACCCACGCGGTGTCGTCGAAAACAAAGCCGTGAACGTGGCCGATGCCGCCGTCCTCTGCCTCGATGCCGTAGCCCGTGATGGCACGAGTGCTGCGCAAATGCGTGTCTTCAGTACGCGCATCCTCTTCATGCTCGAGCCGACGCATGCGCGAATCGATTTCAACGCCTGGTCCCGCGGCCATCGACCCAAGCGTTGGATACGCACCCATCCCCCACACATAAGCACCGCCCCAATATGCCGGATAGCCGTAATAACCGAGGTAATCGATCTCGTGCTGCCGCGATACAGGTTTATGCGTATCAATACCTGGGCTGTCCTTGACTTGCTGACGTGTCAGGTCCACCTTGATCGTTCCGGAATCCGGAAGATTGCGCTCGAATGAATAGGGGGAAATCAGAACCCGCTTTTTATCGAACCAGCTTCCTGTCTCTACGATAAGGTAACGGACACCCCACGCCTCGTCGTCAAAATAGGCCTCGTCGACGCTGCCGATTTCGCCGTCACGCGCAATCACCGGGTTCCCGTAAAGGCTCTCAATGCTTCGCAACATAGTCGATACTCCCTGCTCTACTTCAGCGAAAGCTCTTCCCCATCTGGCGACGAGCTCGAATTACCCACAGTCCGCTCAAGATCGCCCAGAACGGTCGTCTTGAGGGCGGTCGTTATTCAGCTTTGGATAGCGACATTTTCCAGTAGGTGTCCACCTTGGAACTTTCCTGATCAAAGTGTCCACCGGTATTAAAATCACGGCTCTTTTGCTGCGGCGCCCCGTCCATCGCGCTTACCGTGCTGTTGAGCACCAGCATGCCCACGTTGGGGGTTACCGAAAAATCTTCCCACGGCACCGCCACATATTTTTTGTCGATTCCTAGCATGCCGCCACGGCCTATCACCAGATAGGCGATCTTGCCGGTCTGTGGACTTGTTACCAGGTCGTGCACGCTGCCGAGCGCCTGATCCTGACGATTTCGCACTTCGGTACCGAGTAACTGGTCTGAATTGAATGCAATATTCTGACCCGTCACCGATTGAGCTGACGCAATCTGACGCTCCTGCCAACCGTGCCGGTCCGCGAGAGGCTGCTGGTCATTGTGCAGACCTGCCACATAACCTTTGTAGATATCGCGACTCGTCGACAACAAACTCTCGCAGGATTGCTGCTGCCCGCGCTGCGCAAGGATGTTGGCGGAAGTAATCAGTGCCCGGATTTCATACCCCGGCCTCGCGTTCTGCAGGCCGACGTGCGTCGATGCCGGGTAGTCGCCATTGGGATAGCCGTACCATCCAAAGCCCGCCGTGTTCACTGGATACCCGTAACCGTAGCGGGAGCCGCCCAGCCAATAGCCATCCTTGCCAATTTTGCTGCTGAACGCGCTGAGATCGCTCAGACATTTCGCAGCGGGCAACGACGAGGCATGGATATCTGCTGCGCTCGAGGCAGGTGCTTGTGTCACTTTGACGGCCCGGGCGGTGGTCAGCGACGGGACTGCTCCGAGGCAGATCGATACCGTGAATGCAGTCGCAAGTCTGGCGTGTTTCATTTGGGTTTTCTCCTGTTAGCCGATTACCCGTTGCATCGAAGCTGGTATGCAACGACTCCCTGTAACCCGATAATAGAGATGCGCAGACCATGCTGATAGCGTCGGAAACTACTCAGCACCCGACTACCTGGCCCCGCGATCTATCTGCAAGGTTCCATTACAGAACGTGGGTCGCGGCGCTCACCGCGCCGGATTCCTTGACATGACACTTTGCAGCTTCCTCACTATGAGAAAGAGCGAGGACACCGAGCGCGATAGCCGAATGAGCCGCTCGAAGCGCGGGAACATAGTCTTTGGCGGCAAAGTGCCGCGATGCGTCGGCGAGACGGCGGGCAGCCTGGTCATGATGGTCAGCCGCAGTTGCAAGATGCGCGGCGCAATTCAGTACGCTGGGGCCGTTTCCACCGAAGCTGCCCGATGCAACCTCGAACTTTGGCGGCACCTGTGAATCTGGCGTCTTGCCTGAAACGACGTGTTTGCCATAGTGCAGGACAATTTCGCTGCGAGGTCTCGCGCCTGCAACGCATGTCCATGTGCTGTCCACGCCTGATGAGAGGCGTGCGCATAGTCCTTCCCTGCCTCGAAGTGCCGCGATGCTTCTCGATGAAAGCTCGCCGCCTGTTCGTGATGTGAATGCGCTGCTAGAAAATTCTCTCTATCGTCCAGGTTTGCCGACATGGTTTACTACAATGCTGGTTGAATTCAGAACAGCATGGATGAGGTCCCCCTATTCCGTTAGGGCCGGAAACTACTCAGCGGTAGGGGACCGGTGACAAACACCGTGCGCGCCTCATAACGCGACTGGCAGCCGATCTTCTTTCCAGACGTTCGCCAACTCAGCTGGGTGAGCTGGCGGTGGCTGGCTTTTTTAGAGGATCGTAATTTCGTTATTGACGGAAGTGGTGCCAGGCGCGGCCCAGGCGGCGGAGCTCGCCTCCTCCCGCTCATACCAGGACTCGACACTGCCGGTGAGCTTTACTTTGCCATCCAGCGCAGTCACGTTGATCGACGCGGGATCGAACCAGGAGCGGTCCAATGCAACCCTGATGTTGTTCTCAATCTCCGATGTGTTGGGCCGGGGCTTGATCGTAATGTCGTTTGACACGCCGATGACGCCTAGAATGCCCCGGACATCATCTACCGCAGCTTGCTGCTGGTAATGCCAGTCAACTTCCCCGGTAAGGGTGATCCGGCCTTTTTCGACTTTTGCCTTAACGACGTCGACTGGAACGGATGAATCCCACTTCAGGCGATTGACCGCTGCGGAAGCGATTTCTTCGTCGTCGTACCGTAAGCCGTATGGCAACCGAACCTCGATCTCCTCAACAACCGCTTTGACGTCCTTAACCCGCCGAGCAGCCTTCTCCGCCCCAAACTTCTCCGAAAATGTTCCGACGTGACCCAGAAGCGTCACGACGCCGGACTTCGCGGTAACACCGACGTGGGCGGCATTGACGCTCGGTTCCCACTGCAGTTCGTCAAGGACGGCTTGTTTCAACTGTTTATCGTCAGACATGGCAATTTCCCTAATTTGATTTGCAACGCAAAACGCTCTTGCTGCGAGGCTCGTGCCTGGGCGAGAACGTGACTCGGAATCTACTTCAACCGGCCATACCTTTCTAAAGAACGGTAACGCCGCGACCGGTAGCGGTTGTTCTCCTCCTGGTGTCGACTCCCAGTCGATGTTGCTTATGGAAGTGCTGTCGCGGAACGGCTCTGCTCAAGGGTCGGATAATCGATATAGCCGTGGGCGCCTCCGCCATAGAAAGTTTCCTGAGACATGAGGCTGTTTAGCGGGGCATTCAACTTCAGCCGCTCGACCAGGTCCGGATTTGCCATAAACAGTCGTCCAAATGACACCAGGTCGACGCGACCGCTGGCCACAGCCTCCATTGCCATCTTCCGGTCATAACCGTTGTTAACCATCCAGACGCCATCGAAACGGTCTCTCAACGCGGCGTAATCGAATGCAATGCTGTCCCTCGCCCCGCCAGTCTCGCCCTCGACGATGTGCATATAGGCGAGGCCAAAGTGGTCGAGAGCATCAACAACGAAATTGAAGAGTGCCTGCGGCTGGCTGTCGCGCGAGTCACCGGCCGTTGAGACCGGGGATAGTCGGACGCCCAGACGATCGGCGCCGATGGCGTCCACGCAGGCCTTGGTCACCTCGACGAGCAGTCTCGAGCGGTTCTCTATGGAGCCGCCATATGCGTCAGTACGATGGTTGGTTCCGTCGCGTAGAAAGGCATCGAGCAGGTAGCCGTGGGCGCCATGTAGTTCGACGCCGTCGAAGCCGGCCTCGATGGCGCGGGTTGAGGCATAGCGGAAGTCTTCGATAATGCCGGGGATCTCGTCTACCCTGAGCGCCCGCGGCATCGATACATCGACGAAGCCTTGGCCCGCCAGGAAAGTGTTCGTGTTGGCGCGAATTGCGGACGGGGCGACAGGGGCCTGACCGTCTTTCTGGAAGCTTGTGTGTGAGACGCGACCGGTGTGCCACAACTGGACCACCATGGTGCCCCCCGCGGAGTGAACAGCGTCAGTGATCTTTCTCCAGCCTCGGACCTGGTCGTCTGTAAAGCAGCCCGGCGTACCTGCGTAGCCTTGCGCCTGAGCAGAAATCTGCGTTGCTTCCGCCACGATCAGACCGGCCGAGGCGCGTTGGACGTAATACTCGAGAGCAAACGTTCCCGGGACCAAGCCTGGTCCCGCGCGATTTCGGGTTAGCGGGGCCATCACAATACGATTGGCGAGGGCGAGCGCGCCCGCGCGAGCGGGTTCGAATAGAGCTTGGGCCGAGCGGGTCTGATAAGACTTTTCCATATCTGAGCTCCTGCGTGGTTGACTGTGAATCGGGCAGGCACAAGACGCTTTATCTGCCGCCCTGAGGCTACGGAATGCCAACCTGTCCGCTATCGTCGCGGGAGGATGGTGATGCTGGATCGGCGCGAAGACGAAAGGCACGGCGCGTAATCCGGGCAAAGCCGCGCACGGCTCAGTTCAAGCCTGTCGAAGCCTACATCCTTATCGTCCGCGACATTTTGAGTTCCACCATGGCCATTCCTTCGCGGAGTCCATACAGAACAGCATCCTGTTCAGTCTCGAATGTTTTCTCGCACTTATACTCGTGAGAAAATTGGCCCTCTTCGCTTTGCATCGTCATGTGGATCTCACAACAAAAGCCGCCCCCTGAATCGTGTGTCTCAGCGTTGACCGCCCAATCTCCTTTCTCTCCAGTGACCTTTCCAAAAAGATTCATCACGATTACCTACCAGTTTGTAGCGCTACCCTATCCGGGACGGATCACCCTAGAGCACACCGATGCTGCGGACGGCATGCCACAGCAATCCAGTCTTCCTGCCAATGCCTGATCGAACTGATCAAAGCGCCTTCATATCCGGCAATAGCCGATCGAACTCGCGTTTTACGACGCCATAACATTCGCACACCCGCCGCTCCAGCCCCGATCGGTCAAGCACTTCGATATGGCCGTGGCTGTAGCGAATCAGCCTCGCCTCCTGAAGTTTCATCGCCGCCGCGGTAACGCCTGCCCGCCTAACACCGAGCATATTGGCAATCAGTTCCTGAGTCATTTTCAACTCGTTCGACGGAAGACGATCCATGCTAAGCAACAGCCAACGGCATAGTTGCTGGTCGATCGAATGGTGGCGGTTGCAAACCGCGGTCTGGGCCATCTGCGTAATCAATGCCTGGGTATAGCGAAGAAATAGCCGCTGCACGGGCCCTGCCCGACCGAACTCGTCTTTCAGGACCTGGGCATCCAGCCGATACGCCCAACCCGCGCTTTGCACAACCGCACGGCTAGGCGTAGTCTCCCCGCCCATGAACAGTGCAATGCCGACGAGGCCCTCGTTGCCGACAATCGAAATCTCAGCAGACGCACCGTCCTCCATGACGTAAAGCAGGGACACGATCGAGGTTGTCGGGAAGTAGGCGCGGCTCAATTGCTGCCCTGATTCGTAAACAACCCTTCCCAATGGCATGTCGACCAGCACGAGATGCTCGCTAACGCGCGCCCACTCCGCTTCGGGCAGCGCCGCGAGCAAATGATTACCGCGAGGATCATGCCCGTCTATCATTTGCTATTTCCTGAATTGATAATAATCCTTGCCGCTTCCGCGGAATCCCTGGCGACGCAATCGGCATCCAGCGAAGCTGGCTGGATGAACTGCATGGGTATCAACTATGCGCGAGAGAATCTCCGAGTATCTCGTCACGCTCAGCGGCATCGGACAGAAAGAACTCCTTTCTAGCCTCGTCAACGACCTTCCGGACGTATCCGCCATACCCCGTGCCGCCAAATTCTTCCATATCCCAGTTGCGCGCATGCACATCCAGCGAATGGGGTTTCGGCATTGGAATGGCCACCTCAGCCATTCCCGTCAGCCTGGTCGGGCTTGGCTGCAGGCGCTGCTGGACTTGCTGCCGGATCTGTTCGCGGCTAAGGAATTTCTTCGACATGATGGGGCTCCGGACGGGCGAACGTCCGCTGAATGCGAACGTAAAATATAAATCGGCTCAAGAAAAAGATTCCGCGGACACTGCGGTCGCCTCCGTATTAATGACCCTGAATAGCTCGGCGAACCGCTCGTCTGGCTCGTTGTCAAAAAGCGGATCAGGCCGCGCTTGCGAACCTGCGCCCTCGACAGTGCGCCAATCTGCCTCGCTAAGACTCTTCTGCGCTGCGGGGAACAGTGTCAATTCCTCAACGACCATGTTGTGCCGTAACCGCTCCGCGTAGAGTCGTATTCGAATATCCACTAACTCCTGCGACATGTTTTCTCCCCGGACTGCAGATTCCAGGTCGCGCAACAGGTCACGACCGTCCCGGATCAACGTCGCATGCTGCGATTCGATCTCTTCGCCGATGTCGACGGGTAACGCCTTTTTTTCCAGAAGCACCTCGACCATCCGGTCTTCAATGACGTGATGGTCCACGTCCGGAAAGCGCGTCAGATAACACAACGCATCGACCAGCAACGCGACATTTGGCGCGCTGGCGTCGGTACGCAGGCATGACTGATGGTTCAACAGGCGCACAAGCCGCGCAAGCCTGACATGCTCCGTGTGCAGCTTCGCGATAACGGTGCTCATGACTTACCTCCCGACCTCATTTGCTTTCATCATAGTGCCGGGCTGAATGCTGAGGCAGCGTCGGAAACTACTCAGATCGACATACTCAGCAGAGTGGCGGGAGCATTTGGGGGGACCAGGTCATGAAAGGAAATTCGTGTACTATCAAGATGATGTCTTCCCCGTGAAGGCAACCCTTCAAGGCAATCCTCCATGCCTGAAAGTCTTTCCCATCGCCCTGACAAACTCCCCGCTCGCACGAGTGCCCGGGGCCATACCAGCAGCGATTCAACGCCAAAAACCGAGGACTTTCCCGTTATCGGAATAGGCGCATCTGCAGGCGGTCTGGAAGCCTGCAGGAAGGTGCTTGGCGCACTCCCCGTCAATGCAGGCATGGCGTTTGTTCTGGTTCAGCATCTCGACCCGACTCATAAAAGCATGATGGTCGACCTGCTAGGCGAACATTCGTCTGTCAACGTGCGGCAGGCGGAAGACGGGATGCTGATCGAGCGCGAATATCTGTATGTTATTCCGCCCGGCGCATCGCTTTCAGTCCGCAACGGCACGCTTCACCTGTCGAAGCCGCTGGCTCGTCATGGCGCCCGCCTGCCGTTTGATTTTCTGTTGCGCTCGATGGCTGAAGAATATGGAGCGCGCGCCATCTGCGTGATTCTCTCCGGCATGGGCGCAGACGGTAGCGTCGGGTTGAAAGCCATCAGGGAAGCGGGTGGTCTTGTGATTGCGCAGGACCCGGAAGAAGCGGCCTACGATTCCATGCCGCGAAGTGCGATCGCCACAGGTGGCGTGGACCTCGTCCTTCTCGCCAATGCGATACCTGTTGCACTGGCTGAGTTCGAGCGCCGCCTCGCCTTACCTGCCAACAGTGCGGCTGGCGCGGAAGAGGCAACGCCAACGGAATTATCAAGGATCGTTGAATTTCTGCGCGTCAAGACGACCCATGACTTCACGTTTTACAAGCCTGGCACGCTGTTGCGCAGAATCAGGCGGCGCATGGCGCTGGTAGCGCTAGACACAGGCGAAATCAGACAATATCTCGAAGTTCTGCAGCGCGACAGCGAGGAAGTGGACCGGCTAGCGGCGGACCTGCTTATCAACGTCACCCGTTTCTTTCGCGATACTCCGGTATTCGAGTTTCTCGAGAAAACCACCGTCCCTGAACTGGTTCAAAACCGCGCAGCCGGGCAATCCCTGCGCATCTGGGTAGCCGGTTGCAGCAGCGGCGAAGAAGTCTATTCGTTGGCAATGGTGTTTCGCGAGCAGATCGTTCTGTCCGGCATCGATATCAAGCTGCAAGTATTTGCATCCGACATCGACCCCCACGCTGTCGCCCGCGCGCGGGAAGGCCTTTACGCGAAGAGCATTGAGGCCGACGTGTCTCCCGGGCGACTGGCGCGGTTTTTTTCCAGGGAAGAACATCAATACCGGGTCCTGCCTGAACTGCGGTCAGTTGTGGTGTTCACGGTCCAGGATGTGCTGGCCGATCCGCCTTTTTCGCGCCTCGATCTTGTTTCATGCCGCAATCTGCTGATCTACCTCATGCCCGAGGCGCAGGCGAAAGTCATATCGCTGTTCCATTTCGCATTGCGTGAGGGAGGCATCCTGCTTTTGGGCAGCGCCGAGACGGCGGGCAACACTAGCGGCCGTTTCGAGCTTGTTTCGAAAGCGGAGCGTGTGTACAGGCATATCGGTCACTCCCGGCCGGGAGACCTTGGCTTTCTGGCCGGCGCCGGCGAACTTTCCCGGCCTCCGCTTCGCGAAGGACAAGCAGCCCCTGCTCGCCCGCGACACGCCGCGATGGCCGATCTATGCCGGCAACTCGTGATCGACGCTTTTGCACCGGCGGCGGTGCTGACCGACCGGAATCGCGAGTGCCTGTTCTTCCTTGGGGCCACAGACCGTTATCTCCATGTGCCACGCGGCGCGCCCACGCGCGACCTGCTCTCCATGGCGCCCGACGATATGCGCACCAGACTGAGACTCGCCACCGAACAGGCCAGCCAGGACGGCACGCGTGTGGTCGTCAAGGGTGGAAGCGTATCGAGCGGTGGCGAACAGGTTTCGTTCAATATCGACGTTCTCCCAGTATCGAATGATGGCGAGGCGCTGCTCCTTGTTTGCTTTGTCGACCTGCCTGAACATGCGCTATCGCATACCAATCCAGTTCTTCCGGCAGACATTTCCCGGGTCGCGGAACTGGGACGCGAGCTTGAGACGACCCGCGACGAACTGCACCGCGCCATCCATAGTCTCGAACTGGCCGGCGAAGAGCAGAAGACAATTAATGAGGAAGCGCTGTCGGTTAATGAGGAATTCCAGTCGACGAATGAGGAGCTGGTCACGTCCAAAGAAGAGTTGCAGTCGCTTAACGAAGAGCTCACCGCATTAAATGGACATTTGCAGGAAACGCTGGAACGTCAACGAACAACCTACAACGATTTACAGAATGTCCTCTTCAGCACGGATGTCGCGACGCTCTTTCTCGATAGAGACCTGAACATCAGGTTCTTCACGCCGGCCACGAAACTGGTTTTCAGCGTGATTCCCGGCGACGTCGGTCGCCCTCTTGCGGACCTGCGCTCCCTTGCGGCCGACGCCGATCTGCTGACGGACGCACAGACCGTATTACAGACGGGCACGCCAATCGAACGCGAAATCGAAGCGCGCAGCGGCGTGTGGTTGGTCCGCCGCATCCTGCCTTACCACACCAACGACAACGGTATTGAAGGCGTGGTGATCACGTTCACCGACATCACGGACAGAAAGCACACGACGAAAGCGCTCGAAGCGGCGCGCCAGCAAGCCGACCAGGCAAACGTCGCCAAGTCCCGGTTTCTGGCGGCTGCAAGCCACGATCTACGCCAACCGCTGCAGACACTGACATTACTTCATTCGTTGCTCGCGAAGCACGTGGAGGGTGATATGGCCGGGCGAATCGTGGCTCGCTTTGAGCAGACACTGGACGCGATGTCGGGCATGCTCAACACCTTACTCGACATCAACCAGATCGAGGCGGGGACCGTCCACGCGGAGATATCCAGCTTTCCGCTCAACACCCTCTTCGACCGCCTACGAGACGAGTTCGCGTTCCACGCGCAGGCGCAAGGCCTCTCCTTGCATGTGGTGCCTTGCCATCTATCGATCCAAAGCGACCCGCGCCTGCTTGAGCAGATCATCCGCAACCTGCTTTCGAATGCGCTGAAATATACGCAGCGCGGTAAGGTGTTGCTAGGCTGCAGAAGACGCAACGGCGTGATCAGCATAGAGGTATGGGACACTGGAATTGGCATTCCCGATGCGGAGCTTAAATCGATCTTCGATGAATACCATCAGGTGAACAATGCTGCCCGCGAGCGTCGACTCGGCCTTGGGCTCGGGCTGTCCATCTCGCAGCGCCTCGCGCGCCTGCTGAAGCATCGGATATGGGTGCGCTCCGAGCCGGGCAAGGGCTCGGTATTTGCCATCGAAGTCGGGCCTGCTGTCGAGGAATCCAAAAACACGTCTACGCGGCAACCGGCGGTGGTCAACGACGATATCGTCGACGGTGCCCACCGAACCGGCGCCATTCTGGTCATCGAGGATGATCCTGAAGTGCGCAGCTTACTGGAACTCGTTCTCACCGACGAAGGCCACCGTGCGGCTGCTGCGCGGGATGGAACCGCGGCGCTTGAATGGGTGACTCGCGATACGTTCCGCCCAGACCTGATCCTTGCGGACTACAACCTGCCAAACGGGATGAACGGTCTGCAGGTCGCAACGAAGTTACGGGAAACGCTGCGCCGGCAAATCCCGACCATCATCCTGACGGGCGACATATCGACGGAGACGCTAAGGGCAATCGCGCTCCAGCAGTGTGCGCAACTGAACAAGCCCGTGCAGTTGAACACGCTCTCACAGATGATCCAGCGCCTCTTACCGGAGTTGCCTCCAGTTGCGCCAGCGTCGCTCCCGCATCACGCCGATATGCCTTGGGAAAGCGGGTCGGAACCGGTCATTTTTGTGGTGGACGACGATACCGACGTACTTGATTCGATAAGAGCCGTACTCGAGGAAGAAGGCCAGACCGTCGAAACCTATCCCACATGCGAAGCGTTCCTCTCAAGCTATCATTCGGGGCGTGAGGCCTGTCTGCTGATAGACGGCTACTTACCAGACATGAGTGGACTTGAATTGCTGGAACATATCCGCGAAACGAAGCGGCTACTCCCGGCGATCATGATCACGGGTCACAGCGATGTTTCAATGGTAGTCCGCGCCATGAAGGCCGGCGCTGTCGATTTCATCGAAAAACCGATCGGGCGGACCGAGCTGCTCGACGGTATCAGACGCGCGTTTGAACAATCGCGCGACTCGAACAAACTGTTCGCGTGGCGTGAGACGGCGGCACGCCACGTCGCCACGCTAACGCCACGCCAGCACCAGATCATGGAACGTGTGCTAGCCGGTCAACCGAGCAAGATCATTGCGTCGGATCTTTCGATTAGCCAACGGACGGTCGAAAACCACCGTGCCGCGATCATGACGAAAACGGGCGCCGGCTCCCTTCCGGCGCTAGCGCGTCTGGCACTGGCTGCGGCCTCGTACGAGGCCGAGCCGTCTGCCGCATCCGGCGGCCCCATCGCCACAGCCCCATCGCCCAAAGTCAGCATCGTGGACGATCAGGCGTAGGCGCCTATCGCGGGACGGCAAACCAGAACCAACGAAGCTATCCGAACAGGTCAGACGGCGTCCTCCGCATGCTCATCCTTCTTAACTTTTCTGGTTTTTTGCTTCGCCGGCAGTGGCAAATCGACGGAGGTGATGCTCACCTGACCGATTGTCGCGTCAAAAGCCAGACGCACGGTGTTGCCGCTTTTTAACGCCTCGCCAAGGATCTCCCGCGCAAGGTACGTCTCCACTTCGAGTCTGATCTGGCGCTTGAGTTCGCGTGCCCCGTATTGCGGTTGATAGCCGGTTTCCACCAGGTGCTCGACCAGAGAATCGTCAATTTGCACGGTGATACGCTGTGCCGCTGCAGTACGGACGACGCGGTCCAGTTGTATCCGGACGATTGCACGAATATCTTCCCGCGTCAGCGAGTGGAACACGATGACTTCGTCGATCCGGTTGAGGAATTCCGGTCTGAAGTAGCCTTTGAGCACCTGCAGCAATGCATCACGAAGCGCTTTCTCGCTCATCCGCTCCGCTGGCGCCTGTTCGAGGTCGTCCATAATCAGCGACGCACCCAAGTTGCTGGTTGCGATGATAACCGTGTTCGAGAAGTCGACCACACGTCCCTTTCCGTCAGTCAGTCGTCCGTCGTCGAACACCTGGAGTAAGACGTTGTTCACATCGGCATGCGCTTTTTCGATCTCGTCAAGCAGAATGACGCTGTATGGCCGGCGCCTCACTCGCTCCGTCAGTTGACCACCCTCGTCATAGCCGACATAGCCCGGCGGCGCCCCGATCAGACGAGCGACCGCATGGCGCTCCATATACTCGGACATGTCGATGCGGATTATCGCCTGCTCGTCGCCGAATACCGTTTCCGCGAGCGCTTTGGCCAGCTCCGTTTTACCGACGCCCGTCGGTCCAAGAAAGAGCAACGTCGCAATCGGCCGGTTGGCCTGACCGAGCCCTGCTCGCGATACCCGCACCGCATCGCTTACCGCCTTCACAGCCTGGTCCTGACCAA
>Ga0302178_10002123_pt1 | contig 15993 bp, 11 predicted proteins | sample I_Palsa_E1_3_FD_198790 | JGI IMG/M metagenome (GOLD analysis project Ga0302178, IMG submission 198790) | Peat permafrost microbial communities from Stordalen Mire near Abisko, Sweden - I_Palsa_E1_3 | ecosystem: Environmental > Terrestrial > Soil > Palsa > Peat permafrost | place: Sweden... | reverse complement strand
CCCTGACATTGCGCACGCCGTTCTCCGCTCCTGGTAGCTGACCTTCGACAAGCCAGAAACCTACGCGGGAACGGCGTGCCAACCACCCCACGACGCCGATCACACCCACAGATCCGTCACAAGAGCCAGTTTTGGTCGTTCGGGAGGGTGTCGCATCCGCATGACAGCGTGGGGCGTTATCACGAATTTGATAAGGCGAGGCCGTGCTCCCAGCGGCGTTCGCGACCAGCGGTCATCAGCGCGTGAGCATCGGCAGCGTCTCCGGTCTCCAAAAACCGACTTGGTCCCGTTTTGTGGCGGAAAACAGCACTTTCCGGTACCAAGTCGGCGGCTGGGTCCCTTGAGCGGCCGTTTTCGGGTTTGTCACCTCTTGACGACGCCTCAGGTTTGCGCGACGGCCTCATACGTGTGCATTTCTCGACACGACCACGACGGTCAGGCGTCGGGTTCCGGGAGCGGCGCCAGCGGCACTCCGGGGAGCGGCCCGACGAGCGGCTGCACGAGCGGCGCGGCACCGACTCTCGCCCGCCGCCGGCGGGTCGGAAGCCACGCGAGCAGGCCGCCCACGCCGGGCACCCAGATCGCGATCGCGTGGTACACGAGCACCGCGCTGACTGCGGCGGCGGCCGGCTTCATCCCGTACAGGACCAGCGACGCGGCGAGCCCCGAGTCGAGCACGCCGAGCCCAGCCGGCATCGGCACGGCCGTCGCCAGGTAGCCGATGCAATAGCCGATCGCCAGCGCCTCCAACCCGATCGTGTGGCCGGTCGCGTAGCAGGCGGTCAGCAGCGCCCCCATGTCGAGTAGCAGGAAGCCTGCGGCACCGAGCAGTCGCCAGTGCGGGTGCCGCACCGCGCTGAAGGCGCCGTCGAGCCCGATCGCCAGGCCGCGCAGGGGCGCGGGCGCACGGGCGCCGAGCCGGCGGGTCACAACCGTGATCAGCCATGCCGCGCCGAGCACGGCGACCGACACCAGGATCGGCCCGCCGGTGTGCAGGAGATCGTGGGGTCCGCCGGGGACGCCGACCAGCAGCAGGACTCCCGCGACACCGTTGACGAAGAACCCGAACAGGGTCAGCAGACAGAGCAGCGCCCCACAGCGCGCGAACAGCCGACCCGCTCCGACGCCCTGGTTGCGCAGCAGCCAGCCGGTGGTCGCCGCCGTCGAGATGCTCCCACCAGGAAGCACCGCGCCGGCTCCCATCGAGATCCAAGCCACCTGCCGCCCGACGGCGCGCGTCGGCTCTGGGAAGAAGCGATGAAACAGGGGCAGGAAGCTGAGGCACGAGCCGAGCTCGAGGGCGAGCGCGGCGACCACCCAGCCGAGCCGCATGTGCGTGATCTGGTGAAGGACAGTTGCCGGTGGCGCCACCCAGACGAGCAGTCCGAAGCCGGCGGCGCCGACGAGCGCGGTTGCGACCCAGCGGCGCACGTGTCGCACCCGCGGGCGCGCGGCCGCCGACTCGGGCCCGCTGTCCGATTCACAGCTCATCCCCGGCATCTTCGCCGAAAGCCCCGGGGCGGCGGCGAACCGCTGCAGGCCGAGGCGATCCGAGTCGTCGACCCGGCCCGCGCCGTCCCCGCGATCTGCCGTCACGACGTGATCCCGACGATCGGATGCGCGGGGCCGCGAACCGGGAACAGCGCCGCGTCGCCGTAGGGCAGCACCTGGCCGGCGCTGTCGAGCAGCCAGTAGCCGCGCCCGTCCACGGTCGGGGTCATTGCGATCACGTCGATCGAGCCGTCGCCGGCCTGCGCCGGAGAGCCGTAGGAGACCGCGCCGCCGGCGGGGATCACCGCACCGGTGACGGTGAACAGCCAGACGCCACCGCCGGGCGCCGCGACGATCCCGCGGACCGGCGCCGGCACTGCGACTGGCGGCAGCGGCGGCGCGTCGCCGAACGCGTAGACCTTCCCGGTCGCGTCAACCAGCCAGTAGCCGCGGCCGTTGCGGGTAGACGCCATCCCGACGATCGGCGCGGTCCTCGAGTGCAGCGCCGATCCGTACCAGGGCGCCCTGGCGATCGCGAACACGTTGCCGGCCGCCGTGTACAGCCAGGCCCCCCGGAACGAGGTGACGATCCCCCGGATCGCGCGCCCATATCGTCCCGTGGCAACAGGGCGGGCGTTACCGAAGGAGAACACGCGCCCGGCCTTGTCGACGAGCCAGTAGCCGTGGCGCGTCGGCGTCGGCGCGATCCCGGTGATCGTCGAGACGCCCGCGCGTACGGCCGATCCGAACCAGCCCGCGCCGGGGCTCTGGACGACGTTGCCAAACGCCGTCAGCAACCAGTAGCCCGACGTCGCAAGGGGCTTCACGACCCTGGTCGCCTCGGAGATCGCCGGGGCGCCCGTCCCGCCGGGGTCGGCGGCCGTCTCGACCACCCTGATCGCGTGTCCGACATCGGTCGCGCCGACCGTGTACGTCGGGGCGGTGGCGCCGGCGATCGCCGTGCAGGACCCGGTCACGGTCGCGCAGTCCTCCCACTGATATGCGAACGCCGTCGGTGTGCCCGACCAGGTCGCGTGCGTCTCGCTGAGCCGCTGCCCGAGCAGCGGCGCGCCGCTGATCGTCGGCGAGGAGCTGGCGGTCGGTGGCGCCTGGGCCACGGACGCCGTCGTTGTCGCCGCAGCCGGCGTGGTCGTCGCGGCCGACGTGGTGGCGGGCGCCGCGACGCCGCCTGTCAAGCTGCCCGACGAGGTCGCGCTGCCGGTGGCGGCGGTCGCGGCGTCGATCGCATCCTCGTCGACGTCGATCGTGGCCCCGCCGTAGGTCTGGTTGGTCGCGCCGGCGAACTGGTGCAAGCGCTCCCCGAGCCAGTAGGCGGTGGGGACGAGCGGATCGGTCGTCGTCGCGGACCCGTTCCAGTTGGCGATCCACAGCTCGTCCGGCTCGGTGTAACCGGTCCCGACCTGCTTGACGAGGTCGGCGACGCCCGAGTCCTCGCTCGCGTAGACCCCCGACAGGTAGCCGGCCGCGTGCAGCCCGGTCGTCCACGCCGACAGGAACATGAGCACGGCGGCGCTCGTCGAGCTCCCCGGCGTGTACGCCTCCATGTCGAAGTAGATCGGGTTGCCCGGGCCGATCCCGAGCGCCTGCGCCTGGACGACCGCGTTGGCGGCGGCCGCGGACCCCTCGACGGTGGCGCTCGCGGGCGAGATCGCGGCGCATCCGCAGCTGTTGCCGGGCGCCTGCAGGCCGACGTACAGCGGCAGCATGTGCCAGCCCGCGGCCGACTGCGCAGCCACCCAGGCCGCGGTCAGACTCGATTGCACGCAGGCGGCGTTGGCGCCGCCGATGTAGATCCCGATCGCCCCGTACGGCGATGCCTCCCAGCTCGTCATCGCGCTCGCGTTCGGCGCCGAGCAGGCGTCGAAGCCGAGGCCCAGATAGACCCCGCCGGGGCTCGCCGGCCCGCTGGCCGGCGAGGCGAGCGCCTCCCGCTCCCAGGAGCTCGGCAGCCGCTGGTGGAGCTGCGCCGGCGCCGGGCGGGTGTCCGCCGCGCGCACGTAGCTCGCGAGCGACGCGACCCCTAGCGCTCGCCGGATCAGTCCCGGAGCGTGGCGCCAGGTGGCGAGCACGGACACGCCGGCGCGAACGTCGGTCAGACGCGCGGCGGCACCGGTGTCAAGGCCGGGCGGGACGGCGGCGCCGGCCGGCTCGACGAGGATCGCCTCGGTGCGGCCGGCAGCGTCGGGCGGGCAGAGCTGATCGTCGCCAGGGACGCCAAGATAGACCGCATGACGGTTGAAGCGCACGCACGTGCGCGGTTGCATCGAGAGGTTGTAGACGGGCCAGCCGGCGGGCACCGCCAGACCGTAGCCGCGGTAGCTGATGATCCGGACGTTCGCCGCGCTCGCCACCGCCGGTACGAGCAGCGCCGACAGCACGGCCGCCGTGGCGGCCGTGAGCATCCGGCGCGCGAGCCGCGCCTGTGCGGGGACGTGGGATCGATGCATGCGAGGCCTCAGCCCACTCTTCGACTGCAGATGCCTCCCGCTGGAGGCTTCGATCAACAGCGACACCGCGCGTGCACGGGAGTTTCTGTCCGCTCCCTCGGATGGTGCGCACGATTACCGTGCGCACCATCGATTGGGCGTCAGCGCAACGCCGATGTCAGGTCGTAGACGGTCGCGCCGCCGATCTCCGTCGATCGGTAGTGGGACTCGACCCATTCGGTAATCGCGCTCGAGCCGCTCTGGCCACCCTGACCGCCGCCGCCTCCAGACGGGATGTAGTAATGGATCTCGCCGGCCTTCACGTAGCGCTCGAACGCCGCCAGCGTGAGCTCGCCGCCGTTGCCGTTGAAGCCACCGATCGCCATCACCGGGTCGCCACCGGTCGCCAGCTCGAGACTTGCCGCATTGTTCGATCCTTCGGTGGCAGCGACCCAGCGGTAGCGTCCGGCGTCGTGCTCGAGCGCCTGGACCACCGAGCTGCTGACGCTGGCCCCGGCGAACGATGCGCCGCCTCCCGCGCCGGTGCCGCCACCCGGGAAGCCGCCGCCGCCGCTCGGACGCGTGCCACTGCCGCCACCCGGGAAGCCGCCGCCGCCACTCGGACGCGTGCCACTGCCGCCACCCGGGAAGCCGCCGCCGCCACTCGGACGCGTGCCACTGCCGCCACCGGGGAAGCCGCCGCCACTCGGCGGCGAGCCGCCGGCGGCACCCGACGTGTGGAAGGCGCCGCCGAGGCCGCCGAGGCCGATGTTGCTGGCCGGGCCGGCGGACGGAATCGAGCCGGTGTGACCGGTGCCGATCGTCTGCGCCGCGTAGGCCACAGGTCCGGCGAGCATTGCGAACGCGCTGAATGCAACCGCAACCGCAAGCGCCCGGCCTCGCAGGCGCCCGAGCACGGGCCACGCCAGCATCCCGAGCGCCGCGAGTCCGGCGCAGACGAGGACCGTGGGGCGCAGCCACGGCTCCCAGCTGGGCGTCCGTCCGAGCAGGATCGCCGCCCAGATCGCGGTCCCGACGACCGCGGCGGCCGCGACGCAGCGCGCGGCAAGCGACGTACGCCGCTCCCATAGGAGCGCGCCGCCGATCGCGACAAGCGCGGCGATCGCCGGCGCGAGCGCGACCGTGTAATAGGTGTGGATCACGCCCTGGCCGAAGCTGAAGACGACCGCCGTGACTAGCAGCCAGCTGCCCCACAGAAGCAGCGCCGCCCGGCGGCGGTCGGTGCGCGGCGCGCGGCCACACACCCATACACCGGCGACGAGCGCCAGCAGCGAAGCGGGAAGCAGCCACGAGGCCTGCCCGCCCATCAGGTTGTTGAACAGCCGCAGGAGCCCGATCGGGCCGCTGAAGCCGATGCCACCGCCGCCGGGGCCACCGCTGCCGCCGCTGCTCAACACCCGCTCGAGGCCGTTGTAGCCGAAGATCAGGTTGAAGATGTTGTTGTCCGGCGAGCCGTCGATGAACGGCCGCGACCCGACCGGCCACAGCGCGACGATCGCCACCCACCAGCCCGCCGAGACGAGCAGCGCCGCGCCGCCGGCCAGCAACTGCGCGAGCCGGCGCCGCAGCCCGGTCGGCGCCGCATACAGGTAGACGAGCGTGAACCCCGGCAGCACCAGGAACGCTTGCAGCATCTTCGTCAGGAAGGCGAACCCGAGCAGGGCGCCGCACACGACGATCCACCGGGTGCCGGCTCGCTCCAGCGCCCGAGTCAGGCAGTACGCACTCGCGACGAGCAGCAGGACGAGCAGCGCGTCGGGGTTGTTGAAGCGGAACATCAGCGCCGCGACCGGCGTCAGCGCGAGGATCGCGCCGGCGGCGAGTCCCGCGCCCGAACCGAACCAGCGCTTCACCGAGGCGTAGGTCAGCCACACGGCGCCCACGCCCTCGAGCGCCTGCGGCGCCAGCATGCTCCAGCTACTGAAGCCGAAGATCCGCCCAGACAGCTCCATCACCCACAGGGACGCCGGCGGCTTGTCGACCGTGATGAAGCTCGAGGAGTCGATCGAGCCGAAGAACATCGCCTTCCAGCTCTTGGTCCCGGCCTGCACGGCCGCCGCATAGAAGCTGTTCGCGTAGCCCGACTCCGACAGGTTCCAGAGGTATGCGACGGCGGTCAGCGCGAGCAGCGCGGCGAGACCGGCGCGCCCCCACGTCATTCGTGGCGCTCGCGGCCGCAGCCGGCGCGAGGGCGTGGCACCAGGGCCTGTCGCGGGGGCCTGGGGGCGATCGTTGAGTCTGGTTATCACGGACATCGTGGTCAGGCTCCCGGGTCGGCGTAAGCGGCTGGGCTGACTTGCATAAGCACAGCGTAGGAGAACTTCGCGGCCCGCTTGGGGGCGCCGGCGGCGCGGCGTCGGCGCTGGGCCTACCCGATAATGGCTCCTTTACGGCTCAGCGCCACCTCTCTCCTCGACCGGACACTGATGACAACCCAAGCCGTCCCCTCCCCGTCGCCGACGCCCCGCGTCAGGCGACGGCCCCTCGGCGCGACCTCGCGTCGCGACCGCTGGTGGCTCACGCCGGCGCTCACGGCGACCACCCTGACCGTGTTCGCGATCTACTCGATCGTCGCCGCGGCGATGAACACCGACTACGAGTACCTGAGGGGCGGCGCTCGCTACCTGTCGCCGTTCTACTCGCCCGATCTGCGCTCCCTGTTCGGGCTGCACATCCCGTTCACGTACGCGTTCTTCGTGATCTGGGCGCCGCTCGGGCTGCGGACCACTTGCTACTACTACCGCAAGGCGTACTACCGCTCGTTCTTCCTGACGCCGCCGTCCTGCGCGGTCGTCGGGCGTCCGCAGGCCAAGGGCAGGGGCTACACCGGCGAGAGCCGGCTGCCATTGATCCTCCAGAACGTCCACCGGTTCTTCTTCTGGTTCGCGGTGGCCGTGCTCGGCTTCCTCTGGTACGACGCGATCCGCGCTTTCTTCTACAAGACGAGCACCGGCACACACTTCGGCATCGGGCTCGGCGGCGTCGTGATGCTCGTCAATGTGATTCTGCTGTCGGGCTTCACGTTCGGCTGCAACTCGTTCCGCCACCTGATCGGCGGCCGGCTCGACTGCTTCACCTGCAGCGCCTCCGCCCGTGCCCGGCACGGCGCGTGGCAGAAGGTCTCGATCCTCAACCGCCGCCACGCGAATTGGGCATGGTTCAGCCTGTTCAGTGTCGGGCTGACCGACCTGTACATCCGGCTCGCGAGCGCGGGCGCGTTCACCGACCCGCACCACGTGTTCTGATGGCGATCGAACAACACGACTACGACGTGATCGTGATCGGCACCGGTGGGTCGGGTTTACGGGCAGCGATCGCCGCTGCCGAGGCCGGCGCCCGCACGGCCGTCATCTGCAAGTGCCTGCTCGGCAAGGCGCACACCGTGATGGCCGAAGGAGGCGTCGCCGCCGCCCTTGGAAACGTCGCCCCCGAGGACGGGTGGCAGACGCACTTCCAGGACACGATGTTTGGCGGCAAGTACCTGAACAACTGGCACATGGCCGAGCTCCACGCCAAGGAGGCGCCGGACCGCGTGCGCGAGCTCGAGTATTGGGGCGCGGTGTTCGACCGCACGCCGGACAAGCGCATGTCACAGCGTGCGTTCGGCGGCCACACGTACCGGCGGCTCGTGCACATCGGCGACCGCACCGGGCTCGAGCTGATCCGTACCCTCCAGGACAAGGCGGTCCACAGCGGCATCGACGTGTTCATGGAGACGGTGATCACGCGGCTGATCAAGGATCGAGAGCGCGTCGTCGGCGCGTTCGGCTACCGCTATCCAACAGGCGAGTTCCTCGCCTTCTCGGCCAAGACGCTCGCGATCGCGACGGGCGGCGCCGGGCGGATCTACCGTGTGACCTCCAACTCGCAGGACTGCACCGGCGATGGCTACGCGCTCGCCTACGCGGCGGGCGCCGAGCTGGTCGACATGGAGTTCGTCCAGTTCCACCCGACGGGCATGGTGTGGCCGCCGGGAGTCGTCGGGCTGCTGGTGACCGAGGCGGTCCGCGGCGAGGGCGGGATCCTGCGCAACTCGGAGGGCGAGCGCTTCATGGAGCGCTACGACCCCAAGCGGATGGAGCTCTCGACCCGCGACGTCGTCGCCCGGTCGATCTACACGGAGGCCAAGGAGGGCCGCGGCTCCCCGCACGGCGGGGTGTTCCTCGACGTCTCGCACCTCGACTCCGAGTACGTCAAGAAGCGGTTGCCGAGCATGTATGACCAGTTCTACGAGCTGGCGGGCGTCGACATCACGAAGGCGGCGATGGAGGTCGGGCCGACCTGCCACTACTTCATGGGCGGTATCCGCATCGACGGTGAGACCGGCGAGACGATCGTGCCGGGGCTGTTCTCGACCGGCGAGGCGTCGGGCGGGATGAACGGCGCCAACCGCCTCGGTGGCAACTCGCTGTCCGACCTGCTCGTGTTCGGAAGGCGCGCGGGGATCGGCGCGGCGGAGCACGCGAACGCGACGCCGGCGCCGGAGCTGCCCGAGCAGGAACTGGCCGACGCCGAGGCGGAGGCAGCCGGTTACCTGACGGGAGAGGGCAGCGAGGACCCGTACAAGCTGCACCGCGAGTTGCAGGCGGTGATGGGCGAGGGAGTCGGCATCTTCCGGGACGAGCAGGGTCTGACCAGCGCGATCGGTCGCCTCGAGGCGCTCGAGCAGCGGGCGGCGAACCTGCGCGCGCCCTCCTCGCGGCCCGACTACAACCCGGGCTGGCGCCTGTGCCGCGAGGTTCGCAACATGATCATGGTGTCGCTGCAGATCGCGCGAGCGGCGCTGATGCGCGAGGAGAGCCGCGGCGGCCACAGCCGCCTCGACTTTCCGCGCTACGACGAGTACTGGTCCGAGCACAACATCGTGGTCTGCGACCGCGACGGCGAGATGACCCTCGAGGCACGCCCCGTCATCAAGTGGGACGGGCTGACCGAGCTCGTCGAGGCACGACAGGAGGCCGAGCGAGTATGAGCACGGAAGCGATGGATCGCGGTGAGGAGGCGGTTACCCGCAAGCTCAAGATCTGGCGCGGCGACGTCACCAGCGGTGGGCTGGTCGACTTCGAGGTGCAGACCGAGCCGGGAATGGTGGTGCTGGATGCGGTGCTGGAGATCCAGCGCAGCCAGGCGCCCGATCTAGCGGTTCGCTGGAACTGCAAGGCGGCCAAGTGCGGGTCGTGCGGCGCCGAGGTCAACGGCAGACCGTCGCTGATGTGCAAGACGCGACTAGACCACCTGGCCGCGGACGAGCCAATCACGGTCGAGCCGCTCCAGGCCTTCCCGGTGATCCGCGACCTCGTCACCGACGTCTCGTGGAACTACGAGGTCAATAAGAAGATCGCACCGTTCACGCCGAAGCCGGACGCTGAGTGGCTGATCGGCCAGGAGGACACCGATCGCATGAGCGAGTTCCGCAAGTGCATCGAGTGCTTCATGTGCCAGGACGTCTGTCACGTGCTGCGCGACCACGGCCTGTTCAGCCGTTACTACGGTCCGAGGTTCATGATCCGCCTGGCCAGCCTGGAGATGCATCCGCTCGACGGGCTCGACCGGATCGAGATGATCGGCGACGAGGCCGGCATCGGGCTCTGCAACATCACCAAGTGCTGCACCGAGGTCTGCCCCGAGGGCATCCACATCACCGACAACGGGATCATCCCGCTCAAGGAGCGGCTGGTCGACCGGCGCTATGACCCGGTCATGAAGATCCTGCAGCGGGGCAGACGCAACAACCGGCGCAAGCCGACGCCCGAGGACCTCGGCCCCGACTCGCGGGTGTCCTGACAGTCGAGAACGGTGCACTGGTGCCAGGTCAGTCGAGCCCTGGCTCTCCGAGCGCAAGGCGGCGACGCAGCAGCGGCGCCGTGCGGTAGCGCTCCTCGCCCGACTCGCGGCGCAGCGCGTCGAGGATTCCGGCAGCGTGGCGCAGACCGAGCGCGCGCGACCATGCGACCAGCCCGCGCGGGTGGTTCGCGCCGAGGGTGAGCCCGAGATCGACGTCGGCCGGCGCCGCGTGCCGCTCTCCGATCAGGAACGCCGCTTCGTTGATCAGACAGCTGAGGATCCGACCGAGCACGAGCCCGGGAGCGTCTCCGACCTCGACGGGGTGGCGCCCGAGCGCCCGCACGAGCTCGAGCAGACGCTCGCGCGCGACCGGATCTGTGCGCGGGGTGACGGCCGTCTCGATCACGCGCGCGGCCTCGAACGGGGCGATCACGTGCATGCCGGCGGCCTCCGGATCGCACGCATGCAGCGAGCTGTCCCACAGGAACCGCGCTCGCGGAGCGGGCTCAACGGACGCGTCCCGCTCGCCGACGAGCGCCAGCCACGGTTCCTCGCCGCCCCGCGGCTCGCGGCCAACCTCGAATCCGGCTCGTTGCGCAGCAGCCGCCAGCTCTAGGAGGACCAGCGGACCATCGCCGACGAGCGCAAGCACCCTGCCGGCGCCGCCGCCTGGCGCTGGCAGCTGGGGATCCTCAAAATCGTCGTTGGCCGGCCCGCCGCCGGGCGCGTAGGAGTACCAGCCCCACCCTGACTTGCGACCGAGCCTCCCGGCCGCAACCATCCGCGCCTGCAGCGGCGATGGCCGGAACCGGGGCTCGCCGAAGGATCGGCGGAACAGCGACTCGGCGACCGCATGGTTGGTGTCCAGCCCGACGAGATCCATGAGCTCGAAAGGCCCCATCCGGAAGCCGCCCTCGAGTCGCGCGATCAGGTCGATCTCCCTCACCGTCGCCGTCCGCTCAGCCAGCAGCGCCAACGCGACCAGCGAGAACGGTCGGTTACAGCGGTTGACGATGAAACCGGGAATGTCGGGCGCATCGATCGCGACCCGGCCCATCGCGGCGACGACCGCATGCGCGAGCGCGAGCGCTTCCGGTGCCGAGACCGCACCGGCGACCACCTCGACCAGCTTCATCGCCTGGGGCGGATTGAAGAAGTGCATCCCGACGACCCGCTCCGGCACCGCCGCCGCCGCCGCGATCTCGGTGACCGGCAGCGACGAGGTGTTCGTCGCCAGCACGCAGTCGCGCCCGACGACCGCCGCGAGCTGGGCGAACAGCTCGCGCTTGAGCTCGAGCCGCTCGGGCACTGCCTCGATCACCAGCCCGCATCCGGCCAGCTCGCGCAGCTCGCCCGCGGGCCCCAGCCGCGCGCGAGCGGCCGCGGCTTGGTCGGCGCTCAGCCGGCCGCGCCGGACGGCATCGTCGAGTCCGGACTCGATCCGTGCCATTCCCCGCTCGAGCGCGTCGGCGACGGGATCGTGGAGCACGGTCTCCGCGCCGGTCAGCGCGGCCAGCTGGGCGATGCCGGCGCCCATCGTCCCGGCGCCGATCACGCCGATCCGGCCCGGCAATCCGACCGGCCCTATGACAGCGCTCCCAGCACGAGCGAGCGCTCGGCGTCAGACAGGTCCCACCGCGCCAGCGCCGCCTCGGGATCGTGCTGCGCGGGCCGTGCCTGCCCCGGCGTGCGGCTGAAGCGCGGCGCCGCCGCGGGCTGGCGCAAGCCGTCGAGCTCGATGAAAGTCGCGCGCGCGGCCAGCTGCGGGTGCTCGTGAGCGTCGAACGGCGAGCGAACGATCGTCGCGCACGCGTCCTCGCCCTCGAGCAACGCTCGCCACTCCTCGCTCGTCCGGCTCGCGAACACCGCCGCGAAGCGCTCCTTGAACTCTGGCCAGCGCGCGCGCTCGTGCTGCGGCATCTCCTCGGGGGCGATCTGGAGCAGCTCCAGCAGGCGCCCGTAGAACTGCGGCTCGAGCGCCCCGACCGCCACGTGGCCGCCGTCGGCGGCGGTGTACACCTCGTAGAAGTGGGCGCCCGAATCGAGCAGGTTCGTGCCCGGCTCCGGCTCCCAGAGCCCAGCCGCGCGCATCCCATGGATCAGGCTGAGCATCAACGCGACGCCGTCGATCATCGCTGCGTCGATCACCTGGCCCTGCCCCGAGCGACGCGCTTCCAGCAATCCACACACGACGCCGAACGCGAGCAGCATCGCGCCGCCGCCGTAATCGCCGACCAGATTGACGGCGAACATCGGCTTCTCGCCGCGTCGCTGCGAGGCCCCGAGTGCGCCCGCCAGCGAGATGTAGTTGATGTCGTGCCCCGCGGTTCGCGCCAGCGGGCCGTCCTGGCCGAAGCCGGTCACGCGCCCGTACACGAGCCGCGGGTTGCGGGCGTGGGCATCGGCCGGCCCGAGGCCGAGGCGCTCCATCACGCCGGGGCGAAAGCCCTCGATCAGCGCGTCGGCGTGTCCCGCGAGTGCGAGCACCGCCTCGCGACCGGCGTCCCGCTTGAGGTCGACCGCGAGCGTCTGGCGCCCGCGAAGCATCGGCTCGCTCGCGCCGGCGAGCATCACGCCCTCGGCGCGGTCGATCCGCACCACCTCGGCGCCCATGTCTGCCAACAGCATCCCGGCGAACGGGTTGGGCCCGATGCCGCCGACCTCGAGCACGCGGATGCCGGCAAGAGGGCCCACAGGACCGACGATATCTCGCCACGGCTATGCTCGCTCGGATGAGCATGGGGCCCGAAGCAACGATGCAGCCCGTGGCGCGGCAGCGGATCCGTCCGGCGCGCGCCTTGTTCGCCGCGGTCGTACGGACCGCGCCGCCCGTGCGCCCGGCGGTCGAGAAGCTCGCCTGGAGAGCCGTGTACGAGGCCGCGAGCCTCGGACGTCGCGAGCGCGAGGCGCCGCTCAACTACGGCTATGCCGAGCTGTCCGATAACGGCGCCGCCACCAGCGAGAACGCCTACGGGCGCCCGCTGTACGCCAAGGTGGCCGGCGCGATCGACCTGAAGGGTCTCGACGTGCTCGAGATCGGCTGCGGGCGCGGCGGCGGCACCGCCCACGTGTTCGAGCGATTCGAGCCCCGCTCGTTGATCGGGCTCGACCTCGCCGCGGCCGCCGTCAAGCGGGCCCGCTCGCGCTACGGTCGCCCCGGTCTGCGCTTCGTCGGCGGCGACGCCGAGCAGCTCCCGTTCGCGAACGCGTCATTCGACGCGGTTCTCAACGTCGAGTCGAGCCACTGCTATCCGAACACGCAGCGCTTCTTTGAGGAGGTCAGCCGGGTGCTGCGCCCGGGCGGCCATCTGCTGTTTGCCGACCTGCGCCACACGACGGCGCTCGCGCCGGGCGACGCGAAGGACGTCGCGACGCTGCGCCGCGAGCTCGAGCAGGCCGGGCTGCAAGTCGTCGAGGAGGAGGACATCACCGCCAACGTCGTGCACGCGCTCGCGCTCGACACGCCGCGGCGCCGCGCACGCGTGGAGCGAACGGTGCCGCGGTTCGTGCGACCACACGTGCTCGAGCTGATGGCGGTGCAGGGCAGCGCAATGTACGACGAGTTCGACTCGCGCAGGCAAACCTACCTGCGGTTCCTGCTGCAGAAGCCCTGAAACCGCGGGCGTTCCGGTGATCCTGCCATGCCGGGCAGGATCACCGGATGTAAACGCTCGAGTGAAAACTATGCAACGCGTTCCGGCCAACCTCCCGGCGGGTAGCGCGTTATCGCTATAGGAAGCAAGCGGGAGAGAAAGGCAGGGCACGCCATGACACGCACGATTCCGAGCAGCCTCGAGATTGGGCCTGGGAGGTATTTGCTGGACGAGGCGCGCAGGCGCCGCAATCAGCGGATCCGCGACCGTTACCTGCTGGGTCAGCTGCCGCTCGCGTGCGCGATCGCCAGGCGCTACGCGGGCGCGTACGGCTCCGAGCAGGAACTGATCCAGGTCGCCAACCGCGGGCTGGTACGAGCGGTGCGTGAGTTCGAGCTGGCAAGCGGCCAGCCGTTCGCGGCGTTCGCCGAGACGTTCATCGTGTCCGAGCTCGAGGACCACGTACAGGACCTGGAGCGCTCAGGCGCCGGCGTCGAGCGCGTTGTGAGCGACGATGACGCAGGTGCCGTCGAGCCCGCGCTGGCTGCGGCAGTGGGACGCCAGCCGCACGTCCACGACCTCGCGGGCTTCCTCCACTGCGACGTCGACGTGCTCGTCGAAGGACTCTTGACGGCGATCGCGCGGGAGCCCCACCTCGTCCCGAGCCCGGCCGTCCGCGAGCAGCCACCGGCGCTGCGCCGGGTCGGATAGCCGCAAGATCCAGGCGCGTCTGCGCGTTGCTGGGGTGTGAGCCACACCTCGCAGCAGGCGCGGTCGAACGCGAAGGCGTGGGCCGAGGGCGACCACCTCGCGTACTACGCGAACCGGAACCTGACGCCGGCTGAGATCCGGATCCTTGTCGAGCACAGCGAGGCGCTGTCCCAGCGCGTGCTCGATCTCGGCTGCGGGGGCGGTCGGCTGCTGAGTTACCTGGTGATGCTCGGTGGCGAGGTCCATGGCATCGACCTGTCGCCCAAGATGGTCGAGCACTGCCGCCGTGCGTTTCCGGCGGCCGACGTGCGCGTCGGAGATCTCGCGACGATCGCGAGCCACGTGGAGGGGCCGTTCAACGCGATCCTCGCCGCCGACAACCTGATCGACGTGTTCGACGACAGCGAGCGCCGCAGCGTGCTCGCCGAGCTGCGCGAGCTGCTCGCGAACCCCGGTGGCCTGCTGATCTTCTCGACCCACGACCTGGCCTACCACGACCGCCAGCAGCAGAGCCGGGAACAGGGCCTTGCGCGCGCGCTGCTCGACACCTCGCCCGCCGACCTCTACCGACTGGCGCGCAACAAGCGCCTGATCACACGCAACCGGCGGCGCCTGGCGCCGCTCGAGCGTCGCGACGCCGGCTATGCGATCGTCAACGACCATCCGAACTACTTCGGTTTTCTCCACTACTACATCGGCCGCGACGACCAGGAGCGCCAACTGCACGAGCTGGGTTTCGAGCTGCGCGAGTGCGTCGCGTCGCACGGGGAGCTGGTCGGACCCGGCGGCACCGGCCCGACCGACTCGCTCTACTATGTAGCGACGCCACAGTGAGACCGCGACACGCGGTCAGCGCCGTCCTGGCGGAACGCGGCAGCAAAAGATTGGCACCAGCCCGGCCGTTCCTAGAACATGGAGGCAGGCTCCGCTCAGCTAGTCGCTCCACCGGCGAGCGGTGTTCAGTCGAGACGTGATCTGGAGACCCCAGCAAACACCATGCAGGGTGGAGAGCTGACTACACAACCGCCGGTCGCGTCCGTCCGGTCCCGGCCCCTGCCGGAGGCGGAAACGGAGACCGTCCGCGCGATCTACCTCTGCACCGACTTCGAGCCGGTGTTCGCGATGGTGCATCTACCCAGACGATCGCGTGCTCGGTCCGCGGGCGTGGTCATCTGCCCGACGTTCGGCTGGGACGACCTTTGCACCTTCCGGGCGCGCCGGGAGTGGGCGACGCGGCTGGCCAGTGCCGGGCACGCGGTCGTGCGCTTCGATCTGCAGGGGACCGGGGACAGCCCCGGAACGGCCTTCGAGCCAGATCGCCTGGGGGCGTGGACCGCAGCAGTTGCGGCGGCCGCCACCTGGCTTCGTCAAGACGGTGGCTGCGCCCGCGTCACGGGGCTCGGGATCGGATTTGGCGGAATGCTCGCCTGGCGCGCGGTCGCGCTCGGACAGCCGGTCGACGACTTGATCTTGTGGGCCACCCCGACACAGGGCCGACGAATGCTGCGTGAGGCACGCACGGCGGCCGCGCTGGGCATCGACAATGACATCAAGGACGAGCAAGCGCTGGCTGCCGTTCCCGCCGATGCGGGCGGCCTGCTCGACGAGGCCGGCCAGCTGACGAGCCAGGAGACGCTTGACTCGCTATCGCACGTTGATCTGACGAAGCTTCCCCTGCCGGGCGCTAGCGGGCGGCGCGTGCTCGTGTTCGAACGCGCCAGGCACGACGCCGACAGGGCGGTCGCGGAGTTCTTCAAGGGCGCCGGCGCGGCGGTCACGATCGCGGATGGCGAAGGCTACGAACCGATGATGCGCTACGTGCAACAGTCGCAGATCCCGGTTGAGGCGATCGAGCGCTCGCTGGCGTGGCTCGCGGAGCCCACGACCGGGTCGTCCACGCGGGGAGCCGCGGTGTCCGCGCAATCGTCCGCGCTCGGTCTCGAGCA
>Ga0302178_10002120_pt1 | contig 15997 bp, 15 predicted proteins | sample I_Palsa_E1_3_FD_198790 | JGI IMG/M metagenome (GOLD analysis project Ga0302178, IMG submission 198790) | Peat permafrost microbial communities from Stordalen Mire near Abisko, Sweden - I_Palsa_E1_3 | ecosystem: Environmental > Terrestrial > Soil > Palsa > Peat permafrost | place: Sweden... | reverse complement strand
TGATCGAACAGGCAGCAGCACGCAACTATGACGGCGTGATCGTCACCATTGCCGACTTCGACGTGCTGAAGGGTTCAATCTCCAAGGTCACGGCGAAGCACATTCCGCTCATCACGATCAACTCCGGCACCGAGGAGCAAAGCGCGCAGCTCGGCGCGATCATGCACGTCGGCCAGCCTGAATATACGGCCGGTAAAGCGGCGGGCGAGAAGGCGAAAGCTGCTGGCATCAAGTCGTTCCTGTGCGTGAACCACTACGCGACCAATCCGGCTTCATTCGAACGTTGCCGCGGTTTCGCCGAGGCGCTTGGCGTCGATTTCAAGTCGTCCACGCTGGACGCAGGCCAGGATCCGACCACGGTGCAATCCAAGGTGAGCGCGTATCTGCGTAATCACCCGGATACCCAGGCCGTGCTCGCCCTCGGCCCGCTGTCGGCGGACCCGACCATCAAGGCGCTCAAGCAGATGGGCGTGGCGGGCAAGCTCTGGTTCGCGACGTTTGACTTCGACACCGACATCGCGAAGGCAATCCAGGATGGCACGATCCAGTTCGCCATCGACCAGCAGCCCTACTTGCAGGGTTATATCCCGGTCGCGGTGCTGGCTATCGTGAAGAAGGATCACACCACCGATCCGGTCAAGATTCGCCAGGCCCTCGAAGCGAATCCGAAGTTCCAGGCGCGGCTTGCCACCTACGGGCTCGCTCCGTCCTATGGGCCGCGCAATATCGGCTCAGGCCCGGGCTTTATCACCAAGGAAAACGTCGACAAGGTCCTCAAGTACGCAGGACAGTACCGCTAAACCCGATGGCGGCGCGGCCAGCTTGAATTCAGGCATGAACTCAAGCATGACCTGAGCACTGCGCCGCCATCTTCGAAGCATGTGCAGGCACTGCAGCTTTTCATCACGTCATCCGCACCATTCACCTGTATCGCTCGCGCATCAGCATGTTCGCCCCGTGAACCAACGCCGCATCGCGAATGAAAGACGAAGGAGACATCATGGGCGTAGCCGGAAAACCTCTTCTCTCTGGACATCGCAAGCCGTCTGACGACGTCGCGACATCCACCTCATCTACCGTTACCGCCGCGGCCTCCGCCGACGAGCGTATCCGCCGCGAATCCCGCTTCGGGCACATCCTGAATCGTCCGGAATTCGCAGCGATCTCCGGAGCCGTACTGGTCTTCGTCGTGTTCGGGATCGCCGCCGGCGGCTCGGGCATGTTCAATCTCGACGGCATCATGAACTGGTCGCAGGTGTCCGCTTACCTGGGCATCCTCGCCGTCGGCGCCTGCCTGTTGATGATTGCGGGCGAGTTCGACCTCTCGATCGGCTCCATGATCGGTTTCGCCGGGATGATGGTCGCCATTCCCACCGTGTATTTTCACTGGCCGATCTGGCTCGCGATCATTTTCGCCTTCGCGGGCTGCATGCTGCTCGGCGCGCTGAACGGCTATATCGTCATGCGCACGCGGCTGCCGTCGTTCATCGTCACGCTGGCCTTCCTGTTTATCCTGCGCGGCCTGACGCTCGCTCTGTCGATCATGTTCGCCGACCGGACGATCGTTTCAGGCGTAGGCGACATTGCCGCGAAAGACTGGTTTGCCAACACTCTTTTCCATGGTGTCGCCCTCCGCGATCTATTCGTGTGGCTCGGGCACATAGGAATCCTGAAGATGCTCGACAACGGCCAACCGCTCGTACCGGGCATTCCGAAAGTCATCCTCTGGTGGGTCGTGCTCGCCGCCATTGGGGCGTTCGTCCTCGCGAAGACCCGTTTCGGCAACTGGATTTTTGCGGCCGGCGGCGACGCGGTCGCGGCCAAGAATGTCGGCGTGCCGGTGCGGCGCGTGAAGATCTCGCTTTTTGTGCTGACCGCATTCTGTGCGTGTCTGTTTGCCGTGCTGCAGGTGTGCGACATCGGTTCGGCCGCGGCAGACCGGGGCCTCGAAAAGGAATTCGAGGCGATCATCGCCGCGGTGATTGGCGGGACCTTGCTGACCGGCGGCTACGGCTCGGTGGTCGGCGCATGTTTCGGCGCGCTCATCTTCGGCGTGGTCCAGATCGGCATTGGTTACACCAGCGTGCCCTCTGACTGGTTCCGCGTGTTCCTCGGCATGATGCTGCTGATCGCCGTACTGTTCAATCACTACGTGCGCCGCCGCGTGTCTCAAGCTCAATAGACAAGCTCAATGAACGGGCTTGATAAACAGGCTCAATAAGGTCAAGGAGAACAAACCATGTCCGATCCCATCCGGAGCGCACCGCCCGCGCCCGACGACACCATCCTCGCGCTGGAAAACGTCAGCAAGTTTTTCGGCAAGGTGATCGCGCTGAACGGCGTCACGCTGCGCCTGAAACGCGGCGAAGTGCATTGCCTGCTTGGCGACAACGGCGCCGGCAAGTCGACCTTGATCAAGACGCTGGCGGGCGTCCATACGCCCTCTTCCGGCGAGTATCTCGTCGATGGAAAACCGGTCCGGTTCGGCTCACCGAAAGAGGCGCTCGATCTCGGTATTGCAACGGTCTATCAGGACCTCGCGCTCGTACCGCTGCTGTCGGTGGCACGTAACTTCTTCATGGGACGCGAGCCGCAGAAAAAGCGCTTCGGCTTTATCAACGTGATGGACCTGGACCTCGCGGCAGAAACATCGCGCGCGCGGCTCTCCGAAATGGGTATCAACGTGCGGGACGCGCATCAGCCTATTGGCACGATGTCGGGCGGTGAAAAGCAGTGTCTCGCCATTGCACGGGCAATCCACTTCGGCGCGCGTGTTCTGATCCTCGATGAACCCACTGCAGCGCTAGGCGTGAAGCAGAGCTTCAACGTGCTGAAGTTGATCCACACGGCGCGCGCGAAAGGCATCTCCGTGATCTTCATTACGCACAACGTACACCACGCGTATCCCATCGGGGATTCGTTCACGCTGCTCAATCGCGGCAAGTCGATGGGCACGTTCACGAAAGACACGATCACCAAGAACGAAGTACTCGACATGATGGCGGGCGGCGCCGAAATGCAGGAAATGATGAACGAACTCGAGGGCGCTCCAGCTTGAGCCAGCACGCGCAACCGCTGCATTCGTCGTCATCTACAGAACAGGATTGAACATGGCATTGCAATCACCAACCGGATCGCGCTTCGCAACCGGACGAACCCGCGACATCGTGTGCCTCGGGCGGCTCGCGGTCGATCTCTACGCGCAACAAGTCGGCGCACGGCTCGAGGACGTGTCGAGCTTCGCGAAATATCTCGGCGGCTCGTCGGCGAATATTGCGTTCGGGTGCGCGAGGCTCGGCCTCAAATCCGCGATGCTTTCGCGCGTCGGCAACGACCACATGGGCCGCTTTCTCACCGAGACGCTCGAACGCGAAGGCTGCGATACCAGCCACGTGCGGATCGATCACGCTCGGCTGACGGGTCTGGTCCTACTGGGCATAGAAGACCGCGATACGTTCCCGCTCGTGTTTTATCGCGATGACTGCGCGGACATGGCCGTCGATGAAAACGACTTCGACGAGGCGTTCATCGCTTCATCGAAGGCACTGCTGATTACGGGCACGCATTTCTCCACCGATCAGGTCAACCGCACGAGCCGCCGTGCGCTCGATTACGCGCGCCGCAACCAGGTCCGCACGGTGCTCGATATCGATTACCGGCCAGTACTTTGGGGGCTGACCGGCAAAGCCGATGGCGAGACCCGGTTCATCGCGAACGAGGGGGTGACCGCTCACCTGCAAAGCATCTTGCCGTTGATGGATCTCGTGATCGGCACGGAAGAGGAGTTCCGGATTGCAGGCGGCAAGGACACGATGATCGACGCACTCGCGGCCGTTCGCGCCGTGACGGATGCGATGCTCGTGGTCAAGCGCGGACCGATGGGCTGCTCGATTATCGACGGTGCCGTGCCGGTTTCCATCGACGATGCGCCGGTTTATCGCGGCGTTGAAGTGGAGGTGCTGAATGTGCTCGGCGCGGGCGATGCCTTTGCGTCCGGCTTTCTCGCCGGGTGGCTGAGAGACGAATCGCTGGAAGTCTGTGCGCGCACTGCGAATGCATGCGGTGGGCTGGTTGTATCGCGTCATGGTTGCGCGCCCGCCATGCCGACGCCCGCCGAACTCACCTATTTCCTCGATGCCGCGCGTGCCGATCCTGCCCGCATGCGCAGGCCCGATCGCGATGCAACGCTCGCGCGTCTGCATCGTGTCACGCCAGCTCGTAAAACGTGGGACGAAGTGCTCGGTTTTGCCTTCGATCACCGCAACCAGTTCTTCGATCTCGCGCAGCAAACCGGCGCGGATGAGGCTCGGATTGCAGCCCTCAAGGCCTTGTTCGTGGAAGCCGTGGCTCAGACGGAAAAGGAGCGCGGCCTAACGGGACGCATCGGCGTTCTGATCGACGACCGCTACGGCCAGGATGCGTTGAACGCAGCAACGGGTCGTGGCTGGTGGATCGGCCGCCCGGTGGAATTGCCCGGCTCGATGCCGTTGATCTTCGATCATGGCCGGTCGATCGGCACGACGCTGATCGAGTGGCCGCGCGAGCATGTCGCGAAATGCCTGGTTCACTATCATCCTGATCATCCGCACGATCTTCGCCTGGAACAGGAAGCGCAGATTCGCGCCCTCTACGACGCGGTTCAGGCTAGCGGACACGAGTTATTGCTCGAAATCATTGTGCCGAAGAACGGTCCACCGATCGAGGAAGATACCGCTTTGCGCTCGCTGAAACGCCTTTACAACCTTGGCATCTATCCCGAGTGGTGGAAGCTCGAACCCATGAGCGCAGCGCAGTGGCAAGCGGTCGATGCGCTGATTGCCGAGCGTGATCCGGCGTGCCGGGGTGTAGTGCTGCTGGGCTTATCGGCGGCTGTCGATCAATTGTCCGAAGGCTTTAAGCAGGCGGCGTTGGCGAAGACATGTCGTGGATTCACCGTCGGCAGGACGATCTTTCACGAGCCGAGTCACGCTTGGCTGGCGGGTTCCATCGACGACGCCGAACTCATCACGCGGGTTCGTCGAACATTCGAAACGCTGATCGATGCATGGCGCGCAGCACGGACAAAGAACGCCACGCAAGCGCTTACGCAGGAGCAGGCAGCATGAACAGCACGCTTCGATTAACGACCGCGCAAGCGCTGGTCCGCTATCTCGCCGCGCAGCAAACCCCGGATGGTGAGCCGTTGTTCGGTGGTGTCTTCGCGATCTTCGGGCATGGCAACGTGGCGGGCATTGGCGAAGCGTTGTACGCGCATCGCGAGACGCTGCCGACCTATCGCGCGCATAACGAGCAGGCGATGGCGCACGCGGCTATTGCGTATGCGAAAGCGCACTTTCGACGCCGCATGATGGCAGTGACCACGTCCATTGGCCCGGGCGCGACCAACCTGGTGACCGCCGCTGCGCTCGCGCATGTGAACCGGTTGCCGGTGTTGTTGCTACCCGGCGATGTGTTCGTGTCACGCGCTCCGGATCCGGTCTTGCAGCAAGTAGAAGATTTCACCGACGGCGGCATTTCCGCGAACGATGCATTGAAACCCGTCTCGCGTTACTTCGACCGCATCGTGCATCCGGCGCAATTGCTGACTGCGCTGCCGCGCGCAATGCGGGTGCTCACAGACGCCGCATTGTGCGGACCGGTGACCCTCGCGCTGCCGCAGGACGTGCAGGCAATGGCCTACGACTACCCCGCGTCGTTCTTCGAGCCGCGTGTGGTTCCGTTCCATACACCCTCTCCCATCGATGAAGAAATCGCACAGGCCGCCGCTGCATTGCGCGCGGCTAAAAAGCCCCTGCTGGTGTCTGGCGGCGGCGTTCTCTACGGCCTCGCAACCGACGCATTGCGTTCTTTCTCCGAGCGTCACGGTATCCCCGTAGCCGAAACGCAAGCAGGAAAAAGTGCGCTCGCGTGGGATCATCCGCTGAATCTTGGCGGCATTGGCGTAACGGGATCGGACGCGGCCAACGAACTCGCGCATGACGCGGATTGCGTACTCGCCGTCGGTACCCGGCTGCAGGATTTCACAACCGGATCGAATACGCTGTTCGCGCAGGCGAAGCTGATTGGCATTAATGCAAATGCATTCGATGCCCTGAAACAAGGCGCTTTATCGGTGGAAGCCGATGCACGTCTTGCCCTCGGCGCATTGAGTGCAGCGCTCGGCGACTGGCGCGCGTCGCCACCGTGGACCGCACGCGCACATGAACTCGCCGATAGCTGGCGTGCCACCGTCGACCAGGTAACGAGCGCGCCTCAAGATGACAACACGTTGCCGCGCGAAGCCGATGTGATTGGCTCGGTCCAGCGCTCAAGCGCGCAATCGGCGGCGCATGACGTGGTTGTATGCGCAGCCGGAACATTGCCCGCCGACCTGCAAAAGCTATGGCGCACGAGCACACCGGGCGGCTATCACGTCGAATACGGCTACTCGTGCATGGGCTACGAGATCGCGGGCGGTCTCGGTGCGAAGCTCGCGCGGCCGGCAAGCGAAGTGATCGTGATTGTCGGCGATGGCAGCTATCTGATGATGAACAGCGAGCTGGCGACGTCCGTCATGCTCGGGGCCAAACTGATCGTGGTGCTGCTCGATAACCGCGGATACGGCTGTATCAACCGCTTGCAGCAAGCATGCGGCGGCGCTCCATTCAACAACCTGATCGACGATTGCCGCCAGGGTCCGGAGGGCGCACCCGCTATAGACTTTGCGATGCATGCACGCTCGCTCGGCGCGAGCGCTGAGCATGTAGCTAATATTGATGAACTCGAAGCCGCGATGCAACGCGCACGCGCATCCACACGTTCGTATCTGATCAGCATCGACACCGATCCCGCACGGCCTACAGAAGAAGGCGGCTGGTGGTGGGAAGTCGCGGTGCCTGAAGTATCGTCGCGTGAAGCGGTGCGCTCGGCGCGCGCAAACTATGAACATGAAATTACCGCGCGTTCGAAGCGCACGAAGGAATAAGCGATGAGCAAGTTCGATGTACGGATCGGCATCAATCCGCTGTCGTGGATGAACGACGACCTGCCCTCGCTCGGCGGTGAGACACCGCTGAGCGTGGCCCTGTCCGAAGGCAAGCAGATCGGCTACGAAGGGTTTGAACTGGGCAACAAATTCCCGCGCGAGCCGGAAGCGTTAAAAACGCTGCTTGCCGGATATGACCTCGCGCTCGTCTCCGGCTGGTATTCCGGACGGCTCGCCGAACGCAGCGCCGAGGACGAGATCGCGGCCGTGGGTCCGCATCTCGACCTGCTTGCAAAAAACGGCGCAACGGTCATGGTCTACGGCGAAGTCTCGGACTCTATCCAAGGGGCACCGCGGCCGCTGTATCAGCGACCGCGCTTCTTCTCCGATGATCGCTGGAACGAGTACGCAACACGCCTGAACACCTTTGCCGAATACACGCTGTCCCGCGGCGTTCGGGTAGCCTATCACCATCACATGGGCGCTTATGTGGAAACGCCTGCAGACGTCGATCGCCTGATGAGCCTCACCCATGAAGCCGTCGGCCTGCTCTTCGACGCCGGTCACATTACGTTCGCGGGCGGCGATCCATTGACGGTTCTCAACAAGCACATCGCGCGCGTCTGCCATGTGCATTGCAAGGATGTGCGGCCGGAGATCACCAAGCTTGCCCGCAACCGTAACTGGAGCTTCCTGGAGGCGGTGATCAACGGCGCGTTCACCGTTCCCGGTGACGGCACGGTGGACTTCCCATCGATCATTACCCGATTGAAGCAGCATGGTTATCGAGGCTGGCTGGTGGTTGAGGCGGAGCAGGATCCCGTTATCGCAACCAGCTATGCTTACGCTGAAAAAGGCTACAAGACACTGCGCGCACTGGTCGATCAAACCCTTCAGGAGGCAGCATGAGCCTGCTCGTCAAGGCATCGCGCGAAGGCCAGACCATCGCGCGCGTCACGCCCGAAACTGCTTTATGGAAACACGTGGGCTTCGCGGCCTATCGGCTGGAAACCGGCGACATCGTGCATGTGAACGAGGCGCAGCGTGAAGTGTGCATCGTCGTGTTATCGGGGACGGTGAGCATAGAAGCCGGAGAACATAAATGGGAGAAACTCGGCTCGCGCGACAGCGTGTTCGAGGACACCGCACCCTACGCGGTTTATCTGCCGCCCAGGCTTGCGGCGACTATACGAGCAGATCGCGATGCGCAAGTCGGTGTGGCGAGCGCGCCCGCTACGGGCAAGTACCCGCCGCGATTGATCGAGCCATCGCAGATGACACGTTCAACCCGCGGTAAAGGCGCGAATACGCGCTACGTCTGCGATATTCTTCCGCAAACCGAGCCTGCAGAAGGCTTGCTTGTAGTCGAGGTAAGGACGCCCGGCGGTCACGCTTCAAGCTATCCGCCGCACAAGCACGACAGGGACAACGTGCCGGTGGAGAGTTCGCTTGAAGAGACTTATTATCATCGGCTGAATCCGCCGCAAGGATTTGCCTTTCAACGCGTCTACACCGATGAGCGCGATCTCGATGAAACCATGGCCGTTGAAGATCATGACGTCGTCATGGTGCCGCGCGGTTATCACCCTGTCGTGGTGCCGTACGGCTACGACAACTACTACCTGAACGTGATGGCGGGTGACAAAAGGACCTGGCACTTTAAAAACGATCCGAAGCATGAATGGATCGTGGAGAGGGACAGCAAGGCTTCGTGAGTTGTTTCTGTGACTTAGCCTTGTAGCTTACCTTCGTCACCTAACCGCCCACAGAAAGCCATTCGCTGATCACGCGCTCGTTCGCGGCAAGCGCGGCGGGCGTGTCGTCGAAGACGATCGTGCCGTGCCCCATCACGGCGACGCGCGTGGCCAGCTCACGCGCAATACTCATGCGTTGTTCGATCAATAGAATCGCCACGCCTCGTTCCCGCAAGTTTCTCAGGCACGAGGAGACTTGCACCACGACCTGCGGTGCGAGTCCTTCCGTCGGTTCATCGACGATCACGAACGAGGGATCGCCCATCAACGTGCGGGCAAGCGCCAACATTTGCTGCTCGCCTCCCGACAACCTCCCCGCCTTGACGGCCGCGCGTTCTTGCAGCACGGGGAAAAGTTGCTCCGCATCGCTGATGGTGAACCGCGATCCACCCCGCTTCATGCCGAGTTGCAGGTTTTCTCTCACGCTTAGCGTCGGGAAAACATCGCGCTGTTCGGGCACGTAACCTACGCCCGTGCGCGCGATTGCATAAGGACGTTTCCCCAGCATCGATACCCCGCGAAAGTTCGCCACCCCTTGCGCGTGCACCAGCCCCATCAGCGCTTTGGCGAGCGTGGAACGTCCCGAACCGTTGCGTCCCGCCAAGGCCACGATCTCACCTTCGCCGATACGCAAACTCACGCCGTGCAGCACGTGACTCGCGCCATACCATGCGTTCAGGCCATCGATTTCAAGTAGCGTCGTCATGGCGTTGCGCCGAGATAGGCGGCGCGAACCACTGGGTGCGCAGCAATTTCAGCGGGCGTTCCTGTCGCGATAATGCGGCCTTGCACAAGCACTGAAATACGGTCGGCGAGTGCAAACACCGCTTCCATATCGTGCTCCACGATCAACAACGTCTTGCCCTGCGTTGTCTCACGAATCAAAGCAAGCGCACGAGCGGCTTCAGCGCGATTCATGCCCGCAGTGGGTTCATCGAGCAATAGTACGGATGCGCCCGCGGCCAGCGCAAGCCCTAGATCAAGAGCGCGCAACTCCGCATAGCTGAGGCTTGTGGCAAGTGCATCGCTGCGATCGAGCAAGCTGATTGCAGCCAACACGCGATGTGCCTCCGCGTCAATCACGCTCGAGCGGAACCATCGATCCTTCCAGGTCGCCACGCGAGACCCAAGCACCGCGCAACGGACGTTGTCGCGCACGGTCAGACCCGTGAACACGCTTGTGTTCTGGAAGCTGCGCGCGAGGCCTTTGCGTCCCAGCCGATGAGCGCGCATTCCCGTCACGTCGACGCCGTTCAATGCAATGCGGCCGCTCGTCGGTTGCGTGCGCCCCGCGATCAGGTCGAACAAGGTGGATTTTCCGGCACCGTTGGGACCGATCAACGCATGACGTTCGCCTTGACGAATGCTCAGATCGACGCCACGAAGGATTTGCGTCGTATCGAAATGCTTCGTGATGTGCTTTAGTTCGAGCGCGATGTTCATCGTGCGCTCCGGGCATGTCGTGTGAACAGAATAGCAATCACAGCACTGAAGATCGCGAAGCACCAGGGAGCCGCATGCCGGCCATCAAGAAGGAAACCCGCGATGTGCGCAAGGCCGTCGCCATGGCTATCGAATTGCAGCGCGTAGGCGAGCTCGATAGCAATGACGATCGCCAGCAGCCAAGCGCCAACGGCGCACAATGCAAATGCGATAGCCGCGTAACCCTCACGTGATCGTGCAGCAACGAAGCCCGCCAAGCCCTTGGGCGCTACCACCACGACCCACACAAAAAACAGTCCAAGATAGGCCACCCACGCCGGCGATACGCTCGCCACCGCCACGCTGAAAAACGTCAGTATCACGGCTCCCAAAACGGGGCCGAAGAACGTCGCAGTCCCACCGATCACTGCTGCGATCAGCACGCTTGCCGAACGGGCGAGTCCCACCCCTTCCGCCGATGCCAGTTCCACATTGATCAGCCCTAGCCCTCCCGCCACGCCCGCGAAAAACGCCGCGACTATCACCATCGCAAAGCGCACACGGCGCGGATCGAAGCCGATGGTTGCAGCACGCACGGGGTTATCGCGCACCGCATTCGCCACTCGCACGAAGGGCGTGCGCGAGAAAACCAACATGGCGATGCATGCCAGCAGACACCATCCGGCGATCAGGGCATAAGCCTGGATCGAAGGTCCGAAGTTCAGGCCGAAAACGGCTGGACCGCTCGCACGGTCGATAGGAGCACCGCCCTCGCCGCCGAACCATCCGGGCACGAGCCAAACGCCCGCTGCGACGAGTTCGCCGATACCAAGTGTGATCATCGCGAAAGTCGTGCCGGCGCGACGCGTTGAAAAGAAGCCGAATGCGACCGCCGCAAGCGCCGCCGATACGCCGCCGATCAACGGCAGCAAGGGCAGCGGCACTGCGAATCGATTGAAGAAGTGAGCAGCCGCGAACGCACCAAGACCTGCGTACACGGCATGTCCGAACGACAGCAATCCTGTCTCGCCGAGCAGCAGATTGAACGAGAGCGCAAACACGATCATGGCAGCGGTTTGCGCGAGATAGGCGAGCAACCAGCTCTGCGATGTGAAGAGCGGCGGCAACGCAAGACCGGCCACGAGGAGCAGCCACGGAAGAGCCTGACGCAAAGAGAGCGCTGCCTTGTCAAGCATCGTCATCTCCACGCTGCCCGAATAGCCCACGTGGACGTAGCGCAAGCATTGCGACAAGCAGCACATACGGCAGCACGGGCGCGATCTGCGCGACGCTCAAGGAAGCCCACAGAGGAGGCAACGAAGCGCCGGCAAACTGGGCAATGCCACCAAGCGACAACGTGGTCCCGACGGCAAACGTCTGCACGCAACCGACCAGAAGCGATGCCACAAGCGCGCCGCCCACCGACCCCAGCCCACCCACGACCACGACAACAAAGACAATTGGCCCGATGTTCTCCGCCATCGAAGGTTCAATGACAAACAGCGGCGCACCAATCACGCCGGCCAGCGCAGCGAGCGCGGTGCCTGTCGCGAATACCAGGGTAAACACACGGGGTACGTTATGCCCAAGCGTCTCGACAGTCGCCGCATGGGTGAGTGAGGCTCTTACCACAAGCCCTATCCGGGAAACCCGCATCACGGCGTACAAAGCCACCAGCATGGCCAGCGACACACCCATCATGAACGCGCGATAACGCGGGAATGCGGCGCCGTATAGCGTGAACAACGGGCCATCGAGACTTGAAGGAACAACGGCGTTAATGGGCGCAACACCCCAGACAAGCTTCACCGCTTCTGCCATCAGATAAGCCGCGCCGAAGGTCAGCAGAAGCTCGGCAAGCGCACCACGCATTTCAATCCGGCGCAATAGACACCGCTCGAACAAGCCGCCGAGCGCACCAACGAGTAGCGGTGAAATAACCAGCGCAAACCAGAAGCCCCCATGTGCCGCGAGTGCGTAACCCACATACGCGCCGAGCATATAAAAGCTCGCGTGAGCGAAGTTGAGAACGCCCATCATGCTGAAGATCAGCGTCAATCCCGCCGACAACATGAACAGCAGCAACCCGACGCTCACTCCATTCAGAAGGTTGATCGCGAACCACTGAACGAACGAGGTCACGTCGCGCGAACTAACCGTTCAGGAGCGGCTTGAGCGCTACAACCAGCGCTTGCGGCAACGGCACCGGACGGCGCGTATCGCGATCGACATAGACGTGAACAAAATGCCCTTGCGCCGCGGGTTGCTCGGACCCCGCGCTGAAGATGCCCACCTCGTAACGCACGCTCGTTGTACCGAGCTGAACCACGCGGAGTCCGGCGTCGATACGTTCGGGAAACGCAAGCGAAGCGAAGTAGCTGCAATGCGTTTCCACCACGAGCCCGATCGTCTTACCCGCTTCCAGATCGAGCGCGCCGTACCGGATCAGATACTCGTTCACGACCGTATCGAAGTAGCTGTAATACACCACGTTGTTCACATGGCCGTAGAGATCGTTATCGGACCAGCGCGTATCGATCGACAGGAAATGCGGATAATCCGCGCGCGTCGTTGGGACAGGGCGGCTCATGAATCAGAACGACTCCTGCAACATCCGCCGATAATCGTCCGCACTCGCTTCGCGCGGATTGGTCTTGTGGCAATGATCGGCGAGCGCACCCTTGATTACCTTGTCGAACATGTCTTGCTCGACGCCCATTTGCGACAGGCGCGTCGGCAAGCCGAGACGCTCGGTCATGTCGTGGACGGCTTGAGCGAGATCGGCATCGGCGGCGAGATTCATCACGCGGCGCATCCGTGCAAAACGCTTGTCGGCCACCACGCTCGGCGCGCTTTCGTTGAAACGCAGCACGGCCGGCAGAACGACCGCGTTCAGCGTGCCGTGATGCAGCCCTGTGCGCCCATTCACGACCAGTCCCCCCAGTGGATGCGAGAGCGAATGCACACAGCCCAGACCCTTCTGGAACGCCATGGCGCCCTGCATCGACGCACTCATCATGTTCAGGCGTGCGTCGCGGTCCTGGCCGTCGTGCGTCGCCCGCTCGATAGACGCCCACGCGCGCTCCAGCCCATCCAGCGCGATGCCATCCGCAGGCGGATTGAACGCCGGCGCAAGAAACGTTTCGATGCAATGCGCGATCGCGTCCATGCCGGTTGCAGCGGTGAGCATGGGCGGCAAGCCCAGCGTCAGCGACGGATCGCAAACCGCCGACTTGGGCAGCAGATGCCACGAGTGGAAGCCGAGCTTGCGGCCATCGTCGAGAATGATGATTGCCCCGCGCGCCACTTCGCTGCCAGTGCCCGAGGTGGTCGGCACGGCGATCAGCGGTGCGGCCTCTGAGGTGATCTTGTTGCTGCCGCCTTCTATGGTCGCGTACTCCGTCAGCGTCCCCGGATGGGTCGCCATGATCGCGACACCCTTCGCCAGATCGATGGATGAACCGCCGCCCACGGCGATCAAACCATCACAGTTTTCGCTTTTGTACAGCGCGGCGGCTTTCATCACCATCGCTTCGGTCGGGTTCGACGGCGTTTCGTCGAAGATGGGAACCGCGCCCGCATCCAGGTCCAGCGCCTGGACGGTTTGCGACACCAGCCCCGCGGCCAGGACGCCTTTGTCCGTGATGATCAGCGGCCGCTTGATGCCCACGCGCGTGCATTCGCTGTCGAGCATGGCGAGCGCGTCGAAGCCGAGGTGGATGTGAGTAACGTAGAAGATGAAGGCCATGACGTGTGTCCGCGGTTGACGCAGTTAAGTGGAGCGTCAGGTATGTTAGGAGTCCAGCGGGAGTCCGTCAATCCGCGTGGACGCCATGTATCGTGCGGACTTATGGACGTTACTGCCCGGGGCGGTCCACGTATTCCACGGCCAGGCCGCGCCGGCGCATCCATTCCGCCACGGCATGGCCGGTTCCCGCGCGCCAGGGCCTGAGCTTTGCCGGTTCGACCAGACGATATTCAAGCAATTCGGGCGACAGGCTGATGGTCCCATTCGCCTTCACGTGATACGCGATGATCAGTTCGTTCTTGCGGATGAATTCGTACACGCCGACCAGTTCCACCGATTCCGCGACCAGCGACGTTTCCTCCAGCACTTCCCGCGCGATGCCCTCTTCGGGCGTTTCGCCGTTCTCGAGAAAACCCGTGATCAGCGCAAACATGCCCTCGACCCACGCCGCGTTACGCGCGAGCAGGATCTTGCCCTCGTACTCCACGATCGCCGCGACCACCGGCAGCGGATTATTCCAGTGCACGAAGCCACATTCCGGGTCTGGACACGCGAGTCGCACGCGCCCGCCTTCGTGGCTTGCATCGGCGCGTTCGACCAGCTTGTTGGCATCGCGTGGACAGAATTGGTATTCGATCATGGTCTGGGGTCAGAGGATCCGAAAAAGGTCAGTGGGGTCAGTGGGGTCAGTGGATTCATTAAGCCGCGCAAAGCGCGCGGATCTCGGCGGCGAACTGCTCCACGGTTTCCGGCAGCGTGTCCCACGCACACATCAGCCGGCAACCGCCCGAGCCGATGAACTGATAAAACTTCCAGCCCTTGTTGCGCAGCGCTTGCGCAACAGCCGGCGGCAACTCGGCGAACACCGCGTTCCCTTGCGGCCTGAACATCACCTTCACGCCGTCTATGCCTTCCAGCCGCTCGGCCATGAGTTGCGCCATAGCGTTTGCATGGCGCGCGTTGCGCAGCCAGACATCGTTATTGAGCAGGCCGAGCCAGGGCGCCGAGATAAACCGCATCTTCGACGCCAGTTGCCCCGCCTGTTTCAGCCGATACGCAAAGTCGACGGCCAGCGCCTTATCGAAGAAAATCACTGCTTCGCCGACCGGCAGGCCGTTCTTCGTGCCGCCGAAACACAGCACGTCTACGCCCGCGCGCCACGTGATCTCCGACGGATGCACATTCAGCGACGCAACCGCGTTCGCAAACCGGGCACCGTCCATGTGCACTTTCAGATGGCGGCGTTTCGCGATCGCCGCGATCGCGCGAATCTCTTCCACGCTGTAGACGGTGCCCACTTCCGTGGACTGCGTCAGCGTGACGACCTTGGGCTTCGGATAGTGGATATCGGCACGACGCGTGACGATGGCTTCGATCGCATCCGGCGTAAGCTTTCCGTCGATACCCGGTGCCGTCAGCAACTTCGAGCCGCCCGAGAAAAATTCGGGTCCCCCGCATTCATCGGTTTCGATGTGCGCGAGCTCGTGGCAAATCACAGAGTGATACGACTGGCAGAGCGATGCGAGCGCCAGTGAATTGGCCGCTGTGCCGTTGAACACGAAGAAGACTTCGCAGTCGGTCTGGAACAGGTCGCGGATGCGGTCGCACACGCCCTGGGTCCAGGAATCGTCGCCGTAGGCCGGTTCATGGCCGCTGTTGTTGGCTTCGATGAGCGCGGCGAGCGCTTCGGGGCAGATGCCGGCGTAGTTGTCGGAGGCAAAATGTTGCATGCGGTCAGGGGCCAGGGCAATGGTGAGCGTGGCCGTTATTTTAACGTTTCATGCGTGAAAACGCGGAGACGTCAATAACTGCCATGCCGGTGCCTGTTTGTCCCCCGTCCTCCGACCGCTTTACGATTTATTTTGCGGCGGGTTGATCAGATCCCGCGGCCTGCTGCGCTTTTTTGTCCTTCTTGTTCGCTTCGTGATGACCGACCGCGCAGCCGCCGGCCGCGCCGAGCGCGCCGTGCTTGCCCGCAACGTGGCCCGCCACGCCGCCTACCGCCGCACCTTCCAGACATCCTTTGGCATAGACGGCACCCGTGGCGAAAAACATCGAGGACGCGGCGACGAGTGTGACGAGAGTTTGTTTCATGAGACAGGTTCCTTT
>Ga0302178_10002110_pt1 | contig 16044 bp, 16 predicted proteins | sample I_Palsa_E1_3_FD_198790 | JGI IMG/M metagenome (GOLD analysis project Ga0302178, IMG submission 198790) | Peat permafrost microbial communities from Stordalen Mire near Abisko, Sweden - I_Palsa_E1_3 | ecosystem: Environmental > Terrestrial > Soil > Palsa > Peat permafrost | place: Sweden... | reverse complement strand
CCCCGGGCCTCTCGGCGCCATCTCGGCGTGGCGCGCTGCGATTGGGACTCACAGATTGCCTTCCCAGCGGATGACTCCCGGCTCCACTGGCCGGTCATTGCTTGTCCTACAGCTTGTCGTGGAAAACAGTACCGCGCAGCCTTCCAACGGCTGGGAGGGGCCCCTGGTGTGCCAGTCCGGGCCGCGCGCGACGGCCCGGAGCGGGTGACCGCGGGCGGCGCGGCGCCCTGGGGCCAGCTTCCGCGGGCGAATCTCGCGCGTACTCACGGCGACGTCCGGGTATCGCTAACGTATGGCGGATAGGGACGCATGAGGGAGATGCCCTGCCGCCGGCGGGGCATCGCGGCCGGATCGCAGGACCTCATGCCGATGCCAGCCGCGGGCCGCCGGGGGGACCATGACGTGGAGGTGGCCGCGTGACCGCACCGACGCCAGCGGGCGCGCCAGCGTCGGCACCGGCGCTGACGATCGATGCGCTCGGCAGGAAATGCCCGATCCCGATCATCATGCTGGCCGAGCGGATCAGGGAGGTGCCAGTCGGGCAGGTCGTGGCCGTGCTCGCCGATGATCCGGCCGCCAAGACCGACGTCCCCGCCTGGTGCGCGATCAAGTCCCACGAGTGCGCCGCGGTAGTGGATCTGCCGACCGGCTGGGCATTCCTGGTCAGGCGCAGCTACTGACCATTCGGGGGACCTGCCCGCGGGGCCTCCTCGACCGGCCGGAAACGATCGGCGAACCGGGGATCAGACTCCCACCATGGCTGCTCGCTGACGGACCGGCCGCCGGGCGGCCCGGCGATGTCCCTGGCATCGAGCTCCGCATCGACCGCCGTCGCCTCCGTCTCGTCCTCCCTGATCATCTGGATCAGCTGGGCGGCCAGGAACGGCAGCCCGACGATGTCACCCAGGATCCACAGCGTGCCGCCGCCGAGCACCTGATCGGTCCGCAGGCTGGGCCCCCATGGCCACCCGACCGCGCGATAGTAGCTGCCCGCGACGAGGCTGTTGTCGGCGATCACCGCGATGCCGAGGACCGCGTCGCCGATGACCTCAGCAGCGGTGACCCACAGCGAGACGAGGTACGGATACTCCTTCGGCACGGGGTCGATCCGGAGCAGCGTCCAGAAAAACACGAAACCAGGCGCCATCAGCGCCAGGTAGGTCAGCTCCCGCACCAGGTCGCTACGGAAACCCGCCGCGTACCACGGCGAGAAGTACACCAGGAACGGCGTGACGACGAGGACTCCGGCGGTGATGGCCGGAAAGGTGAGGATGCGGGCCGGGCGGCTGCGGATGGCCGCCTCGATCCGGGGCCCGAAGCGCGGAAGCACGGCGACGGCCAGGGATATCGGCCGGCCGAGGGCGAGAAAGAGCGGCACGACCAGCAGCAGCAGCACGGTCTGGGTGGCGCGGGCGTAGAACAGCACGCCGAAGTAGACGCCGAGTGAGGACATGGTGGCGATCACCAGGAACCCGAGGCCCACGCCGCAGAACGCGATGACCCGCCCGGCCGGCCAGCCGCCGGCGGCGCGCGCGCGCCGCACCCCGGCCAGGTAGAGCCCGCCGAGCACCAGCACGAGCGCGAGCGCCCACGGATCGAGGCTCCACTCGGTGAACGCGCGCGGCGGCGTCAGCTGCGGCGGCCCGTGGTACCCGGAGGCGAGCAGGTGGACCATGCCCGCCACGCTATCCCGCGGCCCTGCGGTCGCGGCCAGCTGACCCGTCATCAGCCGCCCGGGCCCGCCGTCGCGAGCTCGATGGGTCTCTCAGGTGGGGGCCGGCGGGTCAAAGGGATTCAGCACCGAGACTCCACTGCGGGCGACATCAGCGGTGTTGCGGGTAACCAGAGTCCAGCCACGGACCTTCGCGGACGCCGCAAGCAGGCCATCGATGACGGGGAGGGGGTCGGGGACGTTAAGGCGGCCCCACTCCTCGGCGGCGCCGGCGTCCACGTCGATAATGCGATCACCGTAGGCCGCGCGCAGTCCGCTCAGCCAGTGCTCCAGCCGTTCCGCGCGGGCGGCGTCCTTCCTGCGCAGCCGCTCGATTCCCAGCCGGATCTCGCCGATGGTAAGCACGCTGAGGAAAATCTCCGCGGAGGTGACCGTGCCATACCAGGCCAGCACTGCAGGGTCCGGGTCGCGCTTGCGCAGCTCGGAGACCACATTCGTATCGAGCAAGTAGGTCATGCCTGCGCTGTCCATTCGATGTCACGCGGACGTTCAGCGGACCTGGCAAGGTCGAGGTCGTCAAAATCCGGGCCTGATCGCAGGTAGTCCTTGAACCCGGCGAGGCCACTCTCCAGCCGCCGGTAGTCCGCGATGTCGATGACCACGGCGATCTCCTCGCCGTGACGGGTGACTACTTGCGGCCCCTCGGCATGCGCCGCGCGGATGAGCTCGCTGAAACGCTGCTTCGCGACCTGAACCTGCCACCGCATGCGCCACCTCTACACTGTTACTCTGTCTAGTCTGTCTAGTCTGACTAGACAGAACGATATCACTAGGTGCCACGCCGCCACCGCCGCAACCTGCTCCAGGCTTGTGCGAGTACGAGCATCCATGAGCGCCTCCGGGGAAGTCTTCATGGCCGGGGGACGAGAGCCGCGGACGGAGATTCAGCTGTAGTGCTCGGCAACTTCCATGGCGGCCTCGCGACCGTAGGCGGCCTCGAGTCGCTCGGCCAGCCGGGCGGGCTTCAGCTCGTATTCCTGGGTCCCGACGGTCTCCAGCGCGTGCACGGCCATCATGTTGCCGAGCTGGGCCGCCCGCTCCAGCGGCAGGTCCCAGGAGATCGCCGCGAGGAAGCCCGCCCGGAACGCGTCCCCGGCCCCGGTCGGCTCCTGCGGGGCCACGTCCGGCACCGGCGGGACGAGGACCGGGGGCTGGCCGGTGCGCTCGACCCGCGCGCCGGCCGCGCCGAGCGTGGTCACCCGGACTCCCACGTGGTCGACGATCTCCCCGTTGGTCCAGCCGGTCTTCTGCTCGGTGAGGGTTGCCTCGTACTCATTGCAGAACAGGTAAGCGGCGCCGTCCACCAGGTCGCGCACCTGCTCGCCGTCGAGCCTGGCCAGCTGCCAGGAGGTATCCGCAGCGAACGGGATGCCGAGGGCGCGGCACTGCGCGGTGAAGCCGATCATCGCCTCAGGGTCGCTCGCGCCGATCAGGACAAGGTCGAAGCCGCCGGACCGGCCGGCCACCGAGCCGAGGTCGATATCCCTGTCCTCGCTCATCGCGCCCGGGTAGAACGACGCGATCTGGTTCATGTCCAGGTCGGTGGTCCCGATGAAGCGCGCCGTGTGATGCAGCGCCGATTCGCTGACGCCGGCGGTGTCCACCCCATGGCCCTCAAGCCAGCCGCGGTACTCGGCGAAGTCCGTCCCGGCAGTGCCGACCAGCAGCGGGCGCAGGCCGAGGCAGCCCATGCCGAACGCTATGTTGGCGGCCACCCCGCCGCGCCGGATCACGAGCTTGTCCACGAGAAATGACAGGGCGACCTTGTCGAGCTTTTCCGGCACGAGTTGCTCGACGAACCGGCCGGGGAAGGTCATGAGATGGTCGGTCGCTATCGACCCCGTGACGGCTATGCGCACAACGATCCTCCCCGCCACTCCGCCGCGGAGAGGATCAGCGCCAGAGAAAGGATCAGTGGAACGAGTCGCCGCAGGCGCAGGAGCCGCTCGCGTTCGGGTTGTCGATCGTGAAGCCCTGCTTCTCGATCGTGTCCACGAAGTCGATGGTCGCGCCGCTCAGGTAGGGGACGCTCATCTTGTCGGTCACCACCTGGACACCGCCGAAGTCGCTGACCACGTCGCCGTCCATCTCGCGCTCGTCGAAATACAGCTGGTAGCGCAGGCCGGAGCAGCCGCCCGGCTGTACGGCGATGCGCAGCCTCAGGTCATCGCGGCCCTCCTGCGCGAGGAGGCTGCCGACCTTGACCGCGGCCACGTCCGTGAGCTTGATGCCCTGCGTGGTGGTCTCTTCCTGAACAGTCATCTCAGTTAGCTCCTGCGTCGGAGGGGGCCGCCGTGGTGCCGGCGCTGCCTGCTGTGCACTCTCAACGATATGCCCTCCGCCATCATTCCCCGCGGCGGAGTGCCGCCCATTCCCTGCCGCGCGGGCCGGCCGCGGCCGGTCACAGGCCGGGTGCCCCCCATACCGGGAACCACCGGCTCAGGTCCGGCTCGATCTTCAGGTCATCGCCGAGCGCGCCGCGGACCTGCAGTTCCAGCGCGTTGTCCCGGCGTTCGCCTGCCTGCGGGGCGAACGGGTAGAAGGTGCCGCGCTTGTACAGGTACACCAGGCCGAGGCGGCGGGCGGAGGGGTCACGGAAGCTGAGGATGGTGCAGAGCAGCTGCGGGCCGAATCCGCCGTCCTGCAGCGAGGAATTGACCGCGTGCAGGTCGGTGACCAGGCCCTCGATGTCGTCCGGGGCATGCTCGCAGACCAGCCAGGTGAAACCGTAGGAATCCGCGGACACCTGCACCGGCGTCTTGTTCTCGCCCATGTTGAGCAGGGCGCGCACGTCCTTCTCGATGTCGCTGAACGCCTTGCCCTCCGCCGCTCGGAAGCAGACCGACCCCGTCCCCGTCGGGTTGATGTCACTGGCCGCCTGCAGGGTCATCGCGGCACCCGGCAGCGCGAACAGCGCGTCCAGGTTCGGCGCCACCGGCTTGGTCCTGCCGAGCAGCGCATCGAGGAACCCCACCTGCTACCTCCCTGCATCGGCCGGCCGCCGGCCGGCTACTTGCTGAGCTGCTTGGAGATCTTGTCCAGCTGCTGCAGCCGCTTCTCCAGCGACGGATGCGTGGAGAACAGCGTGGACAGGCTGAGCTGTCCCTTCCGCGGAGACAGCGCCGGGGCGAAGTAGAAGGCGTTCAGCGGCTCCGCCGCCCGCAGGTCCCTGGTCGGGATCCTGGCCATGTCACCGGTGACCTTCACCAGTGCGCTGGCCAGCTTGGACGGCTGCCCGGTGAGCAGCGCGCCGGACCGGTCGGCCGACAGCTCCCGGTACCGGGACAGCAGCCGGATCAGCAGGAAGCTGACCGCGTAGACCACCATGCCGACCACCATCACGACGAGCATGATCGGCAGCGCGTTCTGGTTGCCGCGCCCGCCGCGGCCCCGCCCGCCGCCGCCGCCACCGAAGAGCTCCGAGTAGAAGGCGAACCTGACCAGCAGCGCGGCGATGATGCCGAGGAACGAAGCGATCGTCATGACCGCGACGTCCTTGTGCGCCACGTGCGACATCTCGTGCGCGAGGACGCCCTCAAGCTCCTCGTTGTCGTCGAGCTTGTCCAGCAGGCCCTGAGTGGCGCACAGGACGGCGACCTTGCTGCTGCGGCCGGTGGCGAAGGCGTTCGGCATGGACGTGGGGGCGATGGCCAGCCGCGGCTTGGGCATGTCGGCGAGCGCGCACAGCCGGTCCACGACCGCGTGCAGCCGGGCCGCGTCGCGCGAGTCACCCGGGCCGACCAGCCGGGCGCCGGACGTCCGCAGCGCGATCTTGTCGGACCAGTAATACGACCCGAAGGCCACCGCAAGGGCGATGAGCACGACAAGGACGATGATGCCGCCGCTGGAGCCGCTGGAGCCGCCCCGTCGGCTGTAATCGAAGAGGACGAAGTACAGGGCGATGACGAAGCCGGTGAACACGAGCCCGAGCAGGAACATCGTCCCGCCCATGCGCACGATCAGGCCTCTGTCGGTCGCGTAGCGAGTGCGCGCCATCGGTGGCGCCTCCGTTTCGTCGCGGCTCGGCTGACGAGCCGTCTTGCACTCATTAGACCGCAGCCTGATGAGTGGTTTGCGCAGGACCGGGCGGATCGCAGGCGAGCGTGCCGCGCGGCCGGCCGGTCGCACCAGCCATCCCTGCCAACGGCCGGGCGCCCGTGATCGTTCCCGCGTTCGCTCACGCCGAAATAGGCCGCGCGCCGGGCCAGCCCGGCGCCTTGCCATGCCCGCTCAGCCGGGAATGAGGCCCTCGTCGGTGAGCAGCTTGCGGAACTCCGCCATCGTCAGGTCCGGCTGCGGCAGGATCAGCTCCGACGGCGCGATCACCTCGGCTTCCACGGGGGTGCCGATGGACCGGACGCGGGCCAGCAATGCGTCAAGGGCGGCGGCGTAACCCGTCTCGTCGTTCTGCTCGACCGCCGCCTCCAGCCTGACGTCGAGGTCGTTGAGCTCCGCCGCGGCTGAGTCGTCGACCTCAAGCTGGCCTTCACCGAGGATACGGACGATCACTGCCCCTCACCTGCCTGCTGGTGGTCAGCGGGCTGCGCGACCGGCGCCTGCTGGCCGTCGCCCGCCGAGGCCGGGCCAAGCTCCTTCGGCGCGCTGCCGCGGCCAAGCTCGGCCTTCATCCGCTCCAGCTCGCCGTCCACGTCGTGGCTGGCGCCCATCCGGTCGAGCTCGGCCTGAATGTCGTCGCGCGGGCCTGAGACCACGTCGTCGAGCGCTCCGGAGGCCATCAGCTCATCGATCGCGCCCGCCCGTGCCTGCATCTGCGCGGTCTTGTCTTCGGCCCGCTGGATCGCCATGCCGACATCGCCCATCTCCTCGGAGATGCCGGTGAAGGCCTCGTTAATCCTGGTCTGCGCCTCCGCCGCCGTGTAGGTGGCCTTGATCGTCTCCTTCTTGGTGCGGAACGCGTCAACCTTGGCCTGCAGCCGCTGCGAGGCGGAGGTCAGCTTCTCTTCCTCGCTCTGCAGCGACGTGTACTGCGTCTGCAGGTCGGCCAGCTGGCCCTGCACGCCGGACTTGCGCGACAGCGCCTCCCTGGCCAGGTCCTCCCGGCCGGCCGACAGCGCGTCGCGGGCCTGCTTGTCCAGCTTGTTCGACGACAGCTCGAGCTGGTTCATCTGCAGCTCGACCCGCTTACGCGAGGTCGCGACATCGGCTACGCCGCGGCGGACCTTCTGCAGCAGCTCAAGCTGGGTCTGATAGGAGTAATCCAGGGTTTCCCGGGGGTCTTCCATCCTGTCCAGGGCCTTATTGGCCTTGGCCCTGAAGATCATCGAAACCCGCTTCATCACGCTCATAGGCGCGACCATCCCCTCATCAGGTATCTCCAGCTGCCGCGCGGCGCGGGCGGCGCGGCGAGCCGGCTACCGCGCGACGGCTTACCCAGCTACCGCGTGTCGGCTTACGTTACCGGCCAGTGGTCTGGCTCACAGCCTACGCGCGGCCCGCGCGATCGTCATCAACGAGGCACGAGCCCTCCGCCAGCCTGGCGACGGACTGCCGGCATCGGGACCGGCCCCGGGCCGGGCTGGCCCGGCTGCCGTCCTGGCGAGTCGCCATTTTCCGCGCTGAGGCCTGGCGGCCCGGGCGCTCCGTCCCGGTAAGCTGTGCGCGTGTTCCCACGACGCAGTGCCGACAAATCAGGCAGCCCCGGCCAGGAGCCGGCTGCCGCGCCGAGCCCCGGCTCGCCCGGCGAGGCCGGCGGCGTGCAAGTCGACTCCAACGGAGCCGAGCGGGCGAGCGTGACCGCGGGCAAGGGCCGGCCGACCCCCAAGCGCAGCGAGGCGGAGCGGCGGCGGCGGCAGCCCTTTTCCGCCCCTGCCGACAGGAAGGCCGCCACCCAGCAGACGCGCAGCCGCGACAAGGAGGCGCGCGCCAAGAAGTACGCCGCCATGCGGCGGGGCGAGGAGTGGGCGCTTGCCGTCAAGGACAAGGGCCCGGTCCGGGCGCTCGCCCGCGACTTCGTGGACTCCCGGCGCAGGCTCAGCGAGTATTACATGTACAGCCTGGGCGTGCTGGTGATCCTGCTCTTCATCCCTGCGACGCGGTTCTACGTGGACATCGTGGTACTCGTCATCGTGCTGATCATGATCGGCGAGGGGCTCTTCCTCGGGCGCCAGGTGCTCAGGCTGGCCGCGCAGCGGCTCCCTGGCGAACGCACCCGCGGGGTCAGGCTCTACGCCGCGCTGCGCGGCATGCAGATCCGCAGGCTCCGGATGCCGGCTCCGCGGGTCAAGCCCGGAGACACCTTCTGAGCCTGGCGGGCCTGTCCTGAACTACGTCGCGTGACGGGCGTTAGGGTCGGACGCATGGAACATCGTCATCTTGGCCGGAGCGGCCTGAAGATCAGCGAGATCGCCTACGGCAACTGGATCACGCACGGCTCGCAGGTCGAGGAGGATGCCGCCAGGGCCTGCGTGGCGGCCGCGCTCGAGGAGGGCATCACCACGTTCGACACCGCCGACGTCTACGCGCGCACTGCCGCCGAGTCGGTCATGGGCCGGGCGCTGCACGGCGTTCGCCGCGAGTCCATCGAGATCTTCACGAAGGTCTACTGGCCGACCGGCACGGGCGCGAACGACCGCGGCCTGTCCCGCAAGCACATCATGGAGTCGGCGCACGCCTCGCTGCGGCGGCTGCAGACCGATTACGTCGACCTGTACCAGGCGCACCGCTACGATTACGACACTCCGCTGGAGGAGACCCTGCGCGCCTTCGACGACCTGGTCCGCCAGGGCAAGGTGCTGTACGTCGGCGTCTCGGAGTGGCGCGCCGAGGAGATCGCGGCGGCGGTCAGGATCGCCGCGGAGATGGGCTTCGACAAGATCGTCTCTAACCAGCCGCAGTACAACATGATCTGGCGGGTGATCGAGGCCGAGATCGTGCCGCTCTGCGAGAAGGAGGGCATCGGCCAGGTGGTGTTCTCGCCGATCGCCCAGGGCGCGCTGACTGGCAAGTACCTGCCGGGCGGAGCGCCGCCCGCCGGGTCCAGGGCAACCGACCCGGCCGGCGGCAATTTCATCAGGAACTTCCTGACCGACGGCATCCTGGGCCGGGTACAGCAGCTCAGGCCGGTCGCCGAGGAGGCCGGCCTCACGCTGGCGCAGCTGGCCGTCGCGTGGACACTGCAGAACGCCGCCGTTTCCGCGGCCATCGTCGGCGCCACCAGGCCAGAGCAGGTCAGGGAGAACGTGCGGGCGGCGGGCGTCCGGCTGGGCCCTGACGTCATGCGGGCCATCGATGACGTGCTCGGCCCGGAGATCGTGTCGGACCCGGCGAAGACGGCCAGCCCGCCGGCCCGCCGCTGACACGGCGCGGGCAGCGGCTAGCCGGCCGGGTGCAGGCTCATCGGCCCGTACTCGGGCCTGCCGTCATCCAGCAGGATGACCTGGTCCACGCCAGACTCCAGCAGGCCCCGCCAGTTCTCGCCGATCCAGCTCTCCGCGTCTCCCTGGCTGCTGAAGGTCTCCTTCTCAGCTCCGCGCGGAGCGATCACCGTGCCGTCCTGCTTCTCCAGCTGCCAGGTCCACGTCATGTCGTCTCCGCCCTCGCCGGTTAGCCAGTGGCCGCGGCTAGCGAGACTAGCCGAGCACCGCGCGGCCGCGCGCGCCGCGGTCGCCCGCGGCCGCGCCGCGCCCGAGCGCATCGACGTGCGGCCCGACATGAGCGGAATTAACGGCTGATCAAGGATTCGGAGAGCGAACGGCACGAGACCGACCGCCGGAACTGTTAAGTTACATGCGCTAGCCCTGAGTCTGGCGCCACCCTCTGAGGCGCCCGGCCCAGCCTCGGTAACCAAGGTGGTGGCGACATGACGCGGGTTGTCGTCGTTGGCGATCTCATGACGGACACGGTCGCGCAGGCGGCCCTGCCGCTGGCCAGGGGCAGTGACACCCCGGCGGCCGTGACCGTGCACGGGGGCGGTTCCGGCGCGAACGTCGCCGCCTGGCTCGCCGTCGACGGGGCCGAGGTCGCGTTCGTGGGACGGCGCGGCGCGGACATAGCGGGGCGCAACAGGGACATGGAGCTGATGGGGTACGGGGTCGACGCGCGCCTGGTCATGGACCCGGAACGGCAGACCGGCAGCTGCGTCGTGATGGTCACCCACAAGGGCGACCGCACCATGCTGTCCGACCCCGGCGCGAACTCCGCGCTTTCGCCCGACGACCTGCCCAAGGATCTCTTCACGCAGGGAAGTCACCTGCACATCTCCGGATACACCCTGCTCAACGAGGGGTCGCGGGAAGCGGCGCTGGCGGCGTTCGGCCATGCCCAGCGGGCGGGGATGACCGTGTCGGTCGACGGCGCGTCATCAGCGCCGCTCGAGCGCGCGGGAGCCGAGCCGTTCCTGCAGCTCAGCAACGGGGCCACGCTGCTGCTCGTGAACGGCGATCAGGCCATGCTGATCACCGGCCGGGATGAGCCCGAGCAGGCCGCCCGGGTGCTGAACGCCTGGTACCCGCAGGTCGTCGTGAAGCTCGGCGCCGACGGTGCCCTGTTCTACGCCAACGGCCGCCCCGATCCGGCCCGCGTGCCCGGCCCGCCGGTCGAGCGGATTGTCGACGGCACCGGGGCCGGGGACGCGTTCTGCGCCGGATTCCTGCCGCCCTGGCTCGACAAGAAGCCGCCGGGCGAGGCGCTGGCCAGCGGCTGCAGGCTCGCCGCCCGCGCGCTCGGCCTCGTCGGCGCGCGCCCCGCGCTGTAATCGCCGCCCGCCCGCCGTGACGACGGACTATCTCGGCGGGCTTTTCTCGCTCGAGCACCGCGTGGCGCTGGTCACCGGCGGCAGCTCGGGCATCGGCCAGGCCATGGCCGGGGCACTGGCCGGGGCCGGGGCCCGGGTGGTGCTACTCGCCAGGCAGGCCGGCGCCCTTGCGGACGCCGCCGCCCGGCTCCGCGCGGCCGGCCGCGAGGCGGCCTGGGTGAGCGCGGATCTCGGCGACCGGGCTGAGCTTGCGCGCGGCGCCGAGGAGGCAGCCGCCGAGTTCGGCGAGCCGGACATCCTGGTCAGCGCGGCCGGCCTCAATCTGCGGCCGCCGATGAACGCGCTGACCGCGGCCGAGTGGGACCACACGATGGCGGTCAACCTCACCGCGCCGTTCCTGCTCGGCCAGCGATTCGGCCCTAGCATGGCGGCGCGCGGCTGGGGGCGGATCATCAACATCACCTCGCAGCAGGCGTCCCGCGCGTTCGGGAACAGCGGCGGCTACGGCGCGTCCAAGGGCGGCCTGGCATCGCTGACCAGGTCACAGTCCGAGGCATGGGCACCGCGCGGCGTGTGCTGCAATGCGATCTCCCCGGGGTTCGTTGCCACCCCGCTGACCCGCGAGGCCGCCAGCGACCCGGTTCGATCGGCCGCGCTCGCGGCCCGCACCATGATCGGGCGCAACGGCGAGCCGGGTGACTTCGAGGGCGCGGTGGTGTTCCTCGCCAGCCGCGCCAGCGACTACGTGACCGGGCAGGTCATCTGCGTCGACGGCGGGTTCTCCGCCAGCTAACCCGCTCCGGACGGCACAATGGCGGTCATGGCCAGACGCACTACGACAACCCCGCCCCCCGAGGACTTCGAGGAAAACATCGTCGACATCGATGTCACGGAGGAGATGCGGGCCAGCTACCTTGAGTACGCCTACTCGGTCATCTACCAGCGCGCGCTGCCGGACGCCAGGGACGGCCTGAAGCCCGTCCAGCGCCGCATCCTCTACCAGATGAGCGAGATGGGCCTGCGGCCCGACCGTGCCCACGTCAAGTGCGCCCGCGTGGTCGGCGAGGTGATGGGGCGGCTGCACCCGCATGGCGACAGCGCGATCTACGACGCGCTGGTCAGGATGGCGCAGCCGTTCGCGATGCGGCTGCCGCTGGTCGACGGGCACGGCAACTTCGGCTCGCTCGGCGGCGACGACGCCCCGGCGGCGATGCGCTACACCGAGGCACGGCTGGCCGCCGCGGCGATCGAGATGACCGCCTCGCTGGACGAGGACACGGTCGATTTCGCGCCGAACTACGACGGCACCGAGACCCAGCCCGAGGTACTTCCCGCCGGGCTGCCGAACCTGCTCGTCAACGGCGCGGCCGGCATCGCGGTCGGGATGGCCACCAACATGGCGCCGCACAATCTGGGCGAGGTGATCGCCGCCGCCCGGCATCTGATCGCGCACCCCGACGCGGATCTGGAGACGCTGATGCGGTTCGTCCCCGGACCCGACCTGCCCACCGGCGGGAAGATCGTGGGACTGGAGGGCATCAGGGACGCCTACGAGACCGGCCGCGGCATCTTCCGCACCAGGGCCGCCGCCAGGATCGAGAAGATCACCCCGCGGCGGACCGGGATCGTGATCACCGAGCTGCCCTACGGCGTCGGCCCGGAGAAGGTGGTCGCCAGGATCAAGGACCTGGTCCAGGCCAAGAAGCTGGCCGGGATCGCCGACCTGAAGGACCTCACCGACCGGCACCACGGCCTGCGCCTGGTGATCGAGATCCGCGCCGGATTCCATCCCGAGGCGGTGCTGGACGAGCTCTACCGGCTGACCCCGATGGAAGAGACGTTCGGCATCAACAACGTGGCGCTGGTGGACGGGCAGCCGCGGGTACTCGGCCTGCGCGAGCTGCTGCGGATCTACGTCGAGCACCGGATCGAGGTGGTGCGGCGACGCACCGCGTTCCGGCGGGCCAGGCGCGAGGACCGGCTGCATCTGGTGGCGGGCCTGCTGATCGCGCTGCTGAACATCGACGAGGTCATCGCGGTGATCAGGACGAGCGACGACACGGCCGCGGCGAAGGAGCGGCTGATATCGGTGTTCGACCTCTCGGCGATCCAGGCGCAGTACATCCTGGACACCCCGCTGCGCCGGCTGACCAGGTACGACCGGCTCGAGCTTGAGCGCGAGCAGGAGACGCTGCAGTCGGAGATAGCGGAGCTGACTGCCATCCTCGACTCGGAGCAGCGGCTCCGCGAGGTCGTCTCCGCCGAGCTGGCCAGCGTCGGCGAGCGGTTCGGCACGCCGCGCCGTACCGTGCTGCTGGAAAGCGGCGGCAGCGGCGCCGCGCGGGCCGCCGCGGTCCCCCTGGAGGTGGCCGACGACCCGTGCGTCGTGCTGCTGTCGTCAGCCGGCCTGCTGGCCAGGACCGCCGCCCGGCCGGCCGCGACCGCGGTTCAGGCGGCACTCCCGCTGGCCGGTTCAGATGCCGAACGGAGTCCTTCCGGTGCTCCCGCCGCGCCGGGCGACGCCGTCTCGGGCAGCTCGGACGGGCCCGCCGGGCCTGGCGGGTCTGGCGGCCCGGGTGGCCAGGGAGCGGGTCCGAGGGCGGCGCACGACGCCATCATCTCCGCAGTGCCGACTACCGCGCGGGGGACGGTCGGCGTGGTGACCTCACTGGGACGGCTGATCAGGCTCGGCGTGCTCGAGCTGCCGGCGCTGCCGCCCAGCGCGCACTCCCCCGGCCTGGCCGGCGGCGCGCCGGTCGGCGAGTTCGTCGGCACGGAACCTGGCGAGACCGTGGTCGGGATCGTCGCTGCCGACGCCGCCGGGGCCGGCCTGGCGCTCGGCACGGCGGCCGGTGTGGTCAAGCGGGTGGCGCCCGACTACCCGCAGAACGCCGCCGACTTCGAGGTGATCTCGCTGAAGGACGGCGACCGGGTGGTCGGCGCCGTTCAGCTGGCCAGCGAGGACCAGGATCTGGTGTTCGTCACCAGCGACGCGCAGCTGCTGCGGTTCGGCGCGTCGGCGGTCCGGCCGCAGGGCCGGGCGGCCGGGGGGATGTCGGGGATCAGGCTCTCGCCGCGTGCGTCGGTGATCTGGTTCGGCGCGGTCAGCCTGTCCGGCGCGGTCAGCCTGTCCGGCGCGGTCAGCCTGTCCGGCGCGGCCGGCGGGAGCGGTGCGGCCGGCGCGAGCGGTACGGGCCGGAGCGGGGCCGTCGTCGTGACCGTCGCGGGCAGCGCGGGAGCGCTGCCGGGCACGATGGCCGCGACGGTCAAGGTATCCCCGTACGAGGAGTACCCGCCGAAGGGCCGCGGCACCGGCGGCGTGCGCTGCCACCGGCTCCTCAAGGGCGAGGACGTCCTGGTGCTGGCGTGGGTCGGGCCGGGGCCGGCGCACGGCGCCACGGACGCGGGAACGCCGGTGGAGCTGCCGGCGGCAAACGGCCGGAGGGACGGCTCAGGAGAGCGGGTGCGGCAGCCGCTCGCCGCCGTCGGCGGCGCCGCGCTCATCGGCTGACGCCGCGCTCATCGGCTGACCCAGGCGATCAGGCGTCGATGCGCGCCGGGTCGAGCTCAGCCGCTCCGCCGACGATGAAGTCGCGGCGCGGCGCGACCTCGCTGCCCATCAGCAGGTCGAACACCCCGGCGGCGGCGGTCGCGTCCTGCACCCTGATCCGCCGCAGCGTGCGGTGGCGCGGATCCATGGTGGTCTCGGCCAGCTGGCTGGCGTCCATCTCGCCGAGGCCCTTGTACCGCTGCGGCGGCTCCTTCCATCGCTGCCCCCGGCGCTGCAGCTCCAGCAGGCTGCGGTGCAGCTCGGCGTCGGAGTAGGTGTACGTGTACTTTCGCTGGCCCTTCCGCGGGCTGACAAGCTCGATGCGGTGCAGGGGCGGCACGGCGGCGAAGACCCGGCCAGCCTCGACCATCGGCCGCATGTAGCGATGGAACAGGGTCAGCAGCAGCGTCCGGATATGGGCGCCGTCGACGTCCGCATCCGCCATGAAGATCACCCGCTGGTACCTGGCCGCGTCGAGGTCGAACGCGGCACCCGAGCCGGCCCCGATCACCTGGATGATCGCGGCGCATTCGGCATTCTTGAGCATGTCGGCCAGCGAGGCCTTCTGCACGTTGAGGATCTTGCCGCGGATCGGCAGCAGCGCCTGGAACTCCGAGTCCCTGGCCAGCTTGGCCGTGCCGAGCGCCGAGTCACCCTCGACGATGAACAGCTCGCTGCGATCATCGGCCGAGCGGCAGTCCACCAGCTTGGCCGGCAGGGCGGAACTCGCGAGCGCGGACTTGCGGCGCTGATTCTCCCGGTGCTCGCGCGCCGCGATGCGGGTCCTCGCGGCCGCGGCGACCTTGTCGAGCAGCGCCCTGGCCTGCTGCTTGCCGCCGCGGCCACGCGCCTCGAAGAACGTTCGCAGCTCGCCGGCCACGACCTGTGCCACGATCCGGGAGGCCGCGGGGGTGCCGAGGATGTCCTTCGTCTGGCCCTCGAACTGCGGCTCAGGCAGCCGCACCGCGATCACGGCCGTCATGCCCTCGGCCGCGTCCTCCTTGATGACCGGCTCATCGCCGTTCTTCAGCAGCCTGGCCGCCCGCAGCTGCTCGTTCAGCGTCCGGACCAGCGCGCGCTCGAACCCCGCCACATGGGTGCCGCCCTTAGGCGTGCCGATCACGTTGACGAATGACCTGGTCACGCTGTCGTAACCGGCTCCCCAGCGCAGCGCCACGTCGACCTCGAGCTCGCGCTCTACCTCGGCGGGGGTGAGGTGACCCTGGTCATCGAGCACCGGCACCGTCTCGGTGAAATGGCCAGAGCCGGTCAGCCGGATCACCTCGGTGACCGGATCGCCAGCGGACAAGTGCGCACAGAACTCGCTGATTCCGCCCGCGAACCGGAACTCGGCCTCCTGCGGCCCCGCCGTCGCGCGATCCGCGCTGCCCGCCGCGGGCCCGCCCGGTTCAGCCGCGGGCCCGCCCGGTTCAGCGGTGGAATCGGCGCCGGGCAGAGCGCGCGGGCCAGGGTCCGGATGACCGTGGCCGACCTCGCCGGGCACCACGGTAAGCCGGACGGCCGCGCGCTCGTCCCGGACCCGGATGGTGAGCCCGGGCACCAGATACGCGGTCTGGCGGGCTCGCTGGGCAAGGGCCTCGAAGCTCCACCGGGCGTCGCGGACGAATACCTGCGGGTCCGGCCAGAACCTGATCGTGGTGCCGGTCAGCGTCTTCGCCACCCGGCGGACCTTCCGCAGGCCGTGGCCGGGCGCGAACGGGGCGTCCGGGCCCGGCCCGCTGAACTCGCCGGCCACCCCATGCCGGAAGCTCGCCGCCCACTCGCTGCCGTCCCTGGCCACCTGGACGTCCAGCCGGCCGGACAGGGCGTTCACTACCGAGGCACCGACGCCATGCAGGCCGCCCGACGCGGTGTAGGAACCGCCGCCGAATTTGCCGCCGGCGTGCAGCCTGGTCATCACGAGCTCGACGCCGGTGAGTCCGGTCTTAGGCTCGAGGTCGACCGGGATGCCGCGGCCGTTGTCTCGCACCTCAGCGGAGTGATCAGCGTGCAGCACGACCTCGATGTCCATGCAGTGCCCGCCCAGCG
>Ga0302178_10002104_pt1 | contig 16068 bp, 9 predicted proteins | sample I_Palsa_E1_3_FD_198790 | JGI IMG/M metagenome (GOLD analysis project Ga0302178, IMG submission 198790) | Peat permafrost microbial communities from Stordalen Mire near Abisko, Sweden - I_Palsa_E1_3 | ecosystem: Environmental > Terrestrial > Soil > Palsa > Peat permafrost | place: Sweden: Abisko... | reverse complement strand
CCTGCAGCTGCTGGGCAGTGATCGTCCTGGCGGTCAGCGCGGCGGCCAGCTGGTCCCGGCGCGCCAGATCCGCGGCTATTTTCTCGTCCGCCGCCGCGGTGTCGGCCAGCAGCTTGTCCAGCTCGGCACCGAGCAGCGCGCGCCGGTCGCCGGAGAGCGTCAGCAGCGAGCGCGCCGCGTCCGTCAGTCCGCGCCTGACCTCGCGGCCAGCCTGGACCGCGGCGTCGTCGACGGCGGCCTCCAGCGCCGACCGCAAGGCCCGCAGGCCGGGCAGCTCCGCGGCGATCCGCTGGCCGCATTCAAGCTCCTCGATCCGGTCACGCAGCAGGTCCCGTTCGCTTTCCGCCTCCCGTATCTGCCGTTTCAGGTCATCAGCGGTCTCCAGGGCCGCGCGCTCGGCGGCAAGCTCGGCACGCAGCCGGGCCAGCTCGGCACGGTAACCGGTGATCCGGTCGCTGAGCCGGGGACCGGGCTCGGCCAGCCGCACCAGCCCGGGCAGCCGGCCAAGCAACTCGGCAAGCTCGGGGAGCGCGTCATCGAGCGCGCGCACGCATCTCAGCGCGGCCACGTCCGTCATGTCCGGCTGGACCGCCAGCCACCGCGCCGTCCCGGCGACCGCCTGCCGGAGCGTTTCCACCGGGGTGGCCGGGTCAGTCTGTCCGGGCGCGGCTGGCCCGGCGGTGGGGGAATCCTCGCTCATCAAGCCAGCTCCAGCTCATCGAGGGAACAGATGTGGGTAGCCTGGTCGACGGCCGCGTCGTCCGCTCGCAGCAGCAGCACGCCCCGGCCGGCCGATGCCCGCCGCAGGCCGATCCGGTAAGGACCGGGGACCAGGCCCGGGAAGCGCGCGGTCCGCAGCTCGCCCCCGACCTCCAGGATCAGCTCCGGCTGGTCGAGGATCAGCGGATCCCCGCCCAGGTCGGCGAACGAGGCGGTCCAGGGCAGCGTGAGCCGGGCATCCTCCAGCAGGCCGGCCACGACCTGGTGCACCGGCAACCGCACGATCGGCAGGTCGGGCCAGGCCAGCCGGAGATCACCGCCGCTGAGCAGCAGCGCACCGTGTGCGGCGGCCTCGGGGCCGATGATCTCGGGATCGACTCCGGCCTGGTCGGCGATCACCCGGGCGGCCAGCGGGAACCACGCCAGGCCGCCGGTCACCGCCGCCACGTCGGGTCCGGTGTTACCGAGCACGGCCGCGATGCCGGCGCGCAGCCGCTGCTCCGTAGCCGCGAAGCAGTCCGTCAGCTGCCGGGCGGTCAGGTGATGGCGCCTGCCGCCCGCGTCGATCCGGTAGACAGCCGTCTCGGCGAAGTCCGGGTTACCCGCCTCCTCAACGAGCACGAGCCGGGCCCGGGGCGCCTGCCCGCGGGCCGCCTCAGACCATTGGCGCGGCTGTTTGTGGCCATCGGCCCGGAGCTGCGCCTGGACCGCCGCATCGAAATCCCGCCAGCCCCCGGCCACGGCACTTCGCGTGGCTACCGGCCGGACGACCCGGTCCGTGACCTCGCAGAGTGCTACGCGCACTCCCTGGTGGCCAAGGTCGCACACCAGGAAACGGCCCTGGGCCGGGAGCTTATCCCGGCTCGTGGCCGCCGCGAGCGCCGCAACGGCCGGCAGCTGGCCAACCCACGCAACGGACGTCCAGCCGAGCTTCTCCTCGGCGAGGCGCCGCATCTCCTCAAGTCGCCGGGCGCCCGCTTCGCTCCCCTCGAGCCACGCATCGGGCACGGCGAAACAGATCTGCCCGATCGTGCCGCCCGCCTGGTCGCGCGCGTCGGCCAGCATACGGCTGAGAAACCCGGCCAGCTCATCCGCGTCGGTCGCCCGCTGGCGGAACCGCACCGTGTCACCGGCACGCCCCACCGCGAGCTTGGTGATCAGCGACCCGACGTCCATGGCCACGCCGGCCGGCGAGCCTGCGGCACTCACCCGGCCGACCCCGGCTGGTAGCCGCCCGGCAGATGCCGGCCGTGCTTCCTGGACGGCGCTCTCTTCACGGTCTTCAGCAGCTGGTCGATACTGTCCCTGGCGTACTCCAGGTTGCCGCGCTCTTCGTCGGTCAGATCAGGGAAACCCGGCCCGCTGTCCGCGATCACCGCCAGCAGGTCCAGGTCGTGCAGGATGCCGGCCGTGGCGATCCAGCGCATGAGCTGACGGAACCCGGCGGCCCCGGGCCCCTCGCCGGGGTATCCGGACGCGAAGCTGGCGGTGAACCCGGCCAGCCAGGCCCTGCTCTGCTCCCACCCGGCGCCATCCAGGATGAATGCGGCCCGGATCTCCTGCAGCACCGTCGCCGCCGCGCGTTGCGAGCCGAGGGCATCCGACTTGGCCAGCTCGGTCCCTGCGGCCGCGGGCGATGCCCCGTCCCGGCAGGCGCGCACGCAGAGCGCGGCGACCCGCTCGGGCCGGACTCCCGGCCGCAGGCTGCGCAGGGAAATCAGTGCCCCGTCCCGTACCACACCCGGATGATCCCGCTCCACTTCGGCCAGCCAGTCCTGGGCGAACCGCCAGTGCGCGGCGTCCGGCTGCGCGGACAGGCTGCTCGCGACCGCGGCGGCCAGCACTGGCATGATCCGGCTCACCGTCAGCCCGCGAGTGAGCTCCACCACCGCCCGGGCCAGGGCCTGATCGTCGGCCCAGATCTGCTCGTTCAGGTACTGTCCCAGCCTCGCGCCGAGTTCATCGGGGTCGGGCCGGCCGGGGGCGGTCACCGTGGCCCACGCCTGGATGAGGCGGCTGGCGTAAGCCGGCCAGTCCGGGTGGGGCGCGACGACCAGGAGCGATCGCGGTGATGAGTTCACGACAAGGAGGGCGAGGTCCGCGTCCGCCGCGGCGACGACGTCGGTGGGCCGCAGGGTCCACAGCTCATCCCGCCAGAACCGCTCGTCGGCGCTCCGGAGGCCGCCGTGGGCCAGCCAGAGCAGGAATCCCGGCAGCACGAGATCAAGCCGGCCGACCCGGGACGCGGCGTCGAGCAAGGCTCGCACGCAGTCGTTCCCCGCGGTGGCGAGGTGCCCGATCTCGTGCCTGCTCAGGGCGTGAGACCTGCCGGTAAGCACCGTGTTGAACGGCACGATGAGCTGCGGCATGGCCGGGGTCAGCCAGTCCAGGGCTCGGGCGGTCTCCAGATCCGAGCCCGCGACCTGGGCCAGTAGCTCGCACCCCAGGGCGGGGTGACCGCCCAGCGCGTCCAGCGTCCGCGGATGCGCCCCGGCCGCGTCCGCGGCTATCACCCCCTCACGCACCAGCGCCGCCGCAGCGGTCAGCCCGGCCTGCCGGCCGCCCGCTGTGCCGGGGGGCCGCACCAGTCCGGCCAGCACTTCGTCGGCGAGCCCATAACTGGCGGCCAGCGCCAGGTGGTCGCGCACGGCCTGACCCGGCGAGGACTTCCACAGCAGCCCGTGGCCGGCCGTGACCAGCGCCGGCAACAGGGCGCGCGGCTCGGTCCCGGCGATGGGGCCGAATGCCTGCTCGATCGCCGGCCAGTCCGCCCGGTCGCCGTAACTGATCAGCTCCGCCAGCACCCGCCGCTGGCCGTCGGCGGGGAGCTCCGCGATCCGCGAGGCTGAGAAAAGCCGCCGCACCGCGTCCCGGTCCGCGGTGCCGTTGCTGACCATGTCGAGCACCGCGAAGGGCAGGTCGATCTCCAGCAGGCCGTCGACGGCTGGCTTGGGCCGCTCGAATTTCTGCGGCTGGCTGTCCTTCGCCATGCGCTCGATGATCTCCGGCAGGCCGAACTCGCGGGCGGCCGCGAAGCTCGGGATCCACCCGCGCAGCCTGCCGAGCTGGCGTAGGTAACCCTGCACCACGGCGTCGTCGGCGGGCACCGTGGCGGCCTCCCGCCACATCACGGGCTGCGCGCCCTCCCTGGGCCGCTCGGCGAAGGCCAGCCGGATCCTGTGCCGCGATCCGCTGTCTGACCAGGTGGCCGCCGTGTACCTAGCCCGGTAGCCGTAAGGCAGCAGGGCGGCCACGGCCTCCACGAAGCGCAGCCGCTCAGGCAGGGTGGAGATGTCGGCCCGGACGATGCTGACCGGCCCGCGCAGCAGCAGCGCCGCGGTGGTCGCCACGGTTTGCTCGCCGAAGTCCACGATGGTTCTGGCCAGCTCGTCCTGGTCAAGCCCGGGCAGGGTGAGCGGGATCGGGTCGCCGTCATCCAGCGGCAACTGCAGCTCCGCTACCTTCTCGTAGAGGCTCGTATAGGAGACGGGCGCGCCGGCCAGTTCCCCGTATGGGAGGCAGAAGTACGAGGTCTGAATGATCGACCGGCCCACGCCATCCGCCTGACCGGTCGGCTTCTGGATGGCGATGCCCAGATGCAGGCTGTCGTTGACGCCGACCCAGCTGACCGTTACCCAGGGCAGGGCACCAGGACCAGCCACGTTCGCCGACGGGGTACCCGGGGCGAAGCGGGACAAGATGGCGCTGAAATCCGCCCGGCTGAAGGATCCGGTGCTCGACGCCAGCACGGAGTAGTCATCATGGGTTCCCGAATGCTTTCCCCAGAGTGCCCAGCACGCGTTGACCTGCACGACAGGCACCGCCTTGCTAATGGTCGGCCGAAGCCAGGCACTGGCCCAGCCAGAGCAGCGGCTCGACCACGTTGATCGGATGGATGGCGCCCCGGATCCGCCCGTCCGGCGCCACATTCTGGAAGTCCTGCTCCCGGAAGCGGCGGGCGCTCTTGCTGACGTAGAACCCGATCGCTGAGGTGATGAAGTACCGCACCCGTTCCGGCATGAAATAGTGGCCGATGGCCTTGGACACGAGATCGGCGTTGCCCAGGTCGGACTGCATGCACAGGTCGGCGAAGAAATCGGTGGCGGCCTCGTCCGGCACACGCGGGAACATGTAGGGGTCCTCCTCCTCGAACGTGCGATATCCGCCCAGCCTGGCCCGCCGGTAGATCTCCGGGTCGTCGAACTTGGTGATGCACACGGCCACGTACTGCGGCAGCCTGCTGAGGTTCGCCCGGGACGGGGCGAACCGGCGCTGCGCGATCCGTAGCAGCGTGCCCTGGAAGTACTCATAGGCGTCGCCCTTGGCCTGCTCCCTGATCGGATCAAACAGGAAGACGATCCCGTCGCACCCGGCCAGGTGCTCGATCAGCTCCTCCTCCGGAGGGGGGGCCACGGCCTCGTCCCCGTCGGCATCATCCGCGCCGAACAGGTGCTCGCTGGCGCCGGGCGCCGCCTCGGGCACGGACGCGAAATTCCTGCCGGGCGCATCGAGCAAATCGATGTTGAACTGCAGCGGAACCGTCCGCCGCGTCCTTCGGCCGAATCGTCCCTGCTCGACGACCTGCGTCTGCATATTCATGATCCAGCTGAGCTGCTGCAGCGCGATGGTGCCCTCGGGGAATCGGCGCCCGCTGGTCAGCATCGCGGTGTTCTGCGCGAGAAACTCGGTGGACTCATCATCCGCGCCGTAGATCAGCAGGTCGCCCTCGGCGCGCGTGACGGCGACGTTGAGCGCGGCCAGGAAGGTCGTCTTGCCGCTTTCTGGCGCGCCCCAGAGTCCAATCCGGCGGAGCCTTCTCGCCGTCGCCAGAGGTTCGCTGGCAGTGGTGGTCACCTGGTACCTGCTTCCAGATCGGCCAGCGGAATCGGGATCCGCTGGGCATGCCGGACGAGGACGCCGAGATCCTCGCCTATCTCCTGGGCGTTGCTGGCCGACAGCTGATGCAGGCCAGCCCGGCCGAGCTCTTGCCAGACGGCCCGCAGGACCTGGCGCCCCGGGATCTCGTCGGCCACGGTTACGCACCGGGCCGCGCCGCGACCGGTCAGCCGCCGGAGTTCGGCGCGCCAGTTGTAGCGAAGCGGGCACGGATGCACGTTGTCCCGGTTCAGGGGGTAGGGATGCGGCAGCCGACCGGCGACGAGCAGCAGCCGCGCGGCCCGGTGCTCGCCCGGGCTGCCGCACAGCAGCCCGGCGGCCTCGTGCAACAGGTCTTCCAGCGGCGCGGCGGACGGATGCCGGGCCTCGTTGCCCGCCGCCTTGCCGAGCATGGACAGGGCCTGGCCGGCCGATCCGAGCGGCGTGGTGAGGACCACCTTCCTTCGCTCCCGGCCGGGCTCGAACACATGATCCGTGCAGCCCGCCAGGGCGACCCGCAGCCGCCCTGGCTCCGGGTACTCGGCGTCGAGCAGCGTCAGCAGGTCCCGGACCAGTTCCTGACGCTGCCTGACCCGCTCGCGTGGCCCGGATAGCTCCATGGCACAGACCAGATCGACCGGGCAGAGCAGCACGTCCACCCGGCTGGGCAGCCCGGCGAGTATCTCCGGCCAGGACCGCGACTCCGGTTGCTGGCCGGCCGGCTGGGTGAGCCTGACCCGGCCGGGGCCGTCGAGCATGGCCCGCAGGTGGTAGGCGGCCGCACGGGGCTGCGGGACGGAAAGCAGCGATAGGAGACGCGGCGCCTCGCCGTTGCCGACCATGACGGCCACGGCGATGTCGCCCCTGTCTCCGGGCAGCCGGCGCAGCGAAAGCAGCGCCTCGGCGCCTACCGGGTCGCCGGGCGCGAACAGCGGGCTGGACTGGACGCGCACGTCGCCGGTGAGCGGATCGGCGATCGCGACGGGCACGGCGTACTCGCGCAGTACGGGCCCCTCGGTGGCGACGGAGCTGACCAGGCGGCCCGGAGCGGTTCCGTCCTCTGGCGCCACCGCCCGGACCAGCCGTACGGAGGGCCGGCCCGCGCACGCCAGAAGGGCGGCCCGTTCCACGATGCGCCAGCCGGCCGGCCGGCAGACCACAAGCACGCAGCCTTCGGTGCGCCCGGGTACCTCGTGCCGCAGGCTCTCCCAGAGAGAGGCGCGATCCAGCCCGGCGATGCCGCCCGCCAGCTGGAAATGCCGCTCGGCTTCCGCGCGGGACAGCATCGGCAGCAGATCGGCCCAGGCCGCGGATCGTTCGTCCGGCGTGATCTGAGGCGACCCGAACTGGTCCAGCCGGGCTCGCGTTACGGTGATGCCGCTCGCGTCGATCTCGGCGATCGTGGAGCTGGCGCTCGCGCTCGCGTCAGCAGGGCCGGGGGCACTGAGGCCGCGCAGCGTGTCGGCGACGATGCCGCGCAGCGCCTGCTCTCCCACTGTCCCGGCTCGTACCCGGACCGCGGCCTCGTGAGCCTGCGCCCATTCCGCGGCGCTCGGCGGCCCGCCCCTGATCTTTGTGACGTCCCGCTGGCCGACCGGGATGAGCGCGGCCACGTGCGCGTCGAATTCTCGCTGGCTCCGGCTCAGTCGCTCGCAGAAGTCCTGCCTTAGCTCATCGGTGACCGGGCCGGGCCGCCGGGGGCCACGCAGCAGCCAGCCGCACTCGGCACAGGCCGTCTCCGGCCCGGTCGGCCGGGCGCAGACGGGACAGCCTAGCGGCGGGGCGCTAGCCTCTGGCATCGGGCACGTCCTCGGCGCGGAAGATGCTGAACTCACGCACGTCGGTGTCGTCGGCGACGTCGGCCATCCTGGCGCCGAGCCTGGCTTCCATCTCGCTCAAAAGGCCGCGGGCGGCCCGGCCGTTGCCGAAGTCGCCAGGATGCGCGGCCCGCTGCGCCTCGAACCATGCGACCGCCCGCTGCTGGGCATCGGGGGTCAGTGCGTACTCCTCGCTCGCGGCCATGCTCAGCAGGATGTCCAGCAGTTCGGTGCCGGTGTAGTCGGGGAACTCCACCTGTACGGTGAACCGGGACTTCAGGCCCGGGTTGCTGGCCAGGAATTCGTGCATCCGCGCGGGATAGCCCGCCGCGATCACCGTGAGCCGGCCGTGATAGTTCTCCATCTCCTGGTTCAGGGTGTCAATGGTCTCGCGGCCGAAGTCTCTGCTGTCATCGCCGCGGGACAGGCTGTAGGCCTCGTCGATGAACAGCACGCCGTCCAGCGCCGCCGCGATGCGCTCACGGGTCTTAGGTGCCGTCTGCCCGATGTAGCTGGCGACCAGATCACTCCTGCCAGCCTCGACGACGTGCCCGGAGACCAGGAGGCCGAGCGTGCGGAAGATCTGCCCGATCATCCTGGCCACGGTGGTCTTCCCGGTGCCCGGCGGGCCGACGAAGAGTAGGTGCGGGGCGGCCGCCTTGCCCCGGCCGCGGCGCTGCCGCAGCCGCATCTGGTTCACCAGCGTCCGGATCTGGTCCTTGACCGGCTGCAGGCCGATCATCGCGTCGAGCTCACCGAGCAGCGTGGCCATATCCAGGATCTGGGGGTCAAGGTGGACCCTCAGCCGGTCCGGCAGATCAGGGCGGTCGGCGGGCTGGTCGATATCGCCCCGGGTACGCTCCGCCCACCGGGCCCGAATCTCATCAGCGATCTCACGCATCGCCCTGGCGTTGCCGAAGCCGGTTCGCTTGGTCCGGTGCAGGCCGGTGAGGGCCGTCTTCAGGTCGGCCTGCAGCGTCTCGGTCAGCGCCAGCCGGTGCGAAGCCAGCCGGTTGAGCAGGATCGTGAGCAGGAGGCCCGGGTCGTGGTCGGCGAACTCGATCACGTTGGCCGAGGGGAAGCGGCTGCGCAGGCCCGGGTTGGCGGCTAGGAACTCTTCCATCTTGGCCGGGTATCCGGCGACGATCACTACCAGCCGCTCGCGGTCGTTTTCCATCCGGGCCAGCAGCGCGTCGATGGCTTCCTGGCCGAACCCGCTCCGCTGGTCGCTGAGCTGGTACGCCTCGTCGATGAACAGCACCCCGTCCAGGGCCCGGTCCACGATCGCGTTCGTTTTCGGCACGGTGCCGCCGACGTTCTGCGACACCAGGTCAGCCGCCCCGGTCTCGATCAACTGGCCGCGGCGGAGCACCCCCAGGTCGCGGTACATCTCGCCGATGAGCCTCGCCACCGTGGTCTTGCCCGTTCCGGGATTCCCGGTGAATACGAGATGGTGTGAGCCCGGCTCGGCATCGACGACCCCCTGCTCGCGCAGCCGGGCATCGGCCTGGAGCCGCCAGCGCATCGTCTCCAGGTGGTTCTTCACCGCGTCCAGCCCGGGCAGCCGCGCCAGCCGCTCCCATACCCCGCCCGCATCCTGGACCACCGAGCCAACCCAGCCGTGCTCACGAAGCGTAGCCAGGTCCAGCGGGGCTCCTTCCCGTGCCAGCCGACGCAGCCTCTTGTCCCAGCGCATGGCCTCCTCGGACTGCGCGATCATGGCGCGCACGATGGCCGGCAACGCGGGCCAGTCGGCTACCTGCAAGCCCGTACCGATCCGCAGCAGGTGGACGAGGCGCGTGAGTTCCGCGTCCTCGGGGTAGCCAATCAGGCCGACCCGGCTGTGCCGGCTGAGCTGGCGCCGCGCATGCTCGGTCAGCGCGGGCACCGTTCCCAGCCCGGCCAGGTAGTCGCAGACGTCGTCCAGCGTGGCCTGGCGGAACAGGAGCATGCACATGTGCGGCGCGTTGGCCTGGTAAGACATCCGCCCGGCGAAGAACTCGGCCAGCCAGCGCGCCGTCTCGGTATGCCGGAGCGTTTCCGCGGCATTGACGAAAACCAGTGCCGTGGGGAGCTTCTCGTCGCGCATGAGCTGGTTGAACATCTGGATACTGTGCGGGTCGCTCATGCCCCGGGCCGGGGCAGGCCGGGCAGGACCGGCGTCCGGCGGGACGGCCGCCGCCGGGCCAGCCGGTCCGCCGCCAAAAGACTGCACGACACGGTCGCCTAACGGGCCGCGAAAGCCCGTCCGCATCCGCCTGGTCTGCCATGTCAGCTGCGGGGCAGACTGCGCCGATCCGTCCGGGCGGGCGGTGCGCCGGGAGTCATCGTCGCGGAAATACAGCTTCTGGGTCAGGGAGTAGAAGCCGATCCGGCTGAACCCGGCCGTGCGCAGCAGCTGCCAGACGGCCTGCTCGACCCCGCAGACCCGGTAGGCGGTGTCCACGAAGGCATCATCAGTTCCCAGGCCGTAGACGAACAGGATCGGGTCGCCCTCATGCGCCACGGCCTGAACCGAGGCGAGCCGTTCGATACTGGTCAAGCTGCCCGTTCCCCCTCACGCCCGGCTGGCGGCATCCTGCGCCGCAAGGCTCTGGCGGCGCGGCTCGGACACCCGGCGGCGGAGGCCGTCCAAATCGGTCAGCGCGGGATCTGGCTCGGCCTGCTCGGCGGCCGGGCCACCCACCTCCAGCCCCTCGCCGCGCAGCCGGTCTGCGATCACGTGCGCGCGGCGGGCGCGTTCTTCCTCGTCGGGAGTGCCGGCGTCGAAGGACAGGAGGCGCAGCACGCAGGACTGGCCATCCTCACCCGGCGCGACCTCGACCACGATCTCGCTGCTGTCCAGGTGGCGCAGCTTGCTGTAGAAGGCCCGCCGCGGGTCCTCGGCGGCGTAAGTGGCCTGCCCCGCTGCCCACACGTAGCCGGTCGTGTCCTCGAGCGTGCCCACGACAAGCTCGGCCAGGTTGACTCTCACCTGGGAGGCGAACTGGCGGGCGCCGGCCTGACCGACGATCTTGGTGAGCCGTTCGTCCAGTTCGGGCGCATCCTGCTCGATGATCGCGCGCAGCTTCGCGAGCGTGAGCGGATCGTCCTGCTTCGCAGCGCGCCCGGCCAGCACTTCGGCCTGTGCGCGCAACTCGCCGAGCTCACCTTCGGACCAGTAGTCCACGTCCAGGGTTGCGCCGTCGATGGGCTCGCCGTGGGCGTCGGCGACCGCGAGGGTGGTGTTCAGCCGGATCTGCTCCAGCAGCAGCGTGGTCGCGGAGACCGCCGCTACCTGCGCGCCGCGCCACTCCTGGTCCCGCATCTCGACCTCGGCCCGGAGCTCGTCCAGCCGCAAGCACAGCTCCTGGCCCTGGCCGAGCGCAGTTTCGGCGGCCCCGGCGGCGAGATTAGCTTCAGCCAGGGCGAGCCGCTGTTGCAGCGCGGCCAGCTGGCCAGGCGCGAACCGCTCGTGCGGCAGGTTCCCGGCGACGGCTCCGGCCTGCAGCCGCGCATCGCTCACCAGGTCCCGGGCGGCGGCCAGCAGGCGCTCACGATCCTGGTGCAGCCCAGCCAGTCCGTCGCGCAATTGCTGGAAATCCCGCTCCCGAGCCTCGTGCTCCTGGGCGAGTTGCGATCGCCACCGCTCTTCCTGCTCATCCAGCGAACGGCGGGTCTCCTCGCCGATCCTCCCGGCGGAATCCTGCAGTTCGCCTCGGAGCGTGGCGGCGTACGTCCGCAGCCGGCGGCTGGTCTGCGCGGCGAGCGTCCTAGTCCGCTCACTAAGGCCGACCAGGGACTGCTCGACCGCTTCCTGCCTGGCCCGCACCGTGGCGTCCACGCGGCCGAGCTGCTCCTGCTGGTCACGGCGCAGCGCTTCCAGCATGCTCGGCAGCTGCCGGTTGACCTCCCGGAGCCTGGCCGCCGCGGCCTGGGCCTGCTGCCAGGCCGACTCGTCGACCGTGATGCGCTTACTGCCGCTCACTGCGTGTCCCTTCTGCTGGCAGCTCATCTGGTTCGCCTCTCTCCCCCAGCCGCCCGAATACCTCGGCTACCGCGCGGGCGGGCACTCCGACCAGCAGGGCTGACGTTCCACGCAACCGGATCTCCGCCCTGCGCGGTCCCTCGGCCAGCTCGGCGTGGGCATGAGCCAGCCGGCCAGTCAGGTGATGGATCAGCTGATTACTACTGCCACGAAGGCCCCGGTCATCGTTCTTCGCGGCCACGTACCCGCCGTCAATGAGCACATCGGTCTCGGCCAGCAGCGCGGCCACGCCGGGCGCGGGTGGCCTGGCCCGCAGCTCGGCCAGCCGGTATCCGGTGAAGCAGAGCAGGGTCAGGTCACGTCGGCGCCGCGCCAGCCTGATGACCTCGGCCAAGCCGCCCGCCTGCTGCATCGGCTCACCGCCAGAGAAGGTGAAGCCAGCAACGGCGGGGTCCGCGAGCAGTGCTTCGGCAAGATTGGCCGCGGTAACCCGGCGGCCAGGGCGCGCTGGTATCCAGTCCGGAGCGATGCACCCCGGACAGCGGAACGGGCAGCCCTGTACCCAGGCAACAGAACGTAAGCCGGGTCCCAGTGAACGGGTGCCGACGCAGGTCGCCGCAATGCTGATCAATTGCCGCACCATTCCCAAGATAGAAATTCGCCCGATAAGACCGTTTTGTAGGGTTTCAGCTCGCTATTTGGCATTCACCGTGCAGCACCCCCGGGGCGGCTGCCGCTATCCCCCGAATCCCCAAGGTCACTTAAGCCAAGTCCGTGTGCCGTCTAGTTTACTGATTGAGGAGAATGCGTATATAGCATGATGTCGGCGAGTTGGTGGCTGCGGCCAGGGGGGTGGCGACATCGACGACTTCGGGAGGCAAGGCCGAGACCTGCCTTGCTTCCGCTGGATTCGGGCCGACATCGACGCTGGGGGGGTTCTGGTGGAGTGGGACGCGCCGGATGCCCAGTATGTCGTGATCGCGGGTGATACATTCCATCCCAGCGGGCACGCCACGTTCCGGGGCACGGCCGGGGCGATGGTCAGCCTGACGGCGATAGGCGCCCTGGACGGGCAGCCGGGCGAGACCCGGCACGTGTACCTGTCCGAGTGCTGCGGGCAGCACTGGCCGCTTGCCGGGGCGGATCGGGCCGCATTAACCGCTCAGAGAGCGTCAGCGCCGGGGATGAACGCGGCAGCGCGGCTGCTCACTTCGGGTCTCACCGGCGTGCGGACGCCCCGTCTGTCACCGCCGCCGCGGGCATCGCGCCGCCCCCGTGCGCCGCGCTTGCTGCAGCCCGCCTGGCTGCGCCTTTCAGTGCGGCGACGGCTCCCCGCCAACCCCCGGGTCGACGGACCGCCGATGGCCAGCAGTCGCGGCCAGGCTCCGCGCAATGCCGCGCGGCCAGGCGGCACTGGGCCGCACGGCAGGGAGACTCCCAGCGCAGAGGAGCACTCGTGGGACGCCTGCTGATCTGGATCTCAGGCGCATCGCCCGGCATCTTGAAGGACTTCCCCGGGGACCGGGCGAAGTACGTCGGCATCGGCGCCGCGATCCTGATCACGTCCAGCATCGCGGTCGTCTCGATGACTTTCGCGCTGGCCGCAGCGCTGAAGGCGCCATTGTGGGCGGCCATTCCCCTCGCGCTCGGATGGGGCCTAGCGATCTTGAGCCTGGACCGGTGGCTGGTCGTGTCGCTGCAGCGCCAGGCTCACTGGTGGGGGTATCTGACCCTGGTGTTGCCGCGAGTTCTGCTCGGCGTGCTCTTCGGCCTCATCATCTCCACGCCGTTCGTACTGCAGATCTTTGCGCCCGAGATTTCAAAGCAGATCACAGTGATCCAGACTCAGCGCTCGAACGCGTACTTCGCTCAGCTCAGCTCCGACCCGCTCACTAAGAGGATCGAGAACGAGCAGGCCGCCGTGAGCAGCCTCCAGAATACGATCAACTCGGGTGGCGGGCCCGTTGTGGACCCTTACACTCAGCCGGTCGTGGCGGGCCTCGAAAAACAGCTCGCTCAGGATGTCAGTAAGGAAAATTCTGATTTCCGTCAGTATAAGTGCGAGCTCGGCGGTGAGACCGGGGTCTGCCAGGCGGGAGACGGACCGCTCGCCCAGGCGGATTACCAGCGGTACTTGCAGGACAAGGCCCAGGTAAGCCAGGACAACAGCAACATCAGTGCACAAGCGCCAAGCATCCTGGCCAACAATCAAGTTCAGCGCGCGCAGGCGAAACTGGACGCCTCGGCCAAGCTTCCCGCAGCGCAGGCTGCGCTGCAGGCGGACCGCCGCACGCAAGCCGCACTGGTGAATTCCTTCAACGTAAATAACAACAGCAATGCGGGCCTCCTGCTCCGGCTCCAGGCTCTGGACGAGGCGACATCGGGCAACGGCGCGCTGAGCGGGGCTCGCACGCTGCTCTGGTTGTTTTTCACCGTCATCGAATGTCTGCCGATCGCGGTGAAAGTGCTGCTGCTGCTCGGGCCCGAGAACGCCTACGAACGTGCGCTTGCGCTCGACGAGAGGACGCGGCTGCGCGCCGCAAAGGAGGAAGCCCTGCAGCGCCAGGCCGCCAGAATCCAGGCCGCGGATACCGCTAGGCAGGAGGAGGACAGGCTGCAGAGTGAACGCGAGGCTCGCCTGCCCAGCGTGGTTAAAGCGGCCATCGACGCTGAGCAGGAAGTCGCCATGGAGTCAATCCGAGCCTGGAAGAGCCGGCAGCTTAGCGACATCGGCTACGGCGGCCAACGGCAGTTGTCCACCAGCGAGCGGGCCCCCGCGGAGGGGACCGGGACACCTCCCGGCGGATTCAGGCCCTATGTCAGTCCGTCATCGAGCGACGATCCGGGCACGGACCCGAGTCCAGACGAGCACGCCACCGCCTGGGTGGGCCAGTCCGGGCCGCCCAGCCAGGCCCCACCGGCCTGACGCCACTGAGGCCGCGACCAGCGCGCTCGACCATCCTGATCAGCCCGGCGGGACTTTACCTGCCACGGCCTTGTCCGTTGTCAGGCAGAACACATCTATTCGAAGTAAGACCAGCAGACTCTTAATCTGCGGGTTCGGGGTTCAAGTCCCTGGCGGCGCACCCATTCTGACCTGGTATTATGCCTATTCCAGGTCATTTTTTATGTGTCCGTTTTGTCCCCATGTTGGATCCGTGTTAGCTCGCGTGTCAGGACCCGGTCATGGCGGGCTTGTCACATCTGGACGGTTTCGGGCACAGCGGGGCGCTGCGCTGCCCGAGTTGGCTGGACAAGTCTAGATCAATGGTCTAGACCTCTGGCGTCATCCCTGGAGCCGTGGTCCCGGGCACCCCTGCCGATGCCATCACGCACCGTGAAACCTGCTGGTAAAGCACCCCGGGGAGGTAGCGTCAGCTGGGGCCGGGCACGGCTGGCCCCCAGCCGCATCGTCCCTGTGCCCATGGCGGCGGCAAGGTGTTCCCGGGCGGTGGTGCTGGCAGCCGGCTCGGCCCGAAGCGGCAAGTCCGCTGGGCGCTCCCGGCTGCGGCCGGTGCCCGGCACGTCAGGGCGCTCATGTGCCCCGCCGTACTGGCCGGGCCAAAAGGTACGTCCGGGGTGTACGCGCTTGTGGCCGGGGCTACACGGCTTCGCGGAGATGGCAGGCAGCATGGCGGCGGATATTGACCGCGCCGGCCAAGCCGGGGCGAGGCGGCCACAGCCGGGCCGGGTGCCCGGGGCCGGCGGTATTTTCCCGGCGCCCGTCATGGTCGCGCCCACACGGGGGCTGTCCGCGCCCGGGACGGCCTGCGGACGGGGATGGCGGGGAACGGGGTTGCCGCAAGCGCGAGACGGCGCACCGCTGACCCGGGCCGGGGCTGCGCGCGAGCCCGGGAATTCGCGGGCGCCCCTTCAGGAGGGAAGCCTCTCAATGTCCGCGCCGATTGCCTGGAGCTTGCCGACCGGGTCCTCGTAGCCTCGTTCCAGGTACCGGGTGCCGGGTCCACCCCCACGGCCGCAACCCCGGCGACGTGTGGGCCATCCCCACCCGCCCGCACTTCGCCGCGTTCCCGATCACCCTGCCGTTGTGCTGCATCGCGCGGGCTGCAAACCCGGCGGCACCGTGCTCGACCCGTTCACCGGCCCGGGCACCACCGGCCTGGCCGCCCGCCAGCTCGGCCGCGGTTTCACCGGCATCGAACTATCCCCCGCCTTCGCCGCCCTGGCCGCCGAACGGCTCCGCGAGGCTACCCGGCCGGACGATCAAGGCGGCCCGCCATGACCGGACCGGCACCCCAGATACTCACCTTCTGTGATCGTCTCACGGTTGGTCTCATCTCCCGTCTCACGCGCGTGTCTGCACGTGAAGGCACGAACACAGCCGTGCGACAAACACTGAGACAAGCACACAGCGTAGCTAACGCCCTCCTCAGCCAGGGCGAGGTGCAGGCGGATTGACAGCCCGCGCGAAAGATGGCCGCCGGCCAGCCGGACGGCCGCTGAGCAACGAGGACCGCCAGGCACTGCGCCGGGCCGGGGCCGAAGACGCGCGGCGCTCCCGTGCCCGGCAAGGACTGCCCGAACGGATCGAGGACCCGGTCACGGCGGCGGCACTGGCTGCGCTGCTGCGCGACCGGCCCCGGCCCGCGCCGCGCACAGCCCGGCCACCAAACAGGCGGCACCGACGGGCACCAGCGGCATAATCCCGCACGCACGCACGCACGCGGC
>Ga0302178_10002103_pt1 | contig 16073 bp, 16 predicted proteins | sample I_Palsa_E1_3_FD_198790 | JGI IMG/M metagenome (GOLD analysis project Ga0302178, IMG submission 198790) | Peat permafrost microbial communities from Stordalen Mire near Abisko, Sweden - I_Palsa_E1_3 | ecosystem: Environmental > Terrestrial > Soil > Palsa > Peat permafrost | place: Sweden... | reverse complement strand
CATCGCCAGGTCGGCGTCGTCGGGCTCGAGATCGAACTGCGGCTGCTTCCACATCTCCCAGTAGCTGTTGCGCGGGTGCGGATCGTCGGTGTACTCGACGGTGATCGCCCAGTGGTTGCCAAGCGCGTAGCTGATCTGCGCCTCGATCTCGGCGTCGGTCAGGTCCTCGAGGAACGAGAAGGTGCCCTGTGTGATCCTCATTGTCGGTCGTCTCCCTGTCTTGGCGGCTAGATGCTCAGCGTCGCCGTCGCGATGACGTCGGGGGTGTCGGTCGAGGCGAAGTCGAACGTGATGTCCTTCCAGACCTCGAGCGCGGCGTCGAGCTCGGGGCAGCCACGCGCGGCGTCGCGCAGGATGTCGGGCCCCTCCTCGTAGTAGTCCTTGCCCTCGTTGCGCGCCTTGATCATCGCCTCGACGGCGACGCGGTTGGCGGTCGCGCCGGCGGCGATCCCCATCGGGTGGCCGATCGTGCCGCCGCCGAACTGGAGCACGACGTCCTCGCCGAGGTAGTGCAGCAGCTGGTGCATCTGCCCGGCGTGGATGCCGCCCGATGCGACCGGCATGACCGGCGCCAGGGACGCCCAGTCCTGGTCGAAGTAGAGACCGGTCGCCGGGTTGGCGCTGTTGTGGCGCTGGCGGCAGATGTCGTAGTAGCCCCTGATCAGGTTCGGGTCGCCCTCGAGCTTGCCGACGACGGTCCCGGCGTGGATGTGGTCGACGCCGATCATCCGGCACCACTTGGCGAGCACGCGGAAGCTGACGCCGTGCGTCTTCTGGCGCGTGAACGTGCCGTGGCCGGCACGGTGCAGGTGCAGCAGCACGCCGTTGGCGCGCGCCCACTTGGACATCGACTGCATCGCCGTGTAGCCGACGGTGAGGTCGATCATGATGATCACGCTGCCGAGCTCCTTGGCGAACTCGGCCCGCTCGTACATGTCCTCCATCGTCGCCGCGGTGACGTTGAGGTAGTGCCCCTTGATCTCACCGGTCACCGCCGAGGCGCGGTTGACGGCCTCCATCGCGTGGATGTAGCGGTCGCGCCAGCGCATGAACGGCTGCGAGTTGATGTTCTCGTCGTCCTTCGTGAAGTCGAGGCCGCCGCGCAGCGCCTCGTAGACGACGCGGCCGTAGTTCTTCGCCGACAGCCCGAGCTTCGGCTTGGTCGTCGCGCCGAGCAGCGGCCGCCCGAACTTGTCGAGGTACTCGCGCTCCATCACGATCCCGTGCGGTGGGCCCTGGAAGGTGCGCAGGTAGTGCGGCGGGATCCGCATGTCCTCGAGCCGGAGCGCCCTGAGCGCCTTGAAGCCGAAGACGTTGCCGATGATCGAGGAGGTCAGGTTCGCGATCGAGCCCTCCTCGAAGAGGTCGATGTCGTAGGCGATCTTCGCGATGTACTGGTCGTGCGTGCCGGGAACCGGCTCGCAGGAGTAGGCCTTTGCCTGGTAGTGCTCGTGCGGCGTCAGCCGGTCGGTCCAGACCACGGTCCAGGTCGCGGTCGAGGACTCGCCCGCGACGGCTGCTGCGGCCTCGATCGGATCGACCCCGTCCTGGGGTGTGATCCGAAACGCGCAGAGGATGTCGGTGTCCTTGGGCTCGTACTCGGGGTTCCAATAGCCCATCTCCGCGTACGGCGTGACGCCGGCCGCCCAACGGTCTCGCTTCGTGCTTCCGTTCGCAGTGCTGGCGCTCATCGCTTCCTTCCTCGGCGGTTTACCAGCCGACGGTACCTCGCCAACAGCATGGGCACAAATAAAGCTTTGGGCTGGACATATAGAAGTGAGGCTGTCTATAGTTGAGGCGCGACGCCATCAGGTCCGCCAATGTCCCGAGCTTGAATCCCAGCTAGATGGCTATCACCGTCACGCAACTGACGACGTTCCTTGCGGTCGTCCGCGGCGGCTCGATCACGGCCGCTGCCGATGAGCTCGTCGTGACGCAGCCATCGGTCTCCTCGGCACTCGCCGCGCTCGGCCGCGAGCTGGGCGCCAGCCTGTTCGAGCGCTCCGGCCGCGGCATCCGCCTGACCGACGCAGGCGTGGCGTTCGCCCCCTACGCGGCCGACGTGATCGGCCTGCTTGAAAGCGGCCGCCAGGCGGCGCGCGAGAGCGCCGCGACGGCGGCACGGCGACTGCGGATCGCCGCCGTCACGACCGCCGCCGAATCGTTCGTCCCGCCGCTGATGCGAGCGTTCTCCGACCGCCACCCCGACGTCGAGATGACGCTCGACGTCGGCAACGCCGAGTACACGTTCGAGCGCGTGCTGCGTCACGCCGCCGACGTCGCGATCTCCGGCAAGCCGCCGACCGACGAGCGGCTCGTCGCCGAGCCGATCGCCGACAACGAGATCGTCTGCATCACGGCCCCCGACGACCCGCTGGTCGCTGGCGCCGCCGTGCCGGCAGCGACGCTCGCAGCTCGCAGCTGGCTGCTGCGCGAGCCCGGCTCGGGCTCGCGCACGCTCAACGAGCGCTACCTCGCCGAGCGCGAGATGACCCCAGCGACGCTCACGCTCGGCTCCAATGGCGCCATCAAGCAGGCGGCGCGAGCCGGACTCGGCATCTCGCTGCTCTCGCGCGCCGCCGTCGAGGGAGAGCTCGCTTCGGGCCGCGTCGGCGAGATCCGCCTAACCGATGGACCGCCGACGCGCCCGTGGTTCGTGCTGCACGCGGCGGCCGGCCCGCTGCGCCCGACGGCCGGGCTCTTCATCGCCTTTGTGCGCTCGGCTCCAGCGTCGCTCGACGCGTAGCGGAAATAGCCGGCGGGGCCGCCGGCGAGTTGACGGGCCGGGCGGCGGGCGCGCCCGCCCCGACGAGCGCCACGCCGACGCTCGCGGCGAGCACCCGGGGCGTCACATCGAGCTCTGACTCCCGCGCGCAATAGGCGACGTCGGCGCCGAGGCCGGCCGCCACGAGCACGGCCGCGTTGGCGCTCGCGCTGAGCGCATCAAGCGGCGTCGCGAACGCCCGCGCCACCGCCTCCGCCGCGAGCGCGGCGTCACTGCGCGGCCCTGGTAGCGACGCACTGAGCCGTCCGGCGACGTAGACGTCCTCCAGCGCCATCGCACCATTGGTGCCGGAGCAGACGATCGCCACGTCGTGCTCGTCCGGGTCCAGACGCGACAGCTCCTCGGCGACCGCCCGCAGGTTGAGCATGCACGCCAGCAGCACCGTTTCCGTTCGTACCGCAGCTGAGACGATCGTCGGTGCGCCGTTCGTCGTCGCCAGGACCAGCTCCGTGCCGCAGCGCAGCGCCGCCTCGCGCGGCGAGTTGCCCTGGTCGAAGCCGGGCGGTTTGACGCAGTGGCGCTCGCCGGCGAGCACCCGGCCCGCTCCACGCAACTCGGCGGCGAGCTCGAGCGTCTGCGCGAACAGCACCGTCTCGTAGCCACTGGCCAGCGCCTGCGTCGCGGTTGAGGTCGCGCGCAGCACGTCGATCACGACCGCGACATCGGCCGGGCGCAGCTCCGTCCGCGTCAGGCAAACGTCGATCACGCGATGGCGCCCGCCCGGCGCGGAGCCGCACGAACGCCCAGCGGGGCCCGTGAACCCGCACGGTTGGACGATCGGCGGCTCATCAGTCCTTCGACCATAGCCCGCAGGTCATCGAGCAACCACCGGGATATGCCGTAGACCCAAAGCCGGAGCGTTATGTGACAGGCGGTGCTGCGGAGCGCTACGGCTGGCTCTGCTCCGCGGTCCAGACGATGACCGCCTCGGGGTCAAGGCTGACGAGACACTCCGCGCCCGCCGTCGTCACGACCGGATCACTGCTGCGCGATCGCAACTCCGGTCCCCCTTTCAGGTGCAGGGTCAGCTCGACGATTGCGCCAAGGTCGATTACGTCGGTCACGATGGCGGGATGCGCCGTTGGCACGGCGCCGGTCGTCGTCGCCGTCGCGGGACCTGCGCTGAGCCGGCTGATCTGGACTCGCTCGGGGGCGACCGACCAGAAGACGGTTGCGCCGTGCGGCAGTGGCGTTGCCACCTTCAGCGATACCGAGCCCGCGAGCACCGCGCCGTCCGCGGCGACGACGCCCTCGCAGAGGTTGCCGATGCCGAGCAGCTTTGCCACCGCTGGCGAGGCGGGTCGTCGGTAGACCTCAACCAGGGGGCCCGCCTGGAGCACGTGCCCGTCGCAGACCACGATGATCTCGTCGGCGAGGATTGCCGCCTCCTCCGGGTCGTGGGTCACGAGCACGGTCGATAGGCCGGCCCCGCGCTGCAGCGCTCGTAGCTCGCGCCGGAGCTCGTCGCGTACGGGTGCATCCAGCGCCGAGAACGGCTCGTCGAGCAGAACGACCTCCGGCGCGCAGGCCAGCGCGCGCGCCAGGCTGACACGCTGGCGCTGTCCGCCTGACAGCTGCTGCGGGTAGCGCTCGCTGAGCTCCTCGAGGTGCAGCGTCTGCAGCCACCACGCGGCCAGCGGCCCGTCGGCGTGAACGCCGAACATCACCTGCTGCCACACCGTCTGGGTTGGGATCAGCCCCAGTCCCTGGGGGACGTAGCCGACCCGGCGGCGCTCGGGCGCGATCGAGCTCACGTCAACGCCGGCGTAGCTGACCTTCCCGGCGCCGGGGCCCAGCAGTCCGGCGAGCGCCCGCAGGGTGACCGACTTTCCCGAGCCCGACGGCCCGACGATCGCCAGACGGTGCCCGCCCTCGGCGTGGGCGACCTTGAGGTGGAAACTGCCGACCGTGGCGTCGAGATCGAAGCCCACCGCTGTCGCCGGCGTCGGGCGCGGGGCGAGCGGTGAAGGGACCTGATGGCGGCGTCGTCGCGGCAGGTGCCGGATGCTGCCGACGGCGATCGCCAGCGCCGCGACGGCGAAGGCGAGGACCGTCGGCGCCTCGGCCTGCGACAGCGGCGCCGAGGAGAACAGGTTGTCGACGTAGATCGGGAGGCTGTAGGGGTGGTAGGCGAGGATCACGGTTGTGCCGTATTCGCCAAACGCGCGCAGCCACATCAGAACCATCCCGGCGCGGATGCCGTCGGCCGCGGCCGGCACATCGACGCGAAGGAACCTCGCCACGGGACCATGGCCGAGTGTGGCGGCGACCTCGCCGAGCGAGGGGTCGACGGCCCGGAAGGCGCTGCGGGCCACCACGACGAGGAACGGCGCCGAGACGAACGACTGGGCGATGACGACCCCGTAGATCGTCTCGGTCAGGCGTTGTCCCGACAGCTGGCCGAGGAACGTGTAGGGACCGACGATGTAGATCAGCAGGATCCCGCTGATCAGGGGTGGGACGGCGAGGGGGAGCTGGACGATCACGCCGACCGCTGAGCTCAGCCACCCCCGCCGGCGGGCCAGCACGTAGGCCAGCGGGATGCCGGCGAGCACGCCGATCAGCAACGAGATCGTCGCTCCCTCGATCGAGACCCGCAGGGCCGACCATAGCCCTGGCACGTTCCAGCCTTCGTTTCCTACGCCCGCGACGCGGACGACGAACGCCCCGACCGGGTACGCCAGGTATAGGACCAGCAGGGCGCCGAGCCAGCGAAGCGAGCGCGGCGACCTGCCGGTCATGCCCTGAGTTTTACTTCAACAAAGTGGTCAGGCCGCTTGGGACGCCTGAGCCGGTCACCTGCGCCGGGGAGACGATGCCGAAGTGGTCAGCCTTCATCTCGGCCTGCCCGGTGGAGCCGAGCAGGAACTTGATCAAGGCCTCGGCCGCGGCCAGATGCGGGGCGCCCTTGACGATCGTGATCGTGTAGTCGCCGGCGAGGTTGACGCCGGTGAGCTTCACGAACGGGCTGTCCTGGGAATTGGCATCGGCCTCGTACATGAAGGACGCGTCAAGTTGCCCGTTTTGGATGCCGGCCTCCTCCGTGTCCTCCGAGTACTCGTCCGACGTCTCCGTCGCGAGCTTCTTCAGCGCCGGGAGGTGCTGTGCTGCTGCGGTCTCTTCGAGCGCCTTGGCGGCCAGCACGCCTCCCGGATCCTGGCTCGGGTTGGTCCGCCCGAGGCGGAACCCGGGCATCGTGATGACCTTGTACCAGGGCATCGTCTTGAGGTCCTTGGCGAACTTGCTCTTGGGGTCGTAGCCGAGAACCTCTGGCGAGTTGGCGAACGCCGCATACCACGACACCCAATCACCGTTGCTCTTACCCTCGAGCGTGGTGTCGACCGCCGGGCTGGCGCTGACGAAGACGTCGGCCACGTAGACCTTGTTCTTGATCTCGGTCGCGTCCGCGGACGACCCGCCCGAGGTGTCGACCAGCGTGTAGCCGGTCGCCGCGTGGAACGCCGGCGCGACCGTCTTGGTTATCAGCGTGTCGAGCGACCCGGCGGAGATCACATCGACATCACCCGAGGCTTTGGCCGTGGTCGCCTGTGACGATGCCGCGGATGCGGCCACGACGGCGACGGTGACCCCAACGAGTGCCAAACCGAACAGGTATCGCAAGCTGAAAATGCGGCCATGTGTGCGTGTCAAGAGCCGACCTTTCCTCTCCTCCGACAGAATCCGAGCACGATACTAGAATGCTGTCAATGCCCGAGTCGCAACTGCGTCGGCGCCGCGTCGAATGTGGTCTGACGCAGGCCGAGCTCGCTGCTCGCGCCGGCGTCAGTCGCCAGCTTGTGGCGGCGGTCGAAGCCGCCCGCAACGTGCCGGCTGTCGACGCCGCGCTGGCGCTCGCGCGAGCCCTCTCGACGAGCGTCGAGGAGCTCTTCGCGGAGCCCGCGACGTCTGTCGTGTCCGCGCTCGGCACGCGCCTGGCCGACGGTGTCGCGCTGCGCGTCGGCCGCGTTGGCGACCAGCTTGTCGCGGCAGAGCTCGCCGATCACGGTGTCGCCGGGGCGAATTGGGCCAAGCCGGACGCGGTGCTCGATGCTGGCCGGCTGCGCCTCTTTCCCGGCGCGAGCCCGGCGGGCGTCGTGGTTGCCGGCTGCGACCCCGCGCTTGGCGTCGCCGAGGCGATGCTCGAAGGGCTCGGTCAGCGCAGTCTGCTCGCGCTCTCCGCCCCGACCGGTCGGGCGTTGCGCGCGCTTGCCCAGGGCCGCGTTCACGCGGCGGTCGTCCACGGCCCCTCGCACGCGCTGCCCGAGCCGCCGATCCCCGTCGTTCGCTGGCACCTCGCGCGCTGGCAGGTGGGGCTCGCCGTGCCGCCGCGGCTGCGCCGCCAGCCGCTCGACGCAGTCCTGCGCTCCGACCTGCCGCTCGCGCAGCGTGACGGCGCGGCGACGAGCCAGCAGGCCTTTGAGCGGGCAGCCCGCGGCGCCGGCATTGCTTCGCTGCCGCCGGGCCCACGCGCGAGCGGGCACCTCGACGCGGCACGCATCGCGGCGACGCTCGGCGGCGCCGCCGTGACCAACGAGTCGGCAGCGGGCGCCTTCGGTCTCGGCTTTCTGGCGCTCGAGACGCACGTCGTCGAGGTCTGGGTCGCCGAGCGCTGGCTCGATCACCCGGGCATCGACGCCCTCGGCGAGGTGCTCGCGACGGCTGCCTTCACCGAGCGCGTCGCGCAGTTCGGTGGCTATGACCTCGCCGGCAGCGGCGAGCGCGTGATCAGCGCTCGCTGAGGCGCGAAGACGCCCCGTCCAACCAGGCGATCGCCGGCGCGCTGCGCTTTACTGGGTTGACCCCGATCCGAGGAGCAGCAATGAAATTGAGCGCCCGCAACCAGCTCGCCGGCACCGTCGTCTCGATCAACAAGGGCGCGGCGATCGCCAATGTCGAGCTCGACGTCGCCGGGCAACGCCTCGTGTCCTCGATCACCGTGGAGGCGGTCGAAGAGCTCGGGCTCGAGCCGGGTTCGGCGATCGTCGCGGTGATCAAGGCATCGGACGTCCTGCTCGCGATCAACTGAGGCGGCGTCGCCCGAGCGCTATGCGCTGACCACGTCCGGACAGGCTCTGATCCGCCGGCCGGCAGCGGCGGGCCCGGAGTAGGCTGTTTGTGATGATCGTCCGGATCCGCCTGTTCGGTCAGCTGCGGGAGTGGGCCGGCGCTGACGTGCTCGAGACCGCGCTCCCGGACGGCGCGACGGTCGCCGATGCGCTCCGCGAGCTGGGACAGGCTCCGCCGCTCGGGGACCTGCTCCCGCGCCTGCCGGTGCGGATGGCCGTCAACCGCGAGATCGCAAGTGCCACCACCGCGCTGCGCCCCGATGACGAGCTCGCGCTGCTGCCCCCACTCAGCGGCGGCGGTATCGGTCTGCCACATGCGCACGTGACCGATCAGCCGATCGTCGCCAGTGCGGTCACCGACTCCGTGCGGCGGCCGGGCGCCGGCGCCGTGGTGACCTTCGAGGGCACCGTTCGTGATGTCGAGTTCCTCGATTACGAGGCCTACCGCGAGATGGCCGAGGAGCAGATCGCGAAGATCCTCAGCGAGGCGATCGAGCGACACGGTCTCGAGGCTGCTGCCGCCGAGCATCGCGTCGGCCAGGTTGCGCTGGGCGAGCCTGGGGTTGTGGTCGCGGTTGCTGCTGCCCACCGCGCCGAGGCCTTCGCCGCCGCACGCGAGGTGATCGACGAGATCAAGGCGCGAGCGCCGATCTGGAAGCGCGAGCTCGATCGCGGCCAGGCGCACTGGGTGCCCGGCCAGGAGATTGGCGAGGGGGCGCGCTCGTGAGCGATGCCTCGCTCACCCACCTGGACGCCAACGGCAGCGCGCGGATGGTCGACATCAGCGCCAAGCCGGTCAGCACGCGTCGCGCGCGGGCGCGCGCTCGTGTGCGGATGTCGAGTGAGACGGCGGCCGCCGTCGCGGCTGGCAACGCGCCGAAGGGCGAGGTGCTGGGGACCGCCCGCCTCGCCGGAATCCTCGCCGCCAAGCAGACCCCGAGCCTGATCCCGCTCGCCCATCCGATCGCCCTCAGCGTCGTCAACATCGACGCGTCGGTCGATGTCGCGGCCGGTCTCGTCGAGCTCGTCGCCGAGGTTGTCGTTGCTGCCCAGACCGGGGTGGAGATGGAGGCGATGGTGGCCGCCAGCGTCGCCGCGCTCACCGTCTACGACATGGTCAAGGGGCTCGAGCGCGGCGTCACGATCGAGCAGGTCACGCTGCTCGAGAAGAGCGGCGGGCGCAACGACTGGCGGCTCGCCGAGGGCAGCTGATGCGCGTCGCGATCCTGACGATCAGCACGTCGCGAGCCGCTCAGGGTGGCGACGACGCGAGTGGCGAGGCGCTCCAGGACTTCGCGCAGCAGCTCGGCGGCGAGATCGCCGCGCGCGAGATCGTCTCCGATGAGCGCGAGGAGATCGAGCAGCGGCTCCGCGAGTGGAGCGACGTTGACCGCTACGAGTTGATCCTGACCACCGGCGGTACCGGCGTGGCGCCGCGCGATGTCACTCCAGAGGCAACACGCGCGGTGATCGAGCGCGAGGTCCCCGGGATCGCCGAGGCGATGCGCCAGGCGTCCAGCGTCCACACGGCGCACTGGCTGCTCTCGCGCGGCGTTGCCGGGATCCGCGGGGCGACGCTGATCATCAACTTCCCCGGAAACCCGCGCAGCATCGGCGAGACGACGTCCGCGCTCGAGGCCTCGCTGCCCCACGCGCTTGCCCTGATCGCCGGCACTCCCACCGCCCACCGATGAACCGAGCGGCGTCGTGAGCGTCGTTGCCGAGCAGCTCTCGATCGGTCGTCGCTGGCTGGCCGACGATCGACGGATCGTGCTGGCGTCGCTGATCGAGGCGATGGGCTCCTCGCCGTTCGAGCCTGGTGCCTTCATGCTGATCGACGCAGATGGGGCGATCGAGGGGTCGATCACCGGCGGCTGCGTTGAGAGCGACGTCGTCGACAATGCCCTCCAGATCCTCGGCAGCGACGGCCCACCGCGCCTGCTGCACTACGGCGTCTCCGACGAGCTTGCCCAGACCGTCGGTCTGATGTGCGGCGGCGAGGTCGACGTCCTCGTCCACGAGCTGCGCGGAACCTCGCGCGACGTCTGCCGGGAGGCGTTTGACGCCGCAGCGCACGGCGAGACGGTGGGCATCGCCACGATCGTCGACGGCGAGCTTGCCGGTTCGAAGCTCGGCGTCGTCGGTGATCGGGTGGTCGGCAGCTTCGCCGGGCCGGAGTTGCTCGACCGCACCGTGAGCCGCGACCTGCTCGCGCTCAGTGACCGCGGCACCAACGCGCTGCGCCACTACGGGAGCTCCGGCGAGGCGCTCGGCCGTGAGCTCGCCGTTCACCTTCAGGCCTTTCGCGCCCCGCCGAAGCTCGTGCTCGTCGGTGCGATCGACTACTCCGCGGCCGTTGCCGCGCTGGCGGCGCAGTCCGGCTACGAGGTCACGATCGTCGACGCCCGCGAGGCCTTCGCTCGCGCGGATCGGTTTTCGCGCGTTGCCACCGTCCGTGTCGGCTGGCCCGGAGAGGCGATCGACGAGCGCGAGCTCGGTCCCCGCGACGCGGTGATCGTCTTCAGCCACGACTCGAAGTTCGACGAGCCGGCGATCCTCGCGGCGCTGCGCAGCGACGCCGGCTACATCGGGGCGCTCGGCAGCCGGCGCACCGCCGACGACCGCAACGCGAGACTCCTCGCCGCCGGTGCCGACGAGGCGGAGCTCGTGCGTGTGCACTCGCCCTGCGGGCTCGACATCGGTGCGGCGACCCCCGAGGAGGTCGCGATCTCGATCATGGCGGAGGTGATCGCGACCCGCTCGGGGCGCGCCGGATCCCGCTTGATCGCAGCCGAAGGTCCGATCCGGCCGCGCTGAGCGCCAGCCGCGATTGCCAGACTGCGCCGATGAGCATGCGTGCCGCGAGCCATGAGCCGCAGCGCCCGCTGGCGGCAGTGCTCGCGGGCGGCGCCGGGAGCCGGATCGGTGGCACCAAGCCGGCCACGCCGCTCGGCGGTCGGGCGCTGATCGCCTATCCACTGGCTGAAGCCGCCGCGGCCGGCCTCGAGGTGGTGGTGCTCGCCAAGCGCGACTCGCCGTTGCCTCCGCTTGACTGCGAGATCGTCCTCGAGCCCGACCTGCCGCGCCATCCGCTGTGCGGGATCCTCAGCGCGCTCGAGCACGCTGACGGACGGGCGATCCTCGCGCTGGCCTGCGACATGCCATTCCTGACCGCGCCGCTGCTCGCCTGGCTCGCCGACCAACCGGGCGCCGCGGTCGTCGAGCTCGACGACCGCCTCCAGCCGCTGCTCGCTCGCTACGTGCCAGCCAACCGCCCGGTCCTCGAGCAGGCGCTCGCGGACGAGCGGTCGGTCACCTCAGCCGTCCAGCAGATCGCGCCGATGCGGATCGACGCCTCCGAGCTCGCTCGCTTCGGTAACCCCGCCCGGCTCTGCTTCAACGTCAACGACGCGGCCGATCTCGCCGCGGCCGAGCGCTGGCTCAGCAGCTAGCCCGCCGCGACGCGCTCGGCTGCTGCCTGCAGCTCCTCGATCGAGTGACCCGAGCGGCCGCCGAGCCAGCACGACAGCGGCGCGGCAGTGCGTTCCGACGCGTGTGCGGCGATCGCTGCGAGCTCGAGCAGCGCGTCGATCTCCTCGCTCGATGGCGCCGGGATCCCGAGCTCGGCGGCGAACGCCGCGATCCATTCGTCTCTCGTCATGGTCTCGCCTTCCTTCAGTGTCGGGGTCGTGAAACAGGGAGGTAAGCTGGTGTGAGCATGACGGCACCAGTCGACCGCCTGTCACGGCCGCTGCGCGACCTGCGGATCTCGGTCACCGACCGCTGCAACCTGCGCTGCCCCTACTGCATGCCGCGCGAGATGTTCGGCGCCGATCATGCGTTCGTTGCACGCGATGACCTGCTGCGCTTCGAGGAGATCACGCGGCTCGTTCGCCAGTTCGCCACGCTCGGCGTCGAGAAGGTCCGCCTGACCGGCGGCGAGCCGCTGCTGCGCCGCGACATCGAGCGCCTCGTCGCGATGATCGCCGAGGTCGACGGCATCGAGGACATCGCGCTGACGACCAACGGCACGCTGCTCGCCGCAAAGGCGCAGGCGCTGAGCGACGCCGGCCTGCGGCGCGTCACGGTCAGCCTCGACGCGCTCGATGAGGAGGTCTTCCGCTCGATGAGCGACACGCGCCTGCCGCTCGCCCGCGTGCTCAAGGGGGTCGACGCCGCGGTCGCGGCAGGTCTTTCCCCGGTCAAGATCAACATGGTGGTCCGCCGCGGCGTCAACGACCACTGCGTCCTCGCGATGGCCGAGCACTTCCGCGGCCGGCCCGAGACGCTGCGCTTCATCGAGTACATGGACGTCGGCACGACCAACGGCTGGCGCCTCGCCGAGGTCGTCCCGGCAGCCGAGCTGCGCGACGCGATCGATGCCCGCTGGCCGCTCGAGCCGATCGTGCCCGACCGCCTGGGGGAGGTCGCGACGCGCTACCGCTACCGCGACGGCGGTGGTGAAGTCGGCTTCATCCACTCGGTCAGCGCGCCGTTCTGCGCCAGCTGCACGCGCGCCCGGCTGTCGGCCGAGGGCAGCCTGCACACCTGCTTGTTCGCAACTCACGGCCACGATCTGCGCGGACTGCTGCGCGCCGGTGCCAGCGACGCTGAGCTGGGCAGCGAGATCGCGCTGATCTGGACTGCGCGCGGCGACCGCTATTCCGCGGATCGCGCGGAGAGCAGCGCAGCACCCCGCTCCGCGAAAAAGGTCGAGATGTCCTACATCGGCGGCTGACCGGATACGCGCTCGGCGCCGCTGTAGATGTTCACGCGGCCGCCGCCGCGAGCAAAGCCGGCGAGCGTGATCCCGCGATCGGCGGCCAGCGCGATCGCGAGCGAGGTCGGGGCGCCGACGCCGACGAGGATCGGCGCTCCCGCGACCGCCGCTTTCTGCACCAGCTCGAATGCGAGCCGGCCGCTGACACAGAGGATCGAGTCGCGCAGCGGCACGCGCCCGTCCAGCAGCGCGCGGCCGATCACCTTGTCCATCGCGTTGTGGCGTCCGACGTCCTCGCGCACCAGCTCGAGCGTCCCCGCCGCGTCGAACAGGCCGGTCGCGTGCAGGCCGCCGGTCCGCTCGAAGCCGGGCTGGCGCAGCAGGTCGGGCAGGCCCGCGAGCAGCCCGCGCGCGACGCTCGGGCCGCCCTCGATCACGGGCGAGTGGACCGCGATCTCCTCGAGCGCGCCCTTGCCGCAGACGCCGCACGACGAGGTCTTATAGAAGCGCCGCGCGCCCAGCTCGCGGGTCAGCGGGCCCGCCACCTCGATCGTGTTCGCCGCGAGGTCGGCCGTCAGCCCCGCCTCGCGCGGCCCGTCGATCAGCCCCTCGCCGTAGAGGAAGCCGAGCGCGAGCTCCTCGTCGTGGCCGGGGGTGCGCATCGTCACGGCGACCGCCGCGCCGTCGACACGAATCTCGAGCGGCTCCTCGACCGCGACCTCGTCGCGAACGCCGTCGCGAACGACGGAGGCGATCATCGGCCCGGACATCTAGTGTCAGTGTGCGGCGAGCGCCGGCGTGCGAGCTGCCTGCTCGCTGATCGGCCGCACGTCGACCGCCACGACCTTGTACTCGGGGCAGCCGGTGTTGACGTCGACCGAGGAGCCGACCAGCAGGTTGGTGCGGACCTCGGGGAAGTGGAACGCGGTGAAGACGTGCCCCGGCTCGATCCGGTCGGTGATCCGCGCGACCGTCTCGATCCGCCCGACGCGGCTTCTGATTGAGATTTGATCGCCAGTCTCGATCCAGAGCCGGGCCGCGTCATCGGGATTGATCTCGAGCCAGTCCCCGTCCTGGAGCTCGATGTTCTTGGTGCGCCTGGTCATCGTGCCGGCGTTGTAGTGCTGCAGGCGCCGGCCCGTGATCAGGATCAGCGGGAACTCGTCATCGGCGGCGTCGCCCGGCGGCTTGTAGGGCAGCGCGGCAAACCGTCCGCGACCGCCGGGCAGCGAGAACTCGTGCTCGTAGAGGATCGGTGAGTCGGTGCCGTCCGCCGCGACCGGCCACTGCAGCCCGTGGCGGCCGACGCGCTCGTGGCTGACCCCGGCGTAGTCCGGCGTCAGCGAGGCGATCTCGTCCATCGCCTCGGCCGGGGTTGCCCAGCCCATCTCGTGACCAAGCGCGCGCGAGAGCGTCGTGATGATCTCGAAGTCGGTCTTCGCCTCGCCGGGCGGGTCGATCGCCGGCGCGACGAGCTGGAAGCGCCGCTCGGCGTTGGTGAACGTCCCGGCTTTCTCGAGGAACGCGGAGGCCGGCAGGATCACGTCGGCGAAGGCGGTCGTCGTGTTCTCGAAGATCTCCTGGCAGACGAGGAACTCGAGCGACTCGAGCGCGTGGGTGACGTGGGCAACGTTCGGGTCGGTCTGGGCGACGTCCTCGCCGAAGATCCACATCGCCTTCAGCTTGCCCGCGACCGCGGCGTCGAACATCTCGTTGATCTTGAGGCCCTTCTGGCGCGAGAGCGGGACGCCCCAGGCCTGCTCGAAGAGCTCTGCGACCTGTTCGTTGTCGACCGGTCGGTAGGCGCTGTAGGTGTCGGGCAGCGCGCCCATGTCCGAGGAGCCCTGGACGTTGTTCTGGCCGCGCAGCGGCAGCAGCGCCGACCCGCGGCGACCGACCTTGCCGGTCAGCATCGCGAGGTTGCAGATCAGCTGCACGACCTCGGAGCCGTAGCGGTGCTCGGTGACGCCGAGGCCCCAGAAGAGGCAGGCGTTCTCGGCCTCGCCGTAGATGTGCGCCGCCTGCTCGATCTGCTCGCCCGGGATCCCCGTGATCTCCTCGACGGAGCCCGGGTCGTAGGCGCCGAGCAGCTCCTCGAGCGCGTCGAAGCCCTCGGTACGCGCGGCGATGAACTCGGGGTCGGTCAGCCCGTCGCGCAGGACGACGTGGCAGAGGCCGAGCATCACGGCGGCATTGGTCCCGGGCCGTGGCGCGAGGTGCGCCACGCTGTAGTCGGCGAGCTCGGTGCGGCGCGGGTCGATCGTCACGAGCCGCATGCCGCGCAGCGTCGCCTGCTTGATCCGCGCGCCGACGACGGGGTGGGCCTCGGTCGGGTTCGCCCCGATCAGGATCGCCGCGTCGGTGTGGTCGACGTCCGAGAACGAGCCGGTCGCGCCGGACAGCCCGAACGCGCGGCGCATCGCGAACGAGGTCGGCGAGTGGCAGACGCGCGAGCAGTTGTCGATGTTGTTGGTGCCGATCGCCGCGCGGATCAGGCGCTGCATCGCGTAGCAGTCCTCGTTTGTCGCGCGCGAAGAGGCGAGGCCGGCGATCGCGTCGGGGCCGTGCATCGCCTTGATCTCGCCGAGGCGGCTCACGATCAGCGCCGTCGCCTCCTCCCAGCTCGCCTTGCGGAAGCCCTCGCCGCCTGCCCCCCGTAATGGGGGGTCGCGGATCAGCGGCGTGCTCAGGCGCTGGCGCGAGCGCGTGAACTGGTGCGCGAAACGGCCCTTGAGGCAGGTGTGGCCCTCGTTTGCCGGACCGTCATGGGCGGGGCTGATCGAGACGACCCGCCCGTCGCGCGTGTGCGCTTCGAGCCGGCAACCGACACCGCAGTAGCCGCAGGTCGTGCTGACGGTTGAATCGAAGCGCTCGTCGCTCATAGCTGGAGCAGTGTGTTCTCGGTGATCGCGTCGGTGGGACACGTATCGGCGCAGGCGCCGCAGGACACGCAACTGGATTCGAGGAATCCGCTGTCCAGTCCTGCAGCGATGTTAGCGCCAAAGCCGCGCCCCGTTGCGCTCAGCGCAAACGCCCCCTGGACCTCGTCGCAGGCCCGAACGCAGCGGCCGCAGGAGATGCAGAGCTCGTGCTGGAAGGCCAGGTAGGGGTGGCGCTCGTCGTGCTCCACCGGGTGCGTGGGGCCCGGCCAGCGCGGGGTGCCGACGTTCAACTTGGCGGCGACCGCGGCCAGCTCGGTGTGGGGAGCGGGCGCGCTTGGCAGCTCCGACAGCACGAGCTCGACGATCGCCGTCGCGACGCGGCGCGAGGTCTCGTCCTGCGTGTCGATCGCCATCCCGTCGCGGCACGGCGTCGTGCAGGCGGGCAGCGGTCCTGGCGCGCCCTCGACTCCCACCAAACACACCCGACAAGCCCCGAACGGGGCTTGCCGCTCGTCGTAGCAGAGCGTGGGTACGTCGGTGCCCGCCGCGCGGATCGCCTCGAGCATCGTCGCACCGGCCCCGACCTCGAGCTCCGTGCCGTCGACCGTGACGCGCATCAG
>Ga0302178_10002100_pt1 | contig 16096 bp, 18 predicted proteins | sample I_Palsa_E1_3_FD_198790 | JGI IMG/M metagenome (GOLD analysis project Ga0302178, IMG submission 198790) | Peat permafrost microbial communities from Stordalen Mire near Abisko, Sweden - I_Palsa_E1_3 | ecosystem: Environmental > Terrestrial > Soil > Palsa > Peat permafrost | place: Sweden... | reverse complement strand
GCTTGCTCTTTGAATTCGACTGAATACGTTTGCTTTTGCTTCAACATGCACCTCTGACTTCTTTAATTTAAGAAAATTCAGAGGCGACAACTAGTCTGACACAGGGGGCCATCGAAGAGATGGAGGGTGTCAAGGTATTGGGGGTGATGGACGACGATAGATTGGTGGTCGGATGCGCTGACAACGCACCATGGACTTTTTACATCATGGCCGATGTGTTCGATTTCGATACCACAGTAGCTGTATGCAACCTCTATCGCACCACGCCTGTAGGCGAATACAACTTGTGGCGCTACGGCAAGATCGAGGCGCGCGTGGGTCGCGCGCTAGCCGTACCGCAAACCGCCGGATGAGTCGACCATCATGAAATTACTTCCCACCCTTGAACAACTTGGCGAGCGCATCGCGGCGCTTGAAGCCGAACGCGCTGTGCGTTGGGCCATCACTCGCTATATGGCGCTGTGCGATGTGCCCTGCAATGTCGGAAGCGGCGCGCAGCTGGCAATGCTGTTTGCGCCGAATGCGATCTGGGAGGGATTAGGGCCGCTTTATGCCGCCAAGTTTGGCCGCTTACAAGGTCATGAGCAGATATTGGCCATGCTGACACGCTATCTGCCGCCGACAGAACATTTTCGCGTCAACCTCCATTTCCTGACCTCGGAAGCGATAGAGGTGCGAGGCACGCATGCCACCGGGCGCTGGATCATGTTGCAAGCGTCCGACTACATCGATGCGGGCAGCGGCGCCGAACTGATTGCCGCCCGGCTTACCGTCGATTTCGAAGCTGCTGCCGATGGCGGTGATTGGCTAATGACGCACTTTCGTACCGAGCGAATTTTCAATACGCCATGGCACGTTACCGCCGCAGCTTCCTACACTCCACAGGACAAGATCAGCCATGAATGAATTAGGTACACGCTTCTCTCTGGGTGGAACCGGTGCAAGCATTGCAATCAAGGACAGCATCGATATCGCCGGCTATCCAACTATCGCCGGCAGCCGTGCTCTGGCCGATGCGTCGCCCGCCACTTGTCATGCACAGGTAATCGAATTGTTGCTGCAGGCAAACTGGCACATCGTCGGCAAAGCCAATATGCATGAGTTGGCATTCGGCATGACCGGCATCAACGACTACACCGGGACTCCCACCAACCCGCAGGATGCTAGCCGGATTCCAGGTGGCTCGTCGAGCGGGTCGGCCGCCGCGGTCGGTGCACAACTGGTCGACGCAGCGCTCGGCACGGATACCGGCGGGTCGGTGCGCGGGCCGGCCGCTTGCTGCGGCGTGATTGGATTCAAACCGACGTATGGCCGCGTGAGCCGAGTCGGCGTGGCTCCGCGGCACAGCACCCTCGATTGCGTTGGGCCCTTTGCGCGTGAGATGCAGATGATCGTGCAGGTCATGTCGGCGATCGCCCCCGGCTTCGATGCCAATGCAGCAAGTACTTCGATGCTACGAGGGGTCAAACTCGGCTTGCTTGATGTAGATGCGGATCCATCCATACAGGCGGCGGTCAATCGTGCAGCAGATGAGAGTGGATTTGCTTGCAGTAGGCTCGTATTACCCGGTCTCAAGACCGCATTTGATGCAGGCCTGACAATCATCAATGCCGAAACTTGGGCCGCGTTCGGTTCGCTGACCGGGCATAACCGGCTTGGGGCCGATATCGAAGCGCGACTGTGCGCGGCGGCGGCTACCAATGAGACGCAATTGGCCGCGGCAGAACAAGTACGTAGTAGTTTTACGCATTCGGTCGAACAATTACTGCGAGATGTGGATGTGTTGGTTTTACCGACATTGCCAAATTTGCCGATTACGCTCGAAGCCGCGCGTGCGGGGACGTCGGTAATCGGACTGTCTTCATTGATTCGACCGTTTAATTTGTCTGGCCATCCGGCGCTAACGCTGCCGGTGTCGGTACAAGGCTCGCCGCTCAAGGCCGGTTTGCAGATTGTCGGCAGAAAAGGGGAAGACGAGCATGTGTGCGCAATTGCGGGTGCATTTGAACGCGCAATTGCGGCGATTTCGGCATAAGGATTGCAGGCTCGATCGCACAGGTTCTTTATTGTGTAAAAGGATAGAACATGTCTAGCAGAGTTGTGTTGGTAACCGGCGCGGCGCGCGGTCTCGGCGTGGCGATTGCAACGCGCTTTCATGCCGCCGGATACCGTGTAGCAATCGGCGACATCGCCATCGAACAGGCCGAGCAGGTGGCTCGGCAACTGAGTCCCGATGCGACGTCCGCCATCGCCATTGCTTTGGACGTGACGTCCAAGCGTGATTTCGAACAAGCTCGCAATATCCTGCTGGAGCAGTGGGGTCGCATCGACGTGCTGGTCAACAATGCCGGGGCTTCCAAGGTCGTATCGGCGATGGATATCACAGCCGATCAGTTCGATTGGGTGATGGATGTCAATTTGCGTAGTGTGCTATTTGGCTGCCAGGTGTTCGGTCAGCATTTTGCCGAACAGGGCATTGGCCGTATTGTCAACGTGGCATCGCTGGCCGGACAAAATGGTGGGTCGGCAACCGGCGCCCATTATGCTGCGGCCAAGGGCGGCGTACTCACACTGACCAAGGTATTTGCCCGTGATTTGGCCGCAGCCGGTGTAACCGTGAATGCCATCTCGCCGGGCCCGATGGATTTGCCCATCGTGTACGAAAGCGTACCCGAAGATAAGTTGCAAGCCGTGATCGCCAATATTCCTGTAGGCAAACTTGGCTCGGCTGAATATGTAGCCGATATCGCGGTGTTGTTGGCTGCGCCACATGCCTATTTCGCCACGGGAGCATGCTGGGACTTAAATGGCGGCTTGTTTATGCGTTGATGTGAGGTAATGATTATGTTTCTAAAGCAGCTCAGACGGAAATCGGATGCGTCTCTACTAGTCGAAACCGTGGCATCCCATGTCGACGAAATTGGAATCGGTATCTGCGAAATTGATGGGAATGTCGAGTGCGTGAATGATGCGACTGGTAGTATGGCCGCCGCATGTCAAGATTTAGATCGATTTTCTTCTCGTTTGAGCGAACATAATCTTGAAATGTCTAGAGCCGCTACGCTTGCACAAGAAACCGGACACGCCGCAGCAGCGAGAATTCACCAATCGAGTCAAGATCTTTCTTCTTCGCTAGATGAGATGCGCTCGCTTGTTCGGGGTACCGAAGATATCGGTGTGCGTATGAATACGCTGCATGACGCGCTGCGTCAGGTTGCGGATGCGGCGGAAATGATTACAACGATTTCTCGACAAACCAATCTTCTCTCAATCAATGCCGCCATTGAAGCAGCAAAAGCCGGCGACGCGGGAAGAAGTTTTGCGGTCGTCGCGTCTGCCGTCAAACAATTGGCGATACAATCAAACGAAGCTGCGGAGCAGATCGGAAAAACAACCAAGAAATTGTCGGCAGAAACGACGGCACTGATGGATTTAAGTGCGGAAAATTTGCGACGGGCATCAAAGGTGGATGAAACCAGTGTGCAGATCGGGGCTACGATCACGGCGACCGCCGCTGCAATTTCCGATCTCCATGCACAAGCAACATCCACCGCGACGACCTCGAATATCGTTGTAAAGGACTGTCGTGCCGTCTGCGAACTAGTTCAATCTGTCGCCGATAGTGCCGCAACCTGTCATCAACAAGTCACCGAGACTCACGTTCGCCTTGAGCGGCTTTTGCTTGTTTCGGACAAGCTTCTTAATGAAGTTGCGGTGGTTGCTGGAGATACGGCGGATTCATTGTTTATCAAGACCGTCGTGCGTATTGCTCATGAGGTATCCATGGCTTTTGAAAAGGCACTGAGCGGGGGACGTATCACGAGTGAAAATCTTTTTTCGGGTCATTACGTTCCCGTGCCCGGATCCAGTCCATCTCAATTTATCGCGAAATTTACCGATTTATGTGATGACATCCTGCCGTCTATTCAAGATCCGGTACTTGAATTGGATAGCCGCATAAAAATATGCGGTGCGTTTGATCGAAATGGATATTTGCCTACAAATCATCCGCAATACTCCCATCCGCAGACGGACGATGTTATCTGGAATGAAGCTAATTGTCGAAATCGGCGCATGTTTGAAGATCGGACAACCGCCGCTGCTGTGGCTCATCTGGGCGCTTTTTTGGTGCAAACTTATAGACGGCAGATGGGCAATGGCACTCACATCGTGATGAAGGAAGCGAGCGCTCCCGTCAGAGTCAAAGGCAAGCATTGGGGCGCAGTCAGGTTGGCTTATTTACCATAATATTGGCCTGAATTCGTAAAGAGCCGGAGTGCAGGGCTCAGCCACATACTCATTCCTGATCGGCATAGATCTGCTGCGCCAGTTTGATTAACAGAACGAGTTCCGGCGTGTCGTCCTCCAAACGCGTACTCATTATGATAGGCGATACGATGGATGTTTCGTCGAGCTGACGATATACCACTTCATCGCGCCGCAAACGCTGCACGCTAGCAGGCACCAGGGCAATGCCGACGCCCGCTGCAATCAGCCCCAACGCAGTCTGTAGCTCTTGTACTTCATGTATTTCGCTCGGAGTTAGGCCGCGGTCCTTGAATGCCGAAAGCACCTGGTCCGCATAGCTTGGCCTCGGTCGACGCGGATAGACAATCAAGCATTCACGCGCCAGCTCAACCATGCTTAAAGGCTCCGGTCGTACACATAATTCGTGATAGTCGGGCAATGCGACCAACAAACGTTCTTCGCGTAGTACCTCGCGGCGCACTGACGCGTCATCGAGCCGGATGCGACCGAAGCCCACGTCGATGGCCCCGGTTCGCAATGCATGACATTGATCGATGGTTGACATTTCAAGCAGCGATACGACCGTTTGCGGAGATTCGCGGCGAAGCGAACGCACCACCGCCGGCAATTCACCGTATAGCGTAGACGCAACAAAGCCGATAACCAGCCGACTTTCTATTTGGGCGACTCGGCGCGTGAGTTTGGGTAAATCATCAGCATGTTCTAGCAAACGCAGTGCGTGCGTAAGAAAGAATCGACCGGCTTCCGTCAATTTCACGGGTCGGCTGCCGCGTTCGAATAACTGGGCACCAATCTCTTCTTCTATTTGCTGAATCTGCCTGCTGAGTGGCGGTTGCGAAATATTGAGCATCTCCGCCGCGCGGGTGAAGTTCTGGGTTTGTGCGACAGCGACGAAAGAGCGTAAATGGCGAAGTTCCATTTGATACCTTCAGTGCATGGAAGCATGCTTAATCGATCTTGGACATCGAATGTACAGCGTACTTATGATTGGAAAACTTCACGGATTTGACAATGATACATTCAGTACCCAGTGTTCGCTCGGTCGAAACCATCTTGGTCGACGTTCCCACCATCCGCGCACATCGCCTTTCGGTTGCCACCATGCGCCACCAGACCCTGGTATTGGTGCGTATCGTTTTCTCGGATGAGACAAGTGGCCTCGGCGAAGCGACCACTATTGGCGGTCTCAGCTATGGAGAGGAGAGTCCTGAAAGTATCAAGATTAACATCGACACTTATTTCTCACCATTGCTGATTGGAAAACCTGCAGACAGTATTGCCGCTTTGATGGCGCCGCTGCATAGCGGAATTCGGGGTAATCGGTTTGCCAAGTGCGCAATCGAAACCGCGCTGTATGACGCGCAGGCGCGACGTCTGGGCGTGCCACTCAGCACGATGTTCGGCGGACGGCAGCATGCAGCTTTACCCGTCGCGTGGACGCTGGCCAGCGGCGACACTCGATTGGACATCGATGAAGCACAACGCATGCTGGAGGCAAAGCGCCATCGGATTTTCAAGCTCAAAATCGGTTTGCGACCTATCGATGACGATATCCGTCACTGTGCCGAAATCAAGCAAGCCTTGGGCGACGCGGCGGAGATACGAGTCGACGTGAATCAGGCGTGGTCGGAAACGCAAGCGCTTAGAGGCTTGGCCATGCTGGCCGACGCCGGCGTCGAACTGGTCGAGCAACCCATTTCGGCCGCCAACCAAGTCGGCCTGAAACGATTGATGCGCCTGGCGCGCCTCCCTGTGATGGCGGACGAAGCGCTGCACGGTTCGGATGACGCCTTTGCCCTCGCGCGTGATCGATCAGCCGATGTCTATGCACTGAAAATCGCTCAGTCTGGCGGTTTGACGGGTGCGGCGCGAGTAGCGGCTATCGCACAGGCGGCCCATATAGATTTGTATGGTGGCACGATGCTCGAGGGTGCAGTCGGAACCATCGCCTCAGCGCAACTTTTTTCGACCTTCGATACGCTTGCCTGGGGTACCGAACTGTTCGGACCTTTGCTTTTGACGGAAGAGCTTCTGACCGAACCCCTTGTCTACCGCGATTTCATGCTGCACCTGCCTGATGGGCCTGGGCTCGGCATAGACATCGACGAAAGCAAGCTGGCACGACTGCGTCGCGATACGCTTGCATCGCGGATATAAATTACTTGTGACATCACGCTTACATATTCTAAGGAAAGCGAATTATGTTGTTCAAGGTTGAAATGGTGGTGCGTCTACCGCAGGATATGCCTGCACAGCAGGCAGCGGAACTCAAGTTACGTGAGCGCGAACTTGCACAGGAACTACAGCGCCGTCGGGTCTGGCGTCATTTATGGCGCATTGCGGGCCAATACGCAAACATCAGTATTTTTGATGTCGAGGACATCGCGCAACTTCATGACGTGCTCACTTCACTGCCGCTCTTTCCCTTCATGGAAATAAAGGTGGAGGCACTCTGTAGACATCCCTCTTCGATTTACGAAGACGATCGTTAATGAAATCGTCAATCAATGCAATTTACATCTCAGGAGAATGAAACATGGACCGCAAGACTATCAACGCATTACTCGCACGTATTGAAAGCACTGAAATAGGCACAGGCAGCGCGCGTGTCAAGAGCGTTGTCAATCGAATAGTGCAAGACCTGTTTTACACGATTGAAGACCTGGACGTACAACCCGCTGAATTCTGGAGTGCGCTGAATTATCTCGCGGATGCGGGGCGCAGTAATGAATTCGGATTGATCGCCGCAGGATTGGGATTTGAGCATTTCCTCGATTTGCGGCTGGATGAAGCAGAGACCAAGGCGGGGATCGAAGGTGGTACACCGCGTACTATCGAAGGCCCGTTATATGTCGCAGGTGCGCCCGAGAGCGTAGGTGAAGCGCGGCTTGACGACGACAGCGAAGAAGGCGAAATACTTGTTATGCAAGGCTATGTGCGCGGCGCCGACGGAGCACCGCTAAGCAACGCTTTGGTCGAGGTATGGCATGCCAATGGCTTGGGTAATTACTCCTTCTTCGATAATACCCAAAGTCATTTCAATCTGCGGCGTGGTATCCGCACCGATGCACTAGGCCGCTATCGTTTCCGTACCATTATGCCCACCGGTTATAGCGTGCCGCCGAGCGGCGCAACCGAACAACTGCTTGATCAGCTTGGTCGCCATGGTACGCGTCCAGCACATATTCATTTCTTTGTTTCGGCTGACAATTTCCGCAAGTTAACCACGCAGATCAATATCGACGGCGATCCATTCCTATGGGACGACTTCGCATTCGCGACTCGGGACGGTTTGGTGCCGGAGATCAAACGAATCAGCGATCCGAAAGAACTGGATGTTTATCGTGTGAATGTTCCATTTGCATTGATTGAGTTTGATTTTACGCTGCATTCGGAGCAGAAAAATGCACCTTCGTCGGAGGTTGAGCGCTTGCGTGTAAGTGCTTGAGGGTTGAACCGATTGGTGACGCCGTCGAATAGCGGCAGCGCACTACTGCGCTACCGCTAGCTTCGGCGTCGCGAAAACCGCACATGCATATCTGGAAGGAAATCCTAAAGGGATGTAGCGCTGGCGTTCGCACGTGACCGCAGCGCAACGTGACCATACCCAGGTGATTAAGTCGCTAAGTCGCGGAGAAGCTCCTCAATGCTTGCAGAGAAATATCGCCTTAAATCATCCGCTCGACTGGTTTCCGTATTGAACGCAGACGACACGTTGTTTGCCAAAAATTGGTGGATCGAACCTTTAGCGGCTGCCTTCCGATTAACACAGATCGAATTTCAGGATGTCGTGCAGGAAGAAACACAATGGCTGACCACTCACGCCATCGGGGTTGTCCCTGAGAGCGCAGTAGCAATCAAACTGGCTGTCGAAAGATGCATGTTTGAAATTCCCGATCATCAGCTATCGCAGCGTTACCTGTGGGGCATTGGAGAGGCCAGTAGCCGCCGGTTTTTTACGGGATTTCCCGAGATTCTTGTCGAGAGCAGTCAGTACGTAGAACGGGCCAGTGGGGGAGCCGTACGTTTCGAAGCCGAGATCGCCACTTGTGGCCTGCATGCCATCGTCGACGGCATGACTAGCGCGTTCCGACGCAAACACCCTGGATTGTTGCGAATCCCGTCTGGTCAGCAACTGGAGTACGACGAAATTGATGTTCCCGCGACGGGTGTTGTTGGCGCTTACTGCACCGCGGATAAAGCGCTAGCGATTCGCTACGTACACGCCCGAGGTGTGCCAGGGGAGAACATATTTTTCGTTGGCAATGGCCAAGCGGATATCGCAGGTGCGCGACAAACGAAAAAATTAAATGGCACCATTGCCCACGTCTATCCTATATATCCTGACCCGGACTCCTCTGAATGGAGCCGATTGGAGAGTGAAAGGGTATTTGCACAGATAAGAAAATTTGATCCAAATTGCGGTTTCTATGTCGCACAGTGGCGTGCCAATTCCGGGAATAAAAATGCCGGCTGGGCGTTAAATGAGTGGCTAACTCACCGTCTCCACACTTGGCATGAATCGACAACTCACAAATGACTTAGGCTCAGCGCCGTGTAGCCGATTCACTGCAAACGGCGTTTCCCACAGACTACGCCAGCGCTTCAGTGTCAGCACGTTGTCTGCGCTATCGCGACAAAATCCGGTAGCCCGCATTCACCTGATTCATAGCATCCATTATTGGCGCGAATTTGACGTGCGTTTATACAACTCCTATCTTAAGCCCACCAGCACTTCGATTGAAAAGAGGCTATAGGGTGGATACAAATTTTCCATGCAGCCAGTCGCAAGCGTGCCACTCACCTCCTTGTTCCGGGACCAAATCACCATGAGCGTAGAAACGAACATTACGAATGTCGCTGCGGCCCCGGCCGCTACGATGCAAAGCGCGCGAGCGCGCAACAGCGCGACCATGCGCACCGTGGTCACATCCGTGATCGGGCAAATCCTCGAATGGTATGACTTCTTTTTGTATGGCACGGCTGCGGCCCTTGTGTTCGGCAAGTTGTTTTTCCCGATGGGCACGGATCCGTTGACAGGCACAATTGCCGCATTTGGCGTCTTTACGGTGGGCTTCGTGGCCCGGCCTATCGGTGGCATCATCTGCGGCCACCTCGGCGATCGCTATGGCCGTAAGACCGTCATGATGCTTACGCTTCTGGCGATGGGCGTGGCCACCTTTGCCATGGGCCTGTTACCCACCTATAGCCAGATCGGCATTGCTGCGCCGATTTTGCTGGTGTTGCTGCGCGTCGTGCAAGGGCTGGCGGCGGGCGGCGAATGGAGCGGCAGCATCCTGCTGATCGCCGAGAGCGCTCCGGCTCATAAGCGCGGTTTCCTGTCCGCATGGAGTCCGTCAGGCGCTGCGCTGGGTTTCGTGCTGTCCACCGCCGCTTTTCTCTGCATGCAGTCGATTGCCGTCGGCGATGCTTTCCTCAGTTGGGGCTGGCGTGTGCCGTTTCTCCTGAGCGTGCTGCTGATCGGCGTGGGTGCCTGGTTGCGGGCCGCGATTCCCGAGAGTCGCGAATTCGAGCAAGTACAGCGCCGGGGCAAAGCTACCCATGCGCCGCTTATCGAAGTGTTACGCACTTGTCCTTGGCAAGTACTGCAGGTGTTTGGTCTGCGTTTTGGCGAAGGCGGCGCGTCGTGGATCTTTTTCGCCTTCTCGATTGCGTACGGCAAATTTCTGGGCCTGCCCACGCCGCTGGTGCTGGGCGGGCTGACGCTGTCGATGCTGCTGTTGATTCCGGTGGCTTTGTTGTCGGGCTACATCACCGATCGCATCGGCCGCAAGCCGGTCTATCTAGTGGGTGCACTTGCCATCGTGCTGTTCGCTTATCCGTTTTTCTTGATGTTCCAGTCGGGCCGCAGCGGCCTGGTGGTGTTGGCTCTGTTGCTTGCCAATAGCGTGGTGCTCGGCATTCTGGAAGGTGCGCAACCGGCCTACATTTCTGAGTTGCTGCCAGTGCACTTGCGGTTTTCGGGGCTGGGCATAGGTCGCGAGCTGGCTTCGGTATTGGGCGGCGGGCTTGCGCCGCTGGTGGCTACGGCGTTGCTCGCACACTATCGGGCGGCTTGGCCGATTGCGATTTATTTGGGTTTGATGGGTCTGGTGACCGTGATCACCACCTGCCTTTCGCCCGAAACTTTTCCGCGTGCCGCCCGTCAGGCCGCGCGGGCGCAAGCATTGCAAGCGGACCAATGAACTTTGCCGAAACCGACGATTCAGCGCTCAGCACGGGTAATGCCTTGAGAGAGTGGGGGGCCGGCCAAGTCGCATCGGTCGCCGCACTGGTCGGCCTCAGTCAATATGGTTACAAACGATAGTGTGCATGGCCAGCGCTGCGGAGCTTGGTCACCTATACGTCGCCCACCATGCTGGTGGGCATTAACCATATGAGCGCAGCGCACGCGATCGTTGCGCAAAACGGCAGAGTCCGCTTGTATAAGGATGGCCAAACCGCTCAATTGCAAGCCCTAGGGTGCGGCTCGCGCTGTGCAAATCGGATTTACGTGCACGATTCGCTAATAATTAAGGCGGTTAACATGAAGAAGTTCACGTTAAATCATAAGCTTGGGTCAATGATCGTCGTGTTGTGGATTGGACTGGTCGCGATCGGATTTGCCGGTGCTTGGCAAAGCCGAGTTTCGGCAATGGATGATCGCCAAGATCAATTGAGAGCGCTGGTTGCTCAGGGGAGCAGCATGACGGCCCGTCTCCAGAGTCTGTCAGAAAACAAGACAATTTCGGAAGATGAGGCAAAAAAACGCGCCCTTGATGTTCTGGCCTCAATGCGTTACGGCAAGGATGGCTACATTTCGGTAAACGACTCGCGAGGCATCATGATCATGTCGCCGACCAGCCCCGCAATGAACGGGCGAGATGTATCGGGAGTCAAGGATAAGGCAGGAAACAAAATATTTCTCCTTATTATCAAGGCTGGGTCCCTGCCCGCAGGCGACTTCATTACCTACCTCTGGACCAAGCCTGGCAGCGATCGACTGGTAAAAAAATTGAGTTTCGTCCAGTACTTTGCCCCTTGGGACTGGTTTTTTGTCACAGGAATGTATACGGACGATATTGATGCGGCTTTCTTCACCAGTGCGTTGCATTGGCTTGGAATCACCACGGTGTTAGGTTTGTTAGCATCGGTCGCTATGCTACTTGTACTGCGCAGCATTAAACGGGAACTGGGCGGTGATCCCTCCATTGCGGTTGATACCGCGCAACGCATCGCTCGAGGCGACCTAAGCTCACGCGTACCTGTTGCATACGGGGATGGTCACAGTCTTATGTACGCATTGAGCGAGATGCAGAACGGCCTGGTAGAAACGGTTTCGCGAGTGCGGGCTGGGACGGAAAGTATCAACGTAGGCGCAGCAGAGATCGCGGCTGGCAACACAGACTTGTCGCAGCGCACCGAGCAGCAGTCCGTCGCGCTTGTGCAAACAGCGTCGAGTATGGACGAAATGACCTCTAACGTTAAACACAGCGCGGCGAGCGCCTTCCTTGCGGCGAAGCTTGCTGGCGACGCATCCGATGTCGCACGCCGTGGCAGTGGTGTGGTAAAGGAGGTGATTCACACCATGACACGTATCTCAGACAGCTCGAAGCAGATTGGCGACATTATTGGTGTAATCGATGGGATCGCGTTCCAGACCAATATCTTGGCGCTGAACGCTGCGGTTGAAGCAGCACGAGCCGGTGAGCAAGGACGCGGCTTCGCGGTAGTCGCGTCCGAGGTTCGGAATCTGGCGCAACGCTCTGCGACCGCGGCGAAAGAAATAAAGACATTGATCGGAACATCCACGGACACGGTACAAACGGGCACCGCTCTCGTGTCCCGCGCCGGTGAGACAATGAGCGAAATCGTCATTTCAATACAGCGTGTTAACGAAATACTCGGTGAAATCAGCCACGCATCAAATGAGCAAAGCGCAGGTATCGAACAGGTGAATCACGCCGTCAACGAGATCGATAAAGTCACGCAACAGAATGCGGCCTTGGTGGAAGAATCTGCGGCCGCTGCATATTCACTCAAAGATCAGGTTGAAATACTGCGCGAAGCGATCAGCATCTTCTCGCTCCCCGCTTGAGCGGCACCGATGTCGTGGGCAAGACGCCCAGTGTTGCCGGGCGACTGGCCCCTGGTTTCGTGGGTTTGCCCGATTCCAGCAGCGTCAACATCAAGGGCAAAAGCACAAAGCTGGAAATCACATTACCCATCACGACTGAAAGAACGGCCGACATGCAATTCGGATCCGGCCATGTAACCCGTCAAAGAGAATGTTGCGGCCTCAGCGTCTCCACCAGCAATTCTCGAAACCAGCGATTCCCTTCGTCGTTGTCGAAGTTGGCATGCCAGTACGCGGAGGACTCGATTCCCGGCATTTCCACCGGCAGAGGATAGATTAGAAATTGCTCCAACTCGTTGAAGATGCGCGCCACGCCGCGCGGCAACGATACCATCCAGTCGGTGCGCAAGAGAATTTGCGGCACCACTGTGAAATGGGGCACGCGCAAGGCAATGCGCCGATGCAGGCCGCGCGCCCGCAGCAAACCGTCAATCTCTACGTGGCTGCTGTCACGCGAGACGACGGTCACATGCGATAGCTCCATAAACTTTTGCTGCGATATTTTCCGCGCCGGCAACCCGGAACGCTTGCGTGTCATACACGCATACTGGTCAGGAAACAGTGGCGCGGAGGTCGTCACCAGTTTGAGTCCTGATAGATTGCCAATCGCAAAGTCGAGCTGACCCAGTCGCATCTTTTCCTCGACTTCGGCAATCGGCACTTGCTCGGCCGATATTCGCACGAGCGGCGCCACAGCCTGCAACTTCTCGCAGATACTCGGTAAAAAAGTCTGCTCGCCGATATCGGACATCGAGACCCGGAATTCGCGCGAGCTTGTGGCGGGATCGAATGATTCCTTGTGACACAGCGTTTCACGAATCGAGGCGATCGCTTGGCCGAGCGGCACCGCCACTTGCTCGGCTCGGTCGGTCGGTCGGCTCGGTCGGTCGGCAACATTCCCTCAGCTGTCCGTATAAATAGCGGATCGTCTAACAGGGCGCGCAAACGCCCAAGCGAATAGCTGATCGCCGGCTGCGAGAGCCCGAGCTGGCGTGAGAAAGGAAGATGTGTGGATCAGTCTAGTCGACTCGAAGCGCGAGGACTGGTCGTTCGGTGGCGGCGATATGCAATACGCACCGACCGAGTAAGGGAGGATTGCGGGCTTTTAGGCTCACTCTCCTAAGAGCCCGTTGCGTTTTCAGCATCTTTCGAGCAGATTTTCAAGACACAGGCTCGTAACCAACGGTGTGATAGGTCTTTTTCGCTACGCGGATGCCACATCATCGACACTGTTACAGGTTCCGTTAAAAACGGCAGATCAAAACTATGCATGCCCTTGCGTAAAAAGGTGGTTTGCCGCTCGGGTACATTGGCGATCAGTTGCGTTCGGCTTGCAATGGCCAGCGCCGCTGGAAAACTTGGTGCCACAGCACCTATCTTGCGCGTCAATTTTTGTTCAGCAAGCGCCACATCTATCGGCCCGCTTATCAGGCCACGGCGTGAGACGCTGATATGACTATATTGTGTATAGTGCTCCGCAGTAACGGCTTCAGCACTTGCCAACGGGTGGTCAGTTGCGACGACACCAACGAATCGATCGTGAAGCAGTGCTTGCAGACGAATTTCAGGCCCTGAATCACCCAGAACCCCAATATCCAGGTCTATCAAGCCTTCTCGTAGTGCCGTGGCGTCCTTTTCCGACTTAATCACAAAACTCAGCCTCGCACCTGGCGCATCTTGAGTGACACGGGTAAGAAGCGCCGCTCCGAACTCAACGACAAATCCTTCATTTGCCCGGATAACGAAGTTGCGCTCCAGCATGGCGAGATTCACTGGGCGGCTTGCCATTAGCGCTTCCGCAGAGTACAGCACTGCCCGTACCTGCGTGTGCAACTCCAAAGCACGCGGTGTTGGAACAAGCGATCGCCCGGCGCGCACCATGATGGGATCATCAAATTGCTCGCGAATACGACTAAGCGTTCGGCTCATGGCCGAATTGCTCAGGTGCATGCGCTCAGCTGCACGACTAACGCTGCCCTCTGTAAGGAGGATATCCAAGGCCTTCAGAAGATTTAAGTCCAACGGTGACATAGCGTTAAACGCAACTATTAAATTCGATTAATGCAGTATACGCTGCGATTCAGTTTCCGTATTCTCCTCGCATGCCATAGCACTTATGCCGCAACACTTAATAGCGAAGAGGTGAATTTTGAATCCATGTCAATCAGAGTTCGGTCAATTTCTAGAACAACAATGGAAGTTACATACCAAACAGCCGCAACTCGTGCGAGAAGAGTTGCAGAAACTGCAAGTCGCTGCGCTGAGCGAAGAACAACGGATTCATGTTGGCGCACTTGCATGCCATGTTCATGGCGAACACCTGGGTGAGTGGAGGGGCGGCATTGCATATATCGATTCTTTGCTTACAGCCCAACCCTCAATGTCAAGTGAGACACACCTACGTCTATCTCGCCAGCGCGCTATTTTGCTCAAAGCCAGCGGCGCTCCTTACGGATTTGAAAACCTCAATACGTCTGACCACTTCCACATCATTACCCTGGCCACGCCTGCAGCGATACTGATGAGCGATCCTAAGCTCGGGGTCGATATTTTTGCCGAAGCGCTGGTTTTGTTACCTCAGTTGCGTGACATCGCACGACACGAAAAATTATTTGGCGTGATGACAGCAAACCTGACGTGCGACTTGATAGAGCGGAACGAACTGTCCTCAGAGCAAAAAACAATCCTCGCCATCATTGCCGAAAAGAGCTTCGCGATTTGGCAGCGAATCGGCGATGATTTTGACAAGGAAAAAGCATCATTTCGGTTGACTCAGGCCTATCTGGCTGTGCGCAAACCTATGGGATATGGTTCTGGCAGATATGTACGATCTGTAAATATCGAATCGTAATTGCTGGGCGAAAGCAATGTCAGGCTGGCCGATGGTTCAACCTGACGAGCCTCAGGCGATCAAGCCACATCCCAGTACCGAATATCGAGGAAATTGTCATGTCTATTCGACGTATCGATCGCGCCGTCCTCTCAATGACGGTCTTGCGCTGGAGTTCGTGTGGCGCGTGCCCAACGTCGACTGGAGCAACGACGACCTGTATATTCGCGTTGGATCGCTCGTACGTTTGATAACGTGACAGTACCTTTTCTACTGTTGCGCATGTGATCCAGAGACCGTCAGACGCAACACCTCGCCATCTATTGGGGCGTGCAATCGAGATTCAACACCGGCCTCCCTTGCGGCGAGCGCTAGTGCGGAGCGTGTTTCCGGGCAGTGGCTGAGCGCTTCCAAATGATTTGCAATCACGGTGCCAGGCACCAAGCGAGTGAATTCGATGACCTCATCGATGCCCATTATGATGTCGCCCCCCATATCGAACCGCGCACCTCCGGCGGGGACTACGCAGACTTGTGGACGATGATGAGCAACGAATTCCCGGACAACGGGTGTTAGTACCGTGTCACCACTCAGGTAGAGGCTGGGCTCACCCGGTGCTTCAATCAGATAGCCGACTCCATGCTCCATTAGCCTCCCAATCAACCCGCGGCCGTGGGTGCAGCGGATAGTGCGAATATGCCCTCCCAGGAAAGGGTTTGGCTGCTCATGCTTTTCCGGAAGATTTCAAGCTAGTTGTCGCCTCGACGGATAAAATTTATGCAGCCTTTTTCTCCTGGTGAGCAGGGTTTGAGGTCGTGCTGTTTGATTCAGCCCGATCGGGATTCAAATGCACGCTATGA
>Ga0302178_10002093_pt1 | contig 16119 bp, 15 predicted proteins | sample I_Palsa_E1_3_FD_198790 | JGI IMG/M metagenome (GOLD analysis project Ga0302178, IMG submission 198790) | Peat permafrost microbial communities from Stordalen Mire near Abisko, Sweden - I_Palsa_E1_3 | ecosystem: Environmental > Terrestrial > Soil > Palsa > Peat permafrost | place: Sweden... | reverse complement strand
GTTCGAATCCCGTCGTCCGCTCTCGAGGGTCCGTATGCCCTTGCGGCGGAGTGGCCGAGTGGCTTAGGCAAGGGCCTGCAAAGCCCTGTACACGGGTTCGATTCCCGTCTCCGCCTCGCTTGCGTCGCCAGGGCTCCGCGACAAGCTGGCTGCGAAACATCTGCGTGACGCCTCGTTGACCCGGCCCGGCCAGCGGTCTAGGCTCGGGGCAAGACGGCATGAGACAGGCCGGTCTATCTCTGTTCCATATCGCTGGCGCGCGCCGTTCCCGGCGAATAAGCATCTCAGCTGGTATGTGTTTTGGCTGCCGTGCGGGCAGCCGGGTGCGTCCCGTGCAGCGCAACGCCGCGCTCGCAGATGACCCAAGGAGAACAAAGCGCTATGACTGACTATGACCCCAGGACCGCAACCGGGATTCCGACGGAGCCGGTGGGTTCGCTGCCGCGGCCAAGCTGGCTGCAGCAGGCCTACGCCCAGTATGACGCGGGCGAGATCACCCGTGATCAGCTGGAGGCCGAGCAGGACAAGGCGGTGAAGGACTCGATCGAGCACCTGGAGCAGACCGGGGAACCGATCATCTCCGACGGGGAGCAGCGGTGGTCAAGCTTCGCGACGTACGCGATCACCGACACGCTGGCCGGGACCGGCCTGGCCGATCACCTGGCCGGAACCGGAGGACAGTATTTCGCGATCTTCGCGGACGGCCATAACCGGCAACTGCCCCGGCTGACCGGCGGGCCGTTCCGGTATAAGACCTACGCCGCGGACACCTTGGCCAAGTCGATCGGGCTGGCGCACAAGCCGATGAAGCAGGCCGTGATCGCGCCGTCCATGCTGGCCCTGCTCTACCCGCTGGATACCGAGCTCCCCGGCTACTCCCGGGAGGCGTTCGAGGAAGACCTGGTCGGGGAGTGCGAGAAGGATATCCGGCAGGCGTTCGCGGCCGGCGCCGCGCGGGTGTCGATCGACTTCACCGAGGGACGGCTGGCCACCCGTGCCGACCCGCGGAACCCGTGGACGGGCCGGAACATGCTGCCGCACTTCATCGAGCTGAACAACCGGGTGCTCGACCGGTTCACCGCCGACGAGCGGGCCAGCATCGGGATCCATACCTGCCCGGGCGGGGACCGGGACTCGGTGCACAGCGCCGATGTCCCCTACAGCGACCTGCTGCCGTCGATGTTCGGCATCAACGCCGGGTACTTCTTGATCCAGTTGGCCAGCGAGCGGGACAAGGACCGGGTCTACCAGCTCATCGGGGAGCACCTGCGCACCGACGCCAACGGCGTGACGCAGATGGCCTACATCGGCGTGATCAACCCGCTGAACCCCCGGGTGGAAAGCCCCGAGGAAGTCCGTGACGGCCTGGTCCGGGCGGCGAACTTCATCCCCGCCGACCGGCTCGGCTCCACCGATGACTGCGGGTTCTCGCCGTTCAGCATCGACGAGAAACCCAACCACGGATCACCCGACTTCGCCCGCGACACGGCCTGGCAGAAAATCACCAACCGGGTCGAGGGCACCAAGCTCGCCGCCGAGAAGCTCGGCATCAGCTGACCTGCTCCAGGGGCGCCGCGCGCCGTGAGGCCGCGGCGCCCGGCGGGCTGGTCTTAGCGGGCGCAGTACTCCCCGAGCACAAGCTCACCGATCTCCCGGGCGCGCGCAGCCGCCGCCGTGTCCCCCTCGTGGGCCGCCATGATCGAGCCCTTCATCAAGATGTGCCATTTTCGCGCGAAGGAATCGGTGTCACCGATGCCAGCTTCGGCGGCGAGATTTTCGATATAGCCCCGGATATTCGCCAGGTGGGCCACCGCAGCCTGGTGGACTGGATGCTCCGGGTCGCTGATCTCGATCATGGTGGTGAGGAACGAGCAACCCTCGAATTCCGGGTTGCTGAACCACTCAGAAAACACGTCAAAGATGGCCAGGAGCTGCTCTCGGGGAGTTCGGCCGCGGCGCCGGCTTTCGTTTTCAAGCCACCCGAACGTCCACATTTTCTCGCGGCGGCGCAGGAAGTCGAGGATCAGGTCATTTTTGGACGGAAAATTGCGGTACAGCGTCATCTTCGCGGTACCAGCTCTGGCAATGACCGCGTCTACCCCGACCGCCCGCACGCCCTCGCGGCTGAACAGCTCATACGCGGCACGACTAACCCGCTCTCGTCCGCTGTCCCGCGGATCATCGGGCGGGCCGGGCGCGAACCTCCGTCGGTCGGTGCTAGCCACGGCTCACCGCTTCCCTCGGAACTTTCTCGGAAGTATAGCGGCCGACGTGCGAGGATGGCGGTCGCCTCGATGCCGTCAGGCGGAACCGCAAACTGATCCTCGGCTAGGCCCCCGCGACGCGGTTAACGATGATGCTGTGGGTAGATAAAGGACATGGTCAGGATTACGCGCTGGGTTACCGGTAAGCGCAAGAAGGTCGTCTGGTCCGAGCCGAAGCTGCCTCCCTACGTCAAGGTCAACCCGGACAGCCCGCCCGGTATGGGGCAAGAGCTCCAGCCAGGGGATCTGTCGATGGGAATGGCCGCGGAAGAGTTCCTCAACATGGACGAGGGCGAGGAGGAGCCGGTCTGAGGCGGCGCCTGCTCAGCTCACCGGCCGGCTTCTTAGCTCGGCGGTTCAGCTGAGCTGTGCCCTGATGGCCTCGAGCGCGGCCCGGATATTCTCGACCGAGTTCGCGTAGGAAAACCGCAGGAAGCCTTCGCCGTACGGACCGAACGCGGTACCGGCCAAGGCGGCTACTCCGGCGTTGTTCAGCAGCCTGGCCTGCAGTTCTGCTGACGTGTAGCCGGTGCCTGCGATGTTCGGGAACACGTAGAAGGCGCCCTGCGGCTCCAGGCAGCTGATGCCGGGTAGGTCATTCAGTCCCGCGACGATGATGTCCCGGCGGCGGCGGAACTCCGCGACCATCTGATCGACCGGCTCCCACGGGCCTTCCAGCGCGGCGATCGCGGCGTACTGGCTGAACGCGGACGTGCACGAGACCGAATTGATGACCAGCCGGGTCACCGGCTCGACCAGGGCGGGCGGGAAGACGCCGAAACCGAGGCGCCAACCCGTCATCGCGAAAGTCTTGGACCAGCCGTCAAGCAGGATCGTCCGTTCCGCCATACCGTCGACATCCAGCACGCTGGCATGGGTGTGGCCGTACCTGATGGCCCAGTAGACCTCGTCGGACAGCACAATCAGGTCATGACGCTGCGCGATGTCCGCGATCGCCTCGCAGTCCTCGCGGGTGAGCGCGCTGCCGCACGGGTTATGCGGCGAGTTCAGGATGAGCAGCCTGGACCGGTCGGTGATCAGATGTTCCAGTTCGCCGGTGTCGATCCGGAAGCCGTTGCGCTCGCGCAGCGGGACGGGGACGGGGACCGCGCCCGCGAACGAGGTGATCGAGGCGTACATCGGGAAGCCGGGGTCGGGATAGAGCACCTCGTCGCCCTCGGCGGCCAGGGCCAGGATGGTGAAGAACATGATCGGCTTGGCGCCCGGGGTCACGACGACCCGGTCGGGCGTCACCCGCATCCGCCCGGTGCGCTCCAAGAAGGCGGCCAGCGCCTGACGCAGCGGCGGGATGCCGGGCGCGGGTACATAGTGGGTCGCGCCAGCCCGCAGCGCCTCGACCGCGGCCTCGACGATATGCGGGGCGGTCGGGAAGTCCGGCTCGCCGATCTCCAGGTGAATGATCTTGGCGCCCGCGGCCTCGAGGGCCTGCGCCTGGGCGAGTACCTCGAAGGCGGATTCGGTGCCGAGCCTGGCCATACGATCTGCGAGCCGGACAGCTGCCATGGCCCTGATGATAAGCCGGGGACGGTTTGGTGGTAAGAGAGGTGTGAGGAGGTGCGGGATGTCGTTGTCGCCCCCGGCACGGTGGGGTCGGGATCTGGACGCCGGGCAGCTATTCGCCGCGGCCGAGTCCGATTTCGCCCGCTACGAGGTGGTCAAGGACCTCGTCGACGAGTGCATCGACCTGGCGCTGAACTACCGCCAGAGCGGACATCCCGGCGGGTCGCGATCCAAGGTCCACATGATGCTGGCGCTGCTGCTGTCCGGCGCCATGCGCTGGGACGTGCTGCGGCCGTGGCGGCGGTTCGGCGACCGTTTCGTCCTGTCCGCGGGGCACACCGTGCCGCTGGTCTACGCCACCCTCGCGGTGCTCAACGAGGCGGTCCGGGCGCGGCACGAGCGCACCGGAGCGGCCGAGTTCGCCTTTCCCAATGACGGCCGCTGGGCGCTGACCTGGGAGTGGCTGCTGCGGCTCCGCCGACGCGGCGGCCTGCCCGGGCACGCGGAGATGGAAGGCAAGACCCTCTTCCTGAAGTTCAACACCGGCCCCTCAGGGCACGGGATGCCCCCGGCCGCCGGTGAGACGCTCGCCCTGAAGCTGGCCGGCGCCCGCGAGGTGAAGGTCTTCGTCTTCGAGGGCGAGGGCGGGCTCACCCCGGGATCGGCTCACGAGACGAAGAACACCGCCTGGGGCCTGGGCCTGGACAACCTGGTCTTCATGGTCGACTGGAACGACTTCGGCATCGACCCGAGGCCGGCCTCGAGCGTGGTCGCGGGTACGCCGACGGACTGGTTCGCGCCCTACGGCTGGCGGGTCACCGGCACCGAGCACGGCATGGAGTGGGGGCCGGTCACCCGGACGGTGCTGGACGCGGCCTGCGGCCCCAACCCGGGACGGGTACCGACGATGGCGTGGTTCGTGACCCAGAAGGGCCGTGGCTACGGCAAGGTCGACGCGGCCAGTCACGGCACCCCCTTCGGGATGAACGCCGAGGAGTTCTGGGCCGGGCGCAAACGGTTCATGGACCGCTACGGAGTGACCTACGAGGGCGCCGGTTCCGCGGCTCCTTCGGATCCTGGCGCGGTGCAGGCGCAGGCGGCCGCGAACCTGGGCATCGCGATGAGCGTGCTGCGCCGCGACGATGACCTGGTGACCTGGCTGTCCGACCGGCTGCTGGCGATCGCGGGCACGGTGCCTGACGAGATCGAGGGGTTCCGGCTCGGTCAGCCCGGCCTGTTCTCCGACCCGCGTATCTTCGACGTGGCGAACTATCCGGACAGCATGTGGAAGAAGCCGGGCGAGAAGGCGCCGAACCGGGCCGGCCTGGCCGCGTGGGGCGGCTACGTGAATTCGCTCGCGCTGCGGGACTACGGCAGGCCGCTGTTCATCGCGGCCTCCGCCGACCTGGCCGAGTCCACCAACATCGCCGGGTTCGGCCAGGACTTCGACGGATCGCCGGGCACGGGCTGGTACGACCGGACCTCGAACCCCACCGGGGCACTGCTGCCCACGGAGATCACCGAGTTCACCAACGCCGGGCTGGTCGCCGGGCTGGCCACGGTCAACCTGGCCCCGGACCCGTTCGGGGCCTTCGACGGCTTCTGGGGCGCGTGCTCCACCTACGGCTCGTTCTCCTACCTGAAGTACGGGCCGATGCGGCTGTTCAGCCAGCTGGCCCAGGACACCGAGCTCAAGGTGGGCAAGCTGCTGTGGATCGCGGGTCACTCAGGACCCGAAACGGCGGAGGACTCGCGCACCCACTTTGGCATCTTCTCGACCGGGGTCACCCAGCTGTTTCCCGAGGGACACGTCATCGACCTGCATCCGTGGGAGTACAACGAGGTGCCCGTCCTGCTCGGCGCCGCGTTCTCCCTGGACGTCCCGATCGTGGCGCTGCACCTGACCCGGCCGCCGGTGGAGATACCCGATCGCGCGGCGCTGGGCATCCCGTCTCACCTGGCCGCCGCGCGCGGCGCGTACGTGCTGCGGGAGTACGAGCCGGGGGTGCCTCGCGGCGGCACGGTATATCTCCGCGGAACCATGCCGACGCGGAACGTGGTGAACTTGCTGCCGGAGCTGTCCGCCCAGGGAATCAACGTGAAGATCGTCGCGGCAATCAGCCCGCAGCTGTTCGCGCGCCAGCCTGGTGCGTACCGGCAGTCGGTCGTCGGTCCCGCGGGCGGGCTGGACGCGATGGTCATCACCAACGGCGCGTTCAAGCTGATGCGGGACTGGGCCGACGGGCCGCTGGTCCGGGAGTACTCGCTGTCCTCGGACTGGGACGACCGGTGGCGCACCGGCGGCTCGGTGGACGAGGTCATCGAGGAGGCGCACCTGGACGAGGCGCACATCCTGGCGGCGCTCGAGCGCTTCGCGAACGAGCGGACCGAGCGGCTGGGGCGGCTCAGGAAATTGCTCGACGACGGCGAATAAGTATCGGCTGGTCAGCGACTCCGGCCCTGACCGAAACTATTCAAGGCGCCAATCTCGTTCCCGCCGGCCCAGGATCCGATAATTCCTAAACCGCACCTCGATCTCGGGGTCGATATTTAAGCGGGCGAGTGCGAGCCGGATCAGTTGGCTCCTTGAGCCGTTGAACAAGTCCTGGTCGCCGGGGAACGTGCCTTTGTCGGAGTACTGCCAGAAGGTGAAGAAGCCCCAGCCGGCCGGCAGCGTCGTTGGGGTGCCGCCGTAGCTGGCGATCCACAGCGGGTCCTGGGTCGCGAATCCGCTGTAGTTACCGGTGCATTTCGCCCACCATTGGCTGGTGGTGTAGAGGACCGGCCAGACTGAGGTGAGGGCTTCGTAGCGGGCGTCGAAACTGGCGATCCAGGCCACCATCGCGCCCTTGCTGAGCTTGTAGCACTCGGCACCGTAGGGGTTGTATTCGACGTCCAGGGCTCCGGGCAGCGTCCGGCCGTCTGCGCTCCAGCCGCCGCCGTTGGCGACGAAATAGCTGGCCTGCGCAGCGCCGCTGGAATCGTTGGGCAGCGCGAAGTGGTAGGCGCCCCGGATAATCCCGGCCTGGTACGCGCCGTCGTACTGGGCGGCGAAGTCGGGATTGACGTACCCGGTGCCCTCGGTCGCCTTGATATAGGCAAACTGTGCCCCGTGGGACGCGACCGAGCCCCAGTTGATACTGCTCTGGTGCCCGCTGACATCCAGGCCAAGCATCGCGGGTTGCGCCGCCGCGGGGGTGGCGCCGACCAGGCCCGCGGCCAGAGCGATAAGGGCGCAGCCTACGACGACCGCAACAGCTCTTCGCGCGTGCGGGGTCGCTGCACGGCGCCGCATGAGCGCTGACCGGATCAACGGTTTCCCCCGATATAGGTAACATTTTGTCGATCAGAAATGGCGAACTCCTAGTGGGTGACCGATTTCAGTCGACATGTGTTTGCTATTCACGGGTCGGCTAGACGGCATATTCGCTACCGCCGACGCTGTGCAGCTACTTTCTGCACGGGAATGGTTGTGGAACGGACACGGATATGCCCGCCGATGGGAGTGTGTGTTTATCCCTTTACCCATTTAGCACCTAGCTTCCCGGCATGTCAACTCTCGGCGAACCTTATTATTAATCGCCGTCCTCATAAGGACATGGAAAACCCGAAAGCATGAAAACACGTGCAAACGCGGACGCCTCGGGTAAGGGCCGCGCCATTAACCAGGTGGGGAGCTCAGCCGCGGGCCAGCTGCGGCTCAGTGCGTGAGCGGGCGCTCCATCCGGGCCAGGGTCTGGATGAGGTTGGGCTCGGAGGTGAGGTCGCGCGCCGCGGCCAGCGACAGCCAGCGCAGCGCCGCGTGCGCGTTCTCCGCGCGCACTGCGTCCGGGGTCTGGGTAGCCATGAAGAACCTGACGTCCGCGTGCTCGTGGGCAGGCTCCCCTTTTCCCGCCGGGACGCTGACGATCACCACATGCCGGATCGCACCATCGGGCCATGGCGTCAGGTCGGCCAGGCCGGTCTCCTCCTGCGCTTCCCGGGTAGCGATGGCGAGCGGGTCGCTCTCCCCCGGATCGCCGTGCCCGCCCACCTGCAGCCAGGCCTGCTGGCGCTGGTGCCAGCGCAGCAGCACCCGGGCCGTGGGCGGGTGCGCGATCAGCGCGGACGCGGTGACGTGCAACGGGAGATCGCGTCGCCACGGGTCATCCGTGGCCTCGATCAGCGTTCGGACGCGCCGCACGTCAGCCGCCTCGGCCTCGTCCTCAGGCCGGTAACGGTCCAGGAGCGTGGCGAGCGTCGGCGGCAGGAAGTGAGGTTCCACAGGACGCGATGGTAACTGGTCTGCCGCGGCGTAGACAGGTCAGGACCACGACCAGGGGCCAGGTGGCCTGGGTCCCGGCCAGAGCCCGTTCGGCCAGGCCGACCTGGTGTCCGGCCAGGATCCCCTCCGCGCCAAACCACAGGAGCAGGCCGAGCATGACCGCGGTGGCACTGATCGCCACCGCGGGCCGCAGTCCGTACGGCACCCCGGGCCCGCGGACGCGGCCCGCGGCCGGCCAGAAGGCCATGGCGATGAAGCCGGTCGCGGCCAAGAGCGTATGCGGCAGCGAGCCGCCGTTATGCTCAGGGTTCGCGGCGACGCCGATGGTGGCGACGCCGACGGCCATCAGGATCACCCGCCCGGGCAATGCCGCCGGCCTGAGCGCCAGTCCGGTCATGACATAGCAGGCTCCTATCCCCGCCAGGGCCCACGTCATCAACGACCGGTCCACGGCGCCCACCGCCGCCAGGGAACTGAGGGTGTCGGCCACCGGATTGTAAGAGCGCGGCTGCAGCGCGGCAGCTGCCGTCGACCCCGCCACCAGCAGGGCCGGAGATCCGGCCGACGAAATCACGCCCCACCATGCCACGCGCCGCACCACACCACCGTACGTGAGCGCGGTGGCGCCCGCTGAGTCAGGCCGCGAACAGGAACGGGGGGCGGCCGGGGACGCCGGGCGTGCAGGCGAAGATATCCCCGGCGTGCGGCTGGGTGGCCAGGTCGGCGGGGGTGAGGTTCTCCCTGGCCGTGGTGATGTACAGCGTGCTGAGGTCGGCGCCGCCGAACGCGGCCGAAGTGACCTGGCGGACCGGGAGGCGGACGACGGTGTCGAGCTGGCCGCCGGGGGTGTAACGCTGGAGCTCACCCGAACCCCAGAGGGCGACCCAGAGGCTGCCTGCTGCGTCCAGGGTCAGGCCGTCGGGCACGCCGCCGGTTGTGACGAAGCGCCGCCGATGGCTCAGCGTGCCGGTATCGGGGTCAGTGTCGAACACATCCACTCCCCCGCTAGCGCTGTCCGCGAAGTAGAACGCCGTGTGGTCATCGGACCAGTCCAGGCCGTTGGACAGGCCGACGTCCCCGACGATCTCGGCGACCGCGCCATCCGGGCGCAGCCGGTACAGGGCACACGGCGGCCCGTCCTCCGCCCAGGCGCAGGTGCCCGCACAGAAGTTCCCCCACGGATCCGGCTTGCCGTCGTTGAACCGGACCACGGTCGCATCGACGCTGAATTCGCCGATCAGGGTCAGCCCCTGACCGTCGTGACCGGCCCGGTAGAACCCATCCGCCAGCGCGAGCACCAGGCCGCCGGAGCGGGTCAGCCCGACGGTGCCGACCGGGTCGCCGGCGTGGAACCGGCTGTGCGCGCCGGTAACCGGGTCGAGCGCGTGCACCTGGCCGGGGAGGATATCCACCCAGCGGAGCAGCCCCCGGGCCGCATCCCACACCGGCCCCTCGGCCAGTTCGCACTGGGCCGGCACCACGACCTCAGCAGAAAGCACCCGGGTCATGGGACACGTCCGGCCTCGAGCTGGCGGGCGGCGAAGGGCGGCCCGCCCAGGGCCACGGTGATCTGGTCGGCCGCCTCCCGGATCGCAACGCCGAGCTCGTCCATCCGCCAGGTCGGGCGGTTCAGCTTCAGCCCGGTGCCGCTGACGGCGGCGACGCAGTCGCCGCCCCGGTCGTAGACCGGAGCGCCCACGCAGAACACGCCTTCGGAGTCTTCCTCGTCATCGATCGTGTAGCCGCGGATCGTACTCAGCTCCAGGTCCCGCAGCAGGGCATCGGGATCGGTGATCGTCCGCTCGGTCCGGGACGGCATGCCGGTCTCGACGGCCAGCGCCCGCGCGCGAGCGGGCGGGAGCGCGGCCAGCAGCGCCTTGCCGACGGACGTGGAGTGCGGGTACTCCCGTTTGCCGAGGTAGCTGGCGAACTGCACGGTCCCGGGCGCGTCGATCCGCGCGGTGACGATGGCATAGGCGCCATCGGGTATGACCAGGCGGGTGGTCAGCCCGGTCGCGTCTGTGACCGACCGCAGGACCGGCATGGTCAGGCTGACCAGCGGAGACTGTACCTCGGCCGCGTCGCCGAGCTTGGCCAGCGCCATGCCCAGCCGGTACCTGCGGGTCAGCCGGGCCCCGGAATCGGCCACGAAACCCCGGGCGATCAGCGTCTGCAGCAAGGCGACCGCGCTGCTCTTGGACACCGCGATCTGCTCGGCGAGCTCGGTCAGCGTCATGCCGCCCGGACCGGCTGCGGCCAGTAGCTCCAGGGTGTCCAGAGCCCGCTCCACGCCGTGCAGGCGGTACCGCTGGCTCTCGGGGACGCGGCCCGTAGGCCCGGTAGAGTCCGAGAGCTCCGGCTCAGTCACGGACTGTTCCCTTCTCCCGTTAGCTATTCGGTCTAGCAAAATAACCTGACACCGGATGACCGCCGCCGTCAATCCACCTATCCATCGGCCTGACCAGAGCCTGGTGGACCACGAACCTTGACAAGTCACCATACGCCGCCGTGTCATTGTGTCACCGAAATTCGGGGATAGAGAAACTAGTTCGGTAGAGCAGAAACAACGACTCGTTCGGAATAAGAACGGATTGCGACCGCGCTCGAGGAACGGCCTGGACTTGTCCCGTAACCTCGAATCGTGACCGTCCATGAGCTCTCCCGCCCCGACGCGCGCCGCATTGCCGTGCGCGCACAGCTCCTGGATCGCCCGCAGCTGTTGGATCGCCCGCGGTCGGCCGGGCTGCTTGACGTGGTACGCCAGCTGACGCTGCTCCAGATCGATCCGGTCGCCGCGATCGCGCCGAGCGCCGACCTGGTGGCCTGGAGCCGCCTCGGGTCGTCGTACTCGCCAGCTGAGCTGGACACCGCCCTGGCGGACCGCACGCTGCTCGAGCTGCGGGCGATGATCCGGCCCGGCGAAGACCTGGCACTCTACCGTGCGGACATGGCCCACTGGGACCAGGCCGAGCGCGGGGATCCGCCCGGCTGGCGGGCGTCCCGCCGCGACTGGGTGCGGGCCAACGACGCATGCCGTCGGGACATCCTCGATCGGCTTGGCTCCTCGGGGCCGCTCCCGACGCGCGATCTCCCGGACAGTTGCCAGGTGCCGTGGCGCTCCACCGGGTGGACCAATAACCGCAACGTCACGCAGCTGCTGGGGTTCATGGTGCTGCGGGGCGAGGTCGCGATCGCGGGGCGCCTGGGCGGTGACCGGCTGTGGGACCTAGCGACCCGGGTCTACCCCGCTGACCCGGTGGTTCCCCGGGAGGAGGCCCTGCGCATCCGCAACGAGCGGCGGCTGCGGGCTCTGGGCATCGCGCGCGCCCGGGGACCGGAATGTCCGGTCGAGCCGGCCGACGTGGCCGAGGCAGGCGAGCCGACCGTGGTGGAGGGGGTCAAGGGCACGTGGCGAGTCGATCCTTCCTTGCTGGGCCAGCCGTTCTCGGGGCGTGCGGCGCTGCTGTCACCCTTCGACCGGCTGATATACGACCGCAAGCGCACGGTCGAGCTCTTTGAGTTCGATTACCAGCTGGAGATGTACAAGCCCGCGGCCAAGCGCCGTTGGGGGTACTTCGCGCTGCCGATCCTGCACGACGACCGGCTGGTGGGCAAGCTCGACGCCGCCGCCGACCGCAAAGCCGGGGTGCTGCGGGTCAACGCGATCCACCAGGACCTACCCTTCGACAGGACCATGACCGCCGCCGTGCAGGCCGAGATCAAGGACCTGGCGCGCTGGCTCGAACTTGACCTCGTGCTGCCTTTATTCCGGTCCGGGGTATGAGCCGACCGAGGCGTACCTGGACCGCCCTCCAGCCCAGCTCGTGGTTGTGACCGCCGCCTGACACGATGGTTCTGAGGCAGCCGGAGAATCTGGTAGGCTCTCGTCGTCTCGGGCCGTTGGCGCAGCGGGAGCGCGTCTCCCTGACACGGAGAAGGTCACTGGTTCAAATCCAGTACGGCCCACCAGATCAAACGGAATAACCGAACGTATCGAACAGACGCTGGGCCATTCCGGGGGCCAAGTGATCTGAGTCGGGTCACGCAGCCGCTCGTCTAAGACGCTGCTGCGAGTGGTGCCTTCGTCCATGGTCTGTCACCTCACTGTGTCGTGGTCGCGCGTCGAGCTGACCTGATACAAGCAACCGCGTTCCGACGACCGCGCTACGGCTAAGCAAGCCGATAGTGTCACGGAGATATCGGTCTGCGCTTTTGATCCAGGGAGCCTGATATGCGTTACCCGCACTCGGAACGAGGCCTGGTCGTCGAAACCCTGCATGGCGTCAAGGTCGGCGATCCCTATCGCTGGCTGGAGGATCCCGACTCCGCGCAGACTAGGCAGTGGGTGGCCGCTCAGAATGCCCTCACCGCTGAGTATCTGGCCGGCCTCGCGTCCCGGAGCTGGTTTCAGCAGCAGCTCAGCGCGATCCTCGACGTGCCGCGAGCCGGTGTGCCACGAGCCAGCGGCGGGCGTTACCTGCTCGACCGCAACGACGGCAGCCAAGACCAGGACGTTGTCGCCGTGGCGCCAGCACAGCGCCGGCTCAGTCAGCGAGGTGAACGTTGCGGAGGACAGCGAGGAGTGCTTCCTCGGCGTCCAGTCGTTCGTCCGCGGCACTCGCGCTTACCGGGTCGATCTTTCTACCGGCCGGGCCGATCCGCTGGTCCTGACCGACAGGACGGCGCCGGTGCCGGACGTTGCCACCGAGCGCCGGTCGGCGATCAGCGCCGACGGGACCACGGTGCCTTATTTCCTCCTGCGGCCCGCTGGCGCCGGGCTCGGGCTGCCTACCCTGCTCTACGGCTATGGCGGATACAACTGGGCGATCACGCCGACGTTCAGGGCGGCATGGCCGGCCTGGCTGGCCGCGGGCGGCGCGCTGGCAGTGGCGAATCTGCGGGGCGGTGGGGAGTATGGCAGGCAGTGGCACGAGGCGGGCATGCGGGAGCGCAAGCAGAACGTCTTCGATGACTTCATCGCGGTTGGCGAGCACCTGATCTCGACCGGGGTCACCACATCCGGCCAGCTGGCGCTGCACGGCGCCAGTGGCGGTGGCCTGCTCGTCGGAGCGGTGATGACGCAGCGGCCGGATCTGGCGGCGGTGGCGCTGCCGATGGTCGGCGTCATGGACATGCTGCGCTTCCACAAGTTCACCATCGGCGCCGCCTGGATCCCGGAACAAGACGATCCGGACGTCGCGGAGGACTTCGCGTTCCTGTACGCCTACTCACCCCTGCACGCCCTCCGCGCGGGCACCTCCTACCCCGCGACGCTGATCCTCACCGGTGACCACGACGACCGGGTGGCGCCTGCGCACAGCTACAAGTTCGGCGCCGAGCTCCAGCACGACCAGGCAGGCGACGCACCCGTGCTGCTCCGGATCGAGACGGCGACCGGACACGGGGTCGGCAAGCCGAAGCGGATGCTAGCCGCTGAGCTCGCCGACATGCTGGCGTTCGCAGCGGAACGCACCGGCCTCACGCCGGGCTGAACAGGCGGCACTACCGAGATGCCGACCGGTGGATCGAGGTTTAGACTGCTGTATAGCCGCCATCAATGACGATTGTTTGTGCCGTGAGATAGCTAGATACGTCTGAAGCAAGGAAGCTAACCAGTCCCGAGAGGTCAGCCGGTGTGGCAATGCGTCCTTGAGGAATGCGGGCGATCCACTCGTCGCGGAGCGACGGCTGCTGTTCGATGATGCGTTCCGTCAGATCGGAGAGAACGTATCCGGGAGCGATCGAGTTCACTCTAATGCCTGCCGACGCCCACTCCACCGCTAGGGACTTTCCGAGGTGCACGACCGCTGCCTTCGATGCATTATATGACGCTGCCCATTGCGGCACGTTCACGATGAACCCCGACATTGACGAGATTAGAATGGCGCTTCCGGGCAGGCCAGCCTCGAGTAGCGCGCCGCCGAATGCCTGAACTGAGAAAAAAGTTCCGGTCAGGTTCACGTCGATGACTTTGCGCCATTCGTCGGCCGTTACCTTTACCGAATCATTGTTTATCTCGATGCCCGCTGCGGTCACCAGCGCCTGCGGAACGCCGAGCCGCCTCTCGATCGCATTGAAGGCGGCGATGGTCGCGTCCCGGTCGGTGACGTCGAGTTGTTGACCCAGTGACTCTACGCCGTACTCGTCAGCAATCTGCTCCGCAGCGTTGGCGACGTTGTCGAGCAAATCGAGCAGGGCAATCTTCGCGCCGTCCGCCGCCAGTGACCGGGCTAGGGTCAGCCCAATTCCGCGTGCTCCCCCTGTGATGACAGCGGTCCGTCCGTTGAGGTCGGTTTTCACTTGTGTTTCTCCTTCGTGTTGCGATCCGGTTCTGACTGTTGCGGATGAACGGCTTCGGTTACCGCTGATGGAGGCTGTCCCAGCCGACTCGGGTGGCGGCGATGAACGACCGGGCGGCGGAGAGGGGGTCATCCGCGCCGATCACGCCGCTGGTTGAGCCGGTTCCGTCCGCGCCGGTGGCCATGATGGCTTCGGCGATTGACGGTGAGGAGACTCCGCCAGCGTGCATCATCAGCACAACAGGGGCGATGCGACGCACCGCTTCGTTAGCGGGAGTGATCCAGTCTCGTGAGATACGCCCCGCGGTGCCGATAAGTGCGGGCGGCTCCAGCAGGATCGCGGTCGGGCCGAGCCGGGCGGCTTGCACGGCCTCGGCCTTGGTGTTGGTACAGACGATGGTCTGCAAGCCTGCGGAGTGAGCGCGTTCGACTGCTACAGCGAGTGCCGGTGCGTCGAGGGAGTTGCTGACGTGGTTAAGCATGACGCCTGCGGCTCCGGCATCGACGAGCGTTTCAGCGATGACTCGTCCCATGGAGTTGCCTGGTGGGTCCGGTGCCATGGCCTGCGCAAAGGGGAGGACGCCGCTGTGGAGGTCGTGGATTGGTGCGATGAGTGCGGTAGGCACAGTAAGGATGACCGAGACGCCGTAGTCAAGGCCGGCAGCGCCGGCAGCGCGTGCAAGACCCTCCAGTTCGGCTCGGCGTAGGAGGTTCTTCGGCCCGATCTCGAAGAAGGGTCCGGATAGCCCGGCCTGCTCAGGACTGGACGCGACCTTTGACAATTCGGTGCCAGCTTCCTTCTCAACGCCGCACAAGGTCACGGAGGGAGGCTGCTGTTGCGGGAAGGGTCACGGCCGGGTCTCCGGTCGTTGAGCATTCGAGGTTGACGTAGCCGTCATACCCCACCGTGTTCAAAGCGCCGAAGATGTCGTGCCAGTTGAGCAGGCCGTGGCCGGGCAGGAGGCGGTTGCTGTCACCGAGGTGAACGTGCGCGATGCGGTGGCCCGCTTCCATCAGCGCCTTCCCCATGTCTGCTTCCTCGATCGACATGTGGAACGTGTCGGGCAGCAGCCCCGCATTCGGATGCGCGACCGCGTCGATGATGCGGATGTTGTCGACGATGCGGTTGAGAAAGCGGCTTTCGTACCTGTTGATTGGTTCGAGCAGCACCCGTGCGGGTGTGCCGGCGACGAGGTCGAGGACTTCCCGGTAGAACGCGGTGAAGTCGTCCTCCTGGTCCTGGCTGAGCTGCTGGTAGGGATCGAACAACGGCATTGGATCCTGCGGGCCGTACTGGTACTCGATCTCGGTCACCGCGCCGATCTCACCGCAGACGGTCGCGGCGTGCCGGTACATGGCGCGGCACCGGTTTCGGAGTTCGTCGTCGGGTGACATGGCGTTGCCGTAGCTGGCATCCATGAAGACGAACTCGGCGGCCCGGACACCGGTCCGCTTCTGGAGCGACCCCAGTTCCTCCCGCAGCTCGTCCGACCACTCGTTATACGGCTGGAACACCGCGATCGCGTCATACCCCCACAACCGCAGCTTCTGCGCCTTCTCGGTCAAGGTCTGCCCGGGAACCATGGGCGATGAGCAGCACAGCTTCACGTGCTTCCTCCTTCAGTCGGTGCCCGGGTAAAGGCGGGCGAGATAGGTCTCGAACAGCTGGTACCGCGCCGCGGCCGCGTCGGTCTTGCCCGGCCGGTACGTCACAACCTCGGGCTGGTTGAGCAGTGCGGCGTCGCTGAGCCTGCCGAGGGCACCGTGCTCG
>Ga0302178_10002083_pt1 | contig 16145 bp, 16 predicted proteins | sample I_Palsa_E1_3_FD_198790 | JGI IMG/M metagenome (GOLD analysis project Ga0302178, IMG submission 198790) | Peat permafrost microbial communities from Stordalen Mire near Abisko, Sweden - I_Palsa_E1_3 | ecosystem: Environmental > Terrestrial > Soil > Palsa > Peat permafrost | place: Sweden... | reverse complement strand
CGACGCCGAGCGCGGAACCGCACTGCCTGGTGGCGGTCAGCAGCGCGCTGGCCGTGCCCTCGGACCGGGCGGCGACCGGCCCCTGGGTGCCGGCCAGGGTGGACGAGACCTGGCTGAGGCGATTAGCGATCCCGAGCACGAACGAGCCCACCAGCAGCGCAGGCAGCGACCCGGTCAGCACCGCGACCGCGTTTCCGGCTAGGGCCAGCAGCGCGAGGGACAGGCCGGCGGCCAGCGCCCGCCGCGGCCCGAGCGCCGGGACGAGCTTGCTGGCCGGCCCGGCCAGCGCGAACGCCCCCGCCGCCTGCGGGACGAAGCACAGGCCGGTCAGCACTGGGCTGAGTCCCCGCCCCTCCTGCAGGTAGAGGGTGATCAGCAGCACCTGCCCGGCGCTGAAGGCGCCGATCGCGATCAGGGCCAGGTTGGCTCCCAGGATGGCGTGGTCCTTGAGCAGGGCCAGGTCGAGAATCGGGGCCCGCGCCTTCCTTTCCCGGACGACGAACACGGCCAGCAGCACGACCGCGGCCCCGAAGAGCAGGGCCGGCTGGGTGACCTTCAGCGTGTCGCCCGCCCGGGCGACCGCGAACACGAGCAGGGCGACCCCCGCCGTCACGGTGATGGCGCCGGGAACGTCCAGCTTTCCCTTGCTGCTGGGCGGATCCCGTGGCAGCAGCCGGAACGAGGCGATCAGCAGCGCCACCCCGACCGGGGCGTTCACGAAGAAGACCAGACGCCACGTGACCTCGACCAGCAGGCCGCCGAGCACCGCGCCAGAAGCAAATCCCGCCGAGGAGATCGCGCCGTAGACGCCCAGGGCGTGGCTGCGCTCCTGCTGACCGGGATAGCTGGTGACCAGCAGGGACAGGCCCGCGGGAGCCAGCATGGCCGCCCCGATGCCCTGGACCACCCGCGACGCGATCAGCAAGCCGGGCTCGACGGCCAGCCCCCCGGCGATGCTCGCCACCACGAACATGACCAGGCCGATCCGGTACAGCCTGGCCCGGCCGTACGCGTCCGCCAGCCGGCCGCCCAGCAGCAAGAACCCCCCGAAAGCGACCGCATAGCCACTGACCAGCCACTGCAGCGTGGTCGTGGCGACGTGCAAGCCGTGCTGGATCGAGGGCAGGGCCACGTTGATGATCGTGAAGTCCAACACGACCATGAATTGCGCCATCGACAAGGTGAGCAGCAACGCAAACACCGCATGGGATGCACCCGACGGCGCTTTGCCCGGCTGGGCACCCGGCCGGCCTCCGTTGCCAGCCCCGGGACGGGGTGACGGCACGGCCGGGACTTGATCACCTGACCCCGAGCCGGACATACCGGGCACCTCCTTGCTATCAGGCCATTATCGAGTCGCCGGTATCCGGGTGAGTCCGCGGGCATGGTGCGGCATAGTGGAGCGGTGATCGGACGAGGGCTAGACGCGGTAAGGTCGCGCGCGAAGGCCCGCTGGACCGGGGAGGCATATGCGCGCATTCGCTGTCCGGAGTTTCGGCGAGGCTCCGGCGATCCACGACTTGCCGGTCCCTGCTGTGGACGGTGCATTTCTCCTTCGGGTGGCTTACGCAGGGGTCAATCCGCTCGATCTCAACAACCTCGCCCGCCTGACCGCCAGCTCGGCATATCCCGTTGTGCTGGGCATCGACTTCGCGGGCGTCGTCGAACGGGTTCCGCCGGGAGGAGACGACCTGCACGTCGGCGACCGCGTGTTCGGCATGGCGCGCACGCACGGCGCGTTCGCCGAATACACCGCGGTCACGCCGGGCGCGAAGGCCGAGCCGTTGGCGCCCATCCCCGACGGTGTCACCGACGAACAGGCCGCCGCCCTGCCTACCGCGGCGGTAACGGCGCTCAGGACGGTGGACGTGCTGGGCGTCGCCGGGGGCGAGCGACTGGTGGTGATGGGCGCGACCGGCGGGGTCGGCGGCTACGCGGTGCAGATGGCGCTGTCCCGCGGTGCGTACGTCATCGCGACCGTCCGCGGCGACCCCGACGAGGCTCGTCGCCTCGGCGCCGCGGAAGTCTACGACAGCCAGGCCGTCGACGTGGCCAGCGCGCTGCGCGCGGCTCACCCCGGCGGCGTCGACGCGGTCCTGGATCTGGTCAGCGGCCCGGACGCCATCCGGGCCGACGCCGAATTCATCAAGCCCGGCGGCCGCCTGGTCTCGACGATCTTCGCGGCCGACGAAAAGTGGTTCGCCGGCCGGCAGATCACCGCGCACAACAGTGCGTCGAGCGCGAATCCGCTGTTGTCGCCGCAAGGGCTGACCGAGGTCGCGCGCATGCTCGCCGACGGCACGATCACGGCGCGGATCAGCTCCACGGTGGGACTAGACGGCGTGGAGCAGCTTCTCCAAAGGCTCCGCCAGGGCGGCCTCCGCGGCAAGGCCGTCATCCGCTTGTAGTTCCAGCGAGCCTTTGCCTCCGACTGACGCGGACCGCGCGAACTGGGACGCGGCTAGGGCACGACCACGATGGGTACCGGCGCGCGGCGCGCCAGGTTGACGGCCACGGAGCCGACCACGCGGTGCATGGCGGTCGACGAGCTCCCGACCACGATCACGACGGTGTCACCAGGATGGGCATCGCCGATGCCGGTGGCCACCGAGATCAGCTGATCCGCGATCGGGCCCTCACGCCGTTCGTATCCCCAGCGGTCCTCGCGGCCGCGTAGCTGCTCGCCGACCGCGGTGCGCAGCTCCTGCTCGACTTCGTTGAAGCTGACTTCCATTTCGGCCAGGGCGCCTGACGACATCATGTCGAGGCCGGGCATGTGAGCGACGTACACCGCCTCGATCCGGCCGGTCCGCCCGCGCAGCAGGCCGGCTGCGGCGTCGAGCGCGCGGGTGGCGGGAGGCGAACCGTCATACCCGACGACAAGGAACAGGTCACCCGCGGGATCGATAGTGCTCATGGGACACAAGGCTAGTGGGTGCCCCCTGGGCCGAGCGATACGGCTCACCCCAGATGGCGGAGCTTCTCGGTCGGACATCCGGGAACGACTTGACTGATTAGACCTGTCTGTCTATTATCAAATCCATACAGACCTGTCTACTCAATGAGGGCGAGTAACCAGACATGACGCTCCACTACAGTGCCGAGCCGGAAGCGGGCATCGCGCAGGCAGCACCGGCCCCGCACCGGGCCGAGTGGGCCGAATCGGCCACGAGTGCCCGGACTCTGCCGGTCCGCCGTCCAGTTAGCGAAACCGTGGCGGCCCTCCCGGCTGACCCGTTCGCGCGCCAGCCCTGGTTGCGCGGGCGGGGCAGTCACCGGCTGAGCGGCCGGCCGGCCGTCTTCGTGCTGGCCTCGCTGATCGTGGCGCTGCTGGCCTCCTCCGCCGCCCCCACCCCGCTGTACGCGATTTACCAGGCCCGATGGCACTTCACGCCGATCACCACCACGGTGGTGTTCGGGGTGTACGCCGTGGCGGTGCTGACCGCCCTGCTGACCCTGGGCAAGCTGTCGGACCACGTCGGACGCCGGCCGGTGCTGGTGACCGCGCTCGCCGTGCACGCGGGCGCGCTGGTGATCTTCGCCACCGCCACCGGGGTGCCCGAGCTGCTGGCCGCCCGGGTGGTCCAGGGCCTGTCCACTGGCGCGGCCCTAGGCGCGATCGGCGCGGCCATGCTGGACATGGACCGCGAGCTCGGCACGTTCGCCAACGCGGTGGCGCCGGGCATGGGCACCGCGACCGGCGCGATCGCCTCCGCGCTGGCGGTCCGCTTCCTGCCCGCCCCGACGCACCTCATCTACCTGGCCCTGATCGGCGTGCTCGCCCTGCAGATGATTGCGATCGCCGCCATGCGCGAAACCGTCAGCCGGGCACCCGGTGCGCTGGCCAGCCTGCGGCCCGAGATCACCCTGCCGCGGGCGCTGCGGGCCCCGGTGCTGACCGCGGTGCCCGTGCTGTTCGCGGTGTGGGCGCTGGCCGGGCTGTACGGCGCGCTTGGCCCGGCGCTGGTGCACGCGCTGACCGGCTCGGGTGAGGTGGTGCTGGGCGCCCTGAGCCTGTTCGTTCTGGCCGCCTCGGCCGTCGTCGCGATCATCGCGTTGCGCCGGGCCCCGGCCCGGACGGTAATGCTGGCCGGCATCCTGGCCCTGATCGCCGGCGTGGCTGTCACCGTCATGGCCATCAGCCTGGGCTCGTCGGCGCTGTTCTTCGCGGGCTCCGTGGTCGCCGGCGTCGGGTTCGGCAGCGGCTTCCAGGGCGGCATCCGCCTGGTGGTGCCGCTAGCCGCGGCGCACGAGCGGGCCGGCCTGGTCTCCCTGCTCTACGTGGTGTCCTACCTCGGGCTGGGCGTTCCCGCCGTACTGGCCGGGTTCGGCGTGGTGCACGGCGGCGGGCTCATCGACACCGCCCGCTACTACGGCGCCGCGGTGATCGCCCTGGCCGCGCTGGCCCTGTTCGGCCTGGCCAAGACCCGGCCCGGCCGCGCCGCGGAGCCTGCCGCCGGCCCGCCCCAGGGCATATAATAGACAAGCCTGTCTAGGAAGGTAACCGTCACCATGGCTGTCAAGGAAGCGGCCCGGCCGTCGGCGCGTGAGCGGCTGCTGGCCGCGGCGAACGAGCTGTTCTACAACGAGGGCGTGCACACGGTCGGCATCGACCGCGTCATCGAGCAGGCCGGTGTGGCCAAGGCGTCGCTGTATAACACCTTCGGCAGCAAGGACGAGCTGGTCCGCGCCTACCTGGAGACCCGTCAGGTTAGCGTCGCCCAGCGCATCACGCAGGCGGTGGAACGCTACGACACCCCGCGCGAGCGCCTGCTGGCCGTGTTCGAAGGCCAGGGCGAGCTGTTCGCCCAGCCGGACTACCGCGGCTGCGCGTTCGCCCGGGCCAGCGCGGAATCCCACCCCGGCGACCTGGCTGAGCAGGCCGCCGAGGCCTACCGCCGCTGGGTGCGCGCGCTGCTGACCGAGCTGGCCGACCGGGCCGGCGTGCCCGAACCCGAGATCCTGGCCCGCCAGCTGCACCTGCTCTACGACGGCAGCGGGCAGTCCGCGCGGATGGACCACGATCCCGGCGCGGCCGCTGCGGCCCGCGCCGCCGCGGCCACCCTGCTCGACGCCGCCCTCGCCCGCGGGCCGGCCGCCCGGCTCGATGCGTGACCCGGAGCACCCCGGACCGGCCCAGCAGATCAGTCCGTCAGCCGGCCAACCGGTCAGGCGGCCCGGCGAGGATCCCGAGCACGAGTTCGGCGACGGCCGCCATCCCGGCCGCGTCGGGATGGAACGGCGCCCCTCCGCGCAACGACAGGTGGAACCGCCGTGTCCACGGGGTCGCCGACCAGGCGTGGTGAGCGGCAGAGGCGGCTGAGGCAGCGACGTACTCGCACCCGGCAGCTGCGGCCGCCGCCCGCGTCGTCGTAGCGAGCCGGGCGGCGATCGCGCGTCCCCACTCCGCGATCTCGGCCGGCGGAGGTCCACCGCGGTCGTCGCCGTGCGGCGGCAGGATCGTCAGGTAGTCAACGAAGAGCACCCGGCAGGCCGGGGCACGGTCGCGCAGTCGGCGCCCGATCATCGCCAGGTTGCCTTCGAGCTGCGCGAAGCGTTCATCGGTCGCGTCCGGATCCCCGAACCCGGCGACACGGGCCTTGACGCGCGGCAGCGCCCGGAGCGGCCAGGGCAGGCTAGTCAGGGTGAGGCGGGGCAGGAAGCCGACATCGTTGCCGCCCGCGGTGACCGTGACCAGGCGCGTGTCCGGTGTGACGGTCTCCAGCTGCGCGGGCTGGCCGGCGGCGGAAGCCGTGAGGATGTCACTCGTGGTGGCGCCGGAGTAGGTCACGTCATGCAGATCGAGCCCGAGCGCACGGGCCACCAGGTGGGCGTAGTTGACCGACGACCGGCCGGCCCGGCGCGGACTGGCGGAGACACGCGGCGCCAGGCCAGGTCCCGCCGCGAAGGAACTGCCCATCGCGACGTACCGGCTCCCAGCCGGGATCGGTGGTATCGCGTCCTGCCCTGCGCTCATCGGTCGGCCACCACAAGCAGAATGTACGTCAGAGCCATGCTGATTGCAGCGAGGGCCCATCCGGCCCGCCACCCTGGGGCAACGACCATCGCGCCCGCCGATTAGGAGGCAGGCCCCCCGGCCTTTGCCTGCAGCTCCGCAATCTGCTTGCGGGCCGCGGCGACAAGTTCGTCGTTGGTGTTCGCGTGACCGCTCAGCCCCCACCCCCCGGGCACGGCCTCGGTCAGGAGCACCCAGGTCCGCTCGGCGAGCGCCGGATCGTGCGCGGCGTCCGCGATGATGTCAGTGAACTGGCTCACCACCGCGAGCTGCTTGTCGCGGTCGAGAGCACCCGCGTTGGTCAGCACCTGCACGCGCACGTAGTTGGACTCGCCGTCGACGTTCGACAGGTCGCCGGCCGGCAGCTCGTGGACGAAGCCGGCCGTGTTCAGGCGGAACATCGGGATGTCCGGGACCTTCTCGATGGCCATCAGGGTCGCCGCGAGATCGGCGGCGAGCTGGTGCTTGTCCGTGAATGTGCCCGCCGTGGCGTACACGTCGATCATGGGCATTGCGTAGTCCTTCCTGTTGTGCCGTGGCGATTACCCGCGGCGAAGTGGTCAGGCTCGATCAGCCCGTCGAGCCGGCGTCCCGTCTCGCGGGAGAAGGCCAGCACGGCGCCGAGCGGCCGGTGGTGAATGGCGATGCCGGTGAAGGTGCCTGCCGGGCCGACCGTCAGCACGGTGACCCCGTCAATGTCCAGCCCGAGGGCGCGGGCGGTCCAGTCCAGGTACGCCCGGCCGGGCGCTTCGGCGGCACTGGTGAACGTCAGCTCGTCGTATATGCCTGCGGCGGTGCGCAGCGTCAGCCACACCTGGGCGCGCCCGGCGATGGGCCGGAAGAAGATGCTGCCGGACAGCATAATGTCCGGCTCGGTGATCGCGGCAAAGGACTCTCCGGTGTCCTCCCGGAATGCCTGCGAATAGCGTTCCTGAAGGGATGCCTCGGCGGACATGAGCTACCACCACTCGGATTCAAGGGCGCGGTCGAAGACGTGGCGCTGCACCGACATGTCGAGCACTCGTTCGGATGCCATGGCCTCCTCCTCCGTTCGCTGTTTCTTGCGCTGGTGCCAGCGGCCCGGTGCCGGCACCAGCGTGGCCGGCTCAGGAAGTTGCGTGGACTGCCGCGAGGATGACCCTGGTCACGATCCCGGGATTAGAGATCATCGACAGGTGCGGGGCACCTGGAACGATGGTGATGTGAGCGTGGGCCTGCTGGGCCATGGCCGGCAGCTCCGCGGGCGGGATGGCGTGGTCAGCGGTGCCGATCACGGCCCAGGACGGGATCGTCTTCCAGGCCGGGACGCCCGACTTCTGGGTCAGCGCGATGGAGCTGAGCGGCCGCTGGGTGGCCGCAAGCTCTGCAGCTTCGCTGGCGGGCAGGCCGTTGGCCATGCAGGACGGGAACACGCTCTGCTTGACGTACACGTCGAAGGCGCCCGCGGGTGCGCCCGGGTACGCCTGCGCGGTCACGTTCGCGGGCGGCAGCACGCACGAACCGGGGTAGGCGGAGACCAGCTGCCCGATGGTCTGGCCTTGCGCCGGCCGGCCGCCTCGTCGTCATCCACGTAGGCCATCAGCTTGTCCGCGACGGCCAGCGCGTCCGTGCACCGCTGGACCAGGCTGAGCAGCTTGACGCAGCGCTCGCCGAGCGCGAGCCAGTTCGGCTGACCGGGCCGGAGCGCCCCGAAGGCGGTCAGCATCAGCTCGGCGGCGGTCCTGGGCATCGAGGTCACCGCTTCGCCGGCGGCATCGGCGAGCAGCAGCGCTACCGCCTCGTCGCCTGGTGTGATGGCCTCCCGGGCGTGCGCAGCGACGGCCAGCGCGTCGGAACCTGCCTCGCGTAGGTGGCGGGCGCAGGTGAGGTGGATGAACTGGCGTGTCCGGGCCGGCAGGCCGGCGTAGACCGACTCGCGGACCAGGCCATGCCGGAACAGCAGCGCGCCGCGCTCGCCGCTGAGCATCCCGGCGTCGATCGCCTCGTCCGCGGCCTCGGCGACCGCCTGCGCGGACAGGCCGTCGAGCAGTTCGTTCGCGTCATCGAGGGGCAGCGGCTCACCGAACACCGCGGCCACCCTGACCAGCTCGACCGCCTGCGACGGCAGCGTCCGCAGCTGGCGCTGGACCGCGCGGACGAGCTCGCCCGGCAGGCCATCCGGATCGGTGCCGCGAGCCTGTGCGTGCCGCAGCCCGCCGATCAGCTGAACCGCCAGGAACGGGTTACCGCCCGCCTGCTCCAGCATCTGCCGGGTCGCGGTCCCGGGGAGAGCGCCGAGCTGGTCATGGGCGATGGCGATGATGTCGCCGTCCGCCAGCGGCCCGAGCTCGAGCCGGCACAGCGGCGCGTCACCGGCCGCCCCGGCGAGGAACGGCAGGTCCACGGTGCGCGCGGCGGCCAGCCACGCCACCGGCGAGTGGGCCAGCCGACCAGGCAGCGAGCGCAGCACGAACGCGCTCAGGTCATCCAGCCACTGCGCGTCGTCGATCGCGATCACGATCGCGCGCTCGACGGCGCGCTGCTCCAGCGCGGCGGCCACCGCGTCCAGCAGCCGCAGCGGCTGGCCGGCCAGGGCCGCTAGCGGTTCCGCCGTCTCGGCCGCCAGGACCGGATCGAGGCCGTCGCGCAGCGCGGTCAGCAGCGGGCCGCCCGGAACGATCCGGCCGATCCGGTCCGCTCGCAGGGTCCCGCACGCGGCGCCGAGCCGCCCGGCCTCCCGCAGCACGGCGGTGAGCAGAGCGGACTTGCCGATGCCGGCCTCTCCGGTGATGACCAGACCGTCGCCCTGGCCGGTCCTGATGATCTTGCGGACGACACCGAGGGCGGCAGCCATCGGCTCGGATCGCCCCCGGAGCACCACGTCGACCATGACCATGCCTCCAACCGCACCCTAACCTTCATGGTCGGATAAGGCGACCTCGCGTGCCCTCACCTAAATAGGTGAGGGCACGCCGGATCGCGGCCGCATCGACTGATCCTCCGCCGCCGCTCGGTTACGGTAGACCCGAGGAGGCCGAGGCCAATGGACTATGAGCGGCAGTGGCTAATCGACATCTTGCGGAAGCTAGGCCGAGAGCAGGCCGCCGCCGACGCGGCGCGAGAAATGCCCGAGCGCTTCTCGAGCCAGGAACTCGAGGACTTCGCCGAACGGCACGGCATCCAGTCCCGGGACGAGCTAACCGACCTCATGGGCGGAAGCCCCTGAGCACACGGTGCCGAAGTGACGGCTCACCCGGGACTGCCGAGCGCCTCGTCGAGAGCTTGCTCGATCGACTGCGCGCCGGAACTCAGGTAAAGGACGCGGCCGGCGCTACGTGAATCTGTCAGCAGGCGGGCGAGCACGCTCGCGACGTCATCACGTGGTACCGGCCCGCTGAAGGGCACGCTGCCGATGCGGACGCTCCCGGTCCCCGCATCGTCGGTCAAGCCGCCCGGCCGCAGGATCGTCCACTCCCGGTCGCTGGCCTCAAGCGCCGCGTCGGCCTCCGCCTTCGCCCGCAGGTAGACCGCGAACACCTCGTCGCCGTCCGGCGGGTTCTCCACGCCCGCCCCGCTGACCATGAGGTAGCGCGGGACACCGGCGGTCGTCGCGGCGCGTAGCAGCTTGATCGCTCCGTCGCGATCCAGCGTCAGCTTGCGGGCGGCTCCGCTACCGGGTCCGGCGCCGGCCGCGAAGACGACGGCGTCTGTGCCCTTGATCGCGGTGGCGATCTCCTCGACGCTCGCCCGTTCCAGGTCGCACAGGACGGGAGCTGCTCCCGCCCGGCTGACCTCGGCCGCGTGATCCGGGTTACGAATCAGCCCGGTGACGCGCTCGCCCTGGGCCGCAAGCAGCCGCGCCAATCGCAACGCGATCTGTCCGTGGGCACCTGCAATCGCCACGTTCACGGCGTGATCTCGACCTCCCGCTCCGCCCCAAAGCCGACGCCTGTCATGGTGTCATCCCTGGCTCGTCCTTGTCATCATGGCTTAGACCTGGGAGAGACGGACTGGGAGAGACGGAGAGGACAGCCATGACGACGACACGTGCGGCGCACATGATCGTCCTGCCCGGCGGCGGGTACGCCGCCCACGCTCCGCACGAAGCCGAGCCGGTGGCCAGGTGGCTCGGCGGGATCGGCGTCCAGGCCAGCGTGTTCCGCTATCCGCTCAACGTCCGGCACCCGGTGCCGCTGGACGCGCTGCGCGCTGAGATCGGCCGCCGCCGGGCCGCAGGCGCGCAGCGCATCGGGCTCATCGGGTTCTCCGCCGGAGGTCACCTGGCCGGGCTGGCCGCCCTCGCGCCAGGCGCCGCCCCCGATCAGGCGGTGCAGTTCGCTGTCCTTGGTTACGCCATCACCTCGATGGAGACCGACGTCGCCGCCGTTCTTCGTCTGGCACACCGCGGAGGACCTCTACGTCCCTCCCGAACACACCTACCGCCTGGCCTCCGCGCTCGCGGCCAGCGGTGTTCCCCACGCCGTGCACGTGTTCGCCCACGGCCTGCACGGCCTGGGCCTGGCTCAGGACGCTGGCCAGACCGCGATCTGGACCACGCTGGCGAGTGCCTGGATCCAGGAACAGGCGTCACCGCCAAGACGATCCAGCTAGCCGTGCTGGGAGACCGAGGCGTTACCCCTGACCCACCGCGGCTTGCTGCAGCACGGACGAGCCCAGCCACCGGCTTGCCCTCAGCGCGAGTTCCACGTCATGGCGGTTCTCGCTCACCGGCTGGCCGAGACTCTCCTCGGCCTTGCGGATGCGGTACTGGACCGTGTTCTTGTGCAGCATCAGCCGTTCGGCGGTGGTCTTGTAGCTGCCCCCGGATTGCAGGAAGACCAGCAGGGTGTCTCGCAGCCGAGCGTGGTGCTCGTCGTCAGTGGCCAGGCCCGCCAGCATGCCGAGCACCCAGGCTCGCAGCAGCTCCGGCGACCCGAGCATCATCGCCACGGGCGCGACCTGGCCGAACGTCACTGCCCGCGGCGCGGGGGAGGCCGCGGCCAGCGCGACCGCCTGGGCGGCGACGGCCTGGGCGTGGGTGACGCGGAACCCCGTCATCCCCTTCGCCGGGTCGCCGAAGGCGAAATGGATGTCGCCGTCGAACTCCGCCGCGCTCGCCGCGGAGCCGAACGTGTCCCGGAACCCCAGCGGCAGCCACGCCCACGCGCTCGATTCGTCGCGGGGCAAGAACACCGGGCTGCCGGAGCAAGCCGCATGCTCCGCGACCTGGCCGATGGCGTGCTCGAGCCGCGTGATCTCATCAGTGCGGCCCGCCGCGTCGCCCGTCCAGCACACCAGGCCCACGTGGTACTGCCGCAGCCGGTAACCCAGGGCGGCCTCCGCGGCGCTCAAATCGATCCGCTCCCCCGACAGCAGGTCACGGATCCCGGCCGCCCGCGCGGCGCTGCCGTTCCGCAGCCAGTTCTCCCGCGCCTGCGTATAGGCCGCGACCATCTCTTCGGAGGTCTGGTCGATGTAACCGGCCACGATCTTGGACATGCCCAGCGTCGCGGCGGTTATCATCTCGGCGTCGCCGGCCTGCCGGGCCAGTTCGGTGAGCAGCCAGTCGGAGAAGCGCGCGTGCCCGAGCCGGTAGGCCCGCAGCAGCGCGGTCAGCGGCGTGCCGCGCTGCGCCAGCCGCCGCGCGTACTCAACGGCCACGGCCGGGGCCTGCACGGCGGCCAGATCGATCCGGTGCTGCATGATCTGCAGGCACGCGTCCAGGTTGCTGTCGACGCTCGAGGCGAGCAGGGCGCGCAGCGGCTTGTCGTCGTTCAGCTGCGCGATCTCCCGGAGTATCTCCTGGTAGACATCCTCGGACACGGCCGCGGCGTGCCGGCTCACCGCCGCGGCGACGTCGGCTACGAGCCCGGCGACCGCGGCACCATCGGCGTCCAGGTGCGTAGCCCGGGTGTGCGATGGCTGGGCGGCCGCCACGATGCCGGCGCGGTCGTAGGGTTCGAGGACCTGTCTCAGTGGCGTCACGGCAGCCTCGCGTCTGTGGTCATCAGGCCTGTCCATGTCTAGCTTCGCTGCCAGGTGGGTGAGTTGTCTTCACCAGATCCCGGTGATTCGCGACGAGGCCGGACCGCGCGGGCCGGTGAATCACCTAGATCAGGTGATGATCGCCCACCGGCCTGGTCACCAGACTGTATTTACCGACCACCGGAGATCTCTATGCCACCGTTTCGCCAGGCCCGCCGCGCCGACGACATGACCACGGTGGATGTTCCCGCTCTGGCTTACTCCTCGGCCCCGGGGCGGTGGGTGGTGGCGATCACCGTGCTCGGTTCGGGGATCGCGGCGCTGGACGCCACGGTCGTCAACATCGCCCTGCCGACCATCGGCCGTGATTTTCACACCGGCATCGCGGCCCTGCAGTGGGTGATGACCAGCTACATCCTGACGCTGGCCGCGTTCCTGCTGATCGGCGGTTCGCTCGGGGACCGGTTCGGCCGGCGCCGGGTGTACCTGATCGGCATCATCTGGTTCGCCCTGGCCTCGGCGGCGTGCGGGTTCGCCCCCACCGCGGATTTCCTCATCATCACCAGGGTGCTCCAGGGCATCGGCGGGGCGCTGCTCACGCCGGGCAGCCTGGCCATCCTGCAGGCGTCGTTCGCGCCCGGCGACCGGGCCCGGGCGATCGGGGCCTGGTCGGGTCTCGGCGGCGTGGCCATCGCCGCCGGACCGCTGATCGGCGGCTACCTGATCTCGGCCGCGTCCTGGCGGTGGATCTTCTTCATCAACATCCCGATCGCGGCCGTGGTCGTCGTGCTGGGCGCCCGGCACATCCCGGAGTCGCGTGATCCAGCCACCACCGGCCGGCTCGACTACGCGGGGGCGCTGGCCGCGGTGGTATTCCTGTCCGGAATCACGTTCGCGTTCATCGAGGCGCCCACGCTCGGCTGGGCGTCGCCGACCGTGCTCACGATGTCGCTCCTCGGCCTGGCCGGGCTGGTCGCCTTCCTGGTCCGTGAGCAGCGCGCGGCCGCGCCGATGCTGCCGCTGTCGATCTTCCGGGATCGGCAGTTCGCGGCGGCCAGCGCCGTGACGTTCATCGTGTACGGGGCCCTGACCGGGGCGACCTTCCTGCTTCCGGTGGTGCTGCAGGTCGTGGAGGGCTATTCGCCGCTCGCCTCCGGCCTCGCGATGCTGCCGCTGACCATCATCATGCTCGCGCTGTCGGCCCGCTCCGGGGAGCTTGCGGCCAGGATCGGGCCGCGGCTGCAGCTGACCGTCGGGCCGATCGTCGCCGGCGCGGGCCTGGCCATGCTCACGTTGAGCACGTCCGGGTCGAGCTACGTGGCCGACGTGCTGCCGCCGGTCGCCGTCTTCGGGGTCGGCATCGCGATCGTGGTCGCGCCGCTCACCTCGACCGCGATGAGCTCGGCGCCCGCCCATCTGGCCGGCATCGCCTCGGCGGTCAACAATGACCTGTCCCGGTTCGGCGGCCTGCTGGCGGTCGCCATCTTGCCGGCCCTGGCCGGCATCACCGGCCAGGCCTACCTGCACCCGGCCGCGCTGGCCGCCGGGTTCAGGACCGCGGCGTTCATCTCGGGCGCGCTGTGCGCCGCGGGCGGCCTGCTCGCCGCCGTCACCATCACCAACCCGCCGCGGGCACCCGTGCTCGCCGGAGCGCCCGGGCCCTGCCTGCACTGCGCCCTCGAGGCAGCCCCGCTGACCATCAGTCCTGCCACCTCAGCCGGGGGTTATGGGGAAAGAAGCAGCACCGCTCGTTCGGCATAATTAAGTTCTTTTTCGGAACGTACGGTGGTTCTTCCCCTCGTCAACCCGCGAGCCACGAGGGCTGAACGCGTAGACCGCGTCACGGCGTCACGGCGTCACGGCGTCACGCCGGCCGGGCGGGGCCCGCCTCGGCTTGCGCCGTCGTCGTCCCGGCCGCGGCCTGGGCTACGGTGCCGGCCAGGGACGCCGCCAGGACCACCCCCGCAGCCACCGCTGCCGTCGCTATTCGGCGCATCGTGGTTCCTTTCGCTCGTGATCTGCTCAAGACGCGTGATCTGCTCAAGACGCTTGTGGCTGGGTCTGGGACCGCAGGCTGGCCAGCCGCGGGATCAGCTTCGCCGCCGTGCCGCCGAGGACGGCCACTCGCTCGCTGTCGGTGAGTTCCGGACTAGCCTCGATGTGCTCGCGGCAGGAGACGGCGAGGTCGCGGCGCAGGTAGGGGTAGTCCGAGCCGAAGAGGACGCGGTCGATGCCCGCCACGTCGCGCAGCATGCGCAAAACGGGATCGCCCCAGGACAGGGCCGTATCCCAGTACAGGCGGCGGAACGTCTGGGCCGCGGTCGCCCGGTCCTGCGCCCCGGGGATGACGCTCATCTGGTCGACGATGGCGAACCGCCCGGCCAGATAGGGCACGGTGCCGCCGGCGTGGGCGAAGACGTACTTGACGTCGGGGGTGCGGGCCAGGGTGTTGCTGTAAAGCAACGTGGCGATGGCCCGGGTGGTGTCGGCGGGGTAGTCGATGAGCGAGTCGGGCAGTCCGAGCGCGTGGGCGCTGGGGTCGGGCGCGGGGTTGGGGTGGACGAACACGACGGCCCGGCGCCGTTGCAGCTCGTCGAACAGCGGGGTGAAGCGCGGGTCCCCGGGGTAGACGCCGCGGGCGTTGCTGAACAGCACGACGCCATCGAGCCGGAGCTCGTCGAGGGCGTAGGCCAGTTCGGCGAGCGCGCCGTCGACGTCGGGCAGCGGCAGGCAGGCGAAGCCGCCGAACCGGTCGGGGCGGCCCCGGGTCAGTTCGGCGGCCAGTTCGTTGCACTGCCGGGCCAGCGCGCGGGCCCGGGCGCTGTCGCCGGTGTGCACCCCGGGGGTGCTGATCGAGGTGATGGCGACGTCGATGCCCGCGTCGTCGAGGAACGAGAGCGCGCTCGCGCGTGACCAGGGCGGCGGTGCGATGCCGCCCACCGGGTGGTCACCCTCGTTGGTGGCCCGCCAGAAAAAATCGGGCAGCATGTGGTGGTGGATGTCCACGGTGAAGGTCACGGGGCGCCTCGTTAAGCGCCGTACGCGGGCAGTATCGCTCCGCTCACCGGCGCCGCGGCGTCGCTGGCCAGGAACGCGATCACCTCGGCGATGGCCTCGGGCGCGACCGCGTGCGCCATCAACTCGGCCGGGAACGTGGCCCGGTTCGCGGGGCTGTCGAGCAGCTGCGGTGCGACCGCGTTGACCCGGATCCCGTGCGGGCGCAGTTCGATGTCCAGGATGCGGGTCAGGTGGACCAGGGCGGCCTTGCTGGCGCTGTAGGCCGCCATGCCGGCGGCCGGCTCGATGCCCGGGCGGGCGGTGACGTGCACGATGGCACCTGAGCCCTGCTGGCGCATGTGCGGCGCGACCGCCTGGCTCAGCCACAGCGCGGGGGCCAGGTTGACGTCGATCATGAGGTGCAGGAGTTCGGGGGTGGTGCTGAGCGCGTCGGCCGGGCGGAACGCGCCGAGCGTGTTCACCAGCACGTCGGGGGGCCCGGCCTGGGCGGCGATCCGGTCGATAAGCTGGGTCGCGGCGGCCGGGTCGCTGGCGTCGGCCACCTCGCGGCGGATGTCGTCGGGCAGGTCGTCGAGCCGGTGTTCGTTCCGGTCGACCGCCACGACGGTGAGGCCACCGGCGGCCAGGGTCAGCGCCGTGGCGCGACCGAGCGCGCCCGCGCCGGCCACGATCGCCACCTTTGCGCTCATCGCGTCACCCGCCCGGCGGTCTGGTCGGCCTGCCGGATGATCTGCTCATTGTCTAGGGCCATGTCGATCTCCTTAACCGTGTGTGCGGGGACGAGCTCAGGCTTGCCGCTACGCAGGTGATTGGTCGTCACCGGATCCTGGTGATTCGCCGGACCGGGCCACGCCCGAGGTTCGCGCCGTTGACAGCGCCCGCGCCGGCCTGGTACGGAAAGGAGAGGTGCCAGGCCTGGGTCACCGATACGAGGTGTCAGGCGGACAAATCAAGGCAGGCCCTTTGACGGTGGCTCGGGTGACTCCCCGGCTGATCGACCGGAGCGATCTTCTTGCTGCCCTGGATCGCGCGGCGGCACAGAAGGTCACGGTCATCTCGGCGCCGGCCGGCAGCGGGAAGACGTCGCTGCTGCGCGCCTGGGCCGACCGTCCGGATCAGCGGCGCCGGCTCGCCATCGTGCCGGTTC
>Ga0302178_10002082_pt1 | contig 16155 bp, 13 predicted proteins | sample I_Palsa_E1_3_FD_198790 | JGI IMG/M metagenome (GOLD analysis project Ga0302178, IMG submission 198790) | Peat permafrost microbial communities from Stordalen Mire near Abisko, Sweden - I_Palsa_E1_3 | ecosystem: Environmental > Terrestrial > Soil > Palsa > Peat permafrost | place: Sweden... | reverse complement strand
CCAGCGTTACGGTTGGCGTGGGCATTGCGGCCGGTCATCTCACGCTCGCCGTCACCGACGACGGACGCGGCTTCCCGGTCGCAACCCGGACCAGCGGATTTGGCGTGACCGGCATGCGTGAGCGCGTCCTCGTCGCTGGTGGCGAGCTGACGGTCGAGTCGACGTCGGCTGGGACCACTGTCACGGCCTGGTTGCCGCTCGCTGCGCAGGCGGCGTTGTCTGCACCGAAACGGGCGTGAGCAGCCCCCGCCGCAGCGCGTAGCGCACAAGCTCGGCGCGCGTCGTGAGGCCCAGCTTGCGATGAATGTTGGCGCGGTGAGTCTCGACCGTGCGCACGGAGATCTGTAGCAGCCCAGCGATCTCGTTGTTGGTATGTCCCAGCCCGATCAGCCGGAGGACGTCGAGCTCGCGCCGGCTGAGTCCGTCACGCGCGTCCTCATAGGCGGCGAGCACGGGTTCGAGCTCCGCCGAGACGAAGTGTCCGCCGCGTGCGGCTCGCCGGACCGCCTCGGGCAGGTCGCGGTCGGCCGAGTCCTTTAGTACGTAGCCGGTTGCGCCGGCAGCGATCGCCTCACGCGCAAAACGTGGGTCGTCAAGCATTGTGGTCACGACGATCGCAGTCTCGGGCGCCTTGGCTCGAAGCTCGCGGACGGCAAGCAGGACAGCGCCGCCAGGCATGCTGACGTCCAGTACGAGCACGCGTGGGTGATACGCCTTGACGTGGTGCATCACCGTCGAGACGTCATTCGCCTCAGCGACGACCTCGAGCTCGGCGTCTGCGTCGAGCAGTGCCCGCAGCCCACGACGCACGAACGCGTGGTCGTCGGCCAGCAGCACGCGGATCCCAGCCCTCGGCGAGCGGCCGGTCGTGGCGACGGCCCGCAGATCGGTCAGTGGGACGGTCACCGAGAGCCCGTTCGCGTGATCTCGTCGGTACGCCTGACGGCCGTCGCGCCGTGGGCCGGGTAGTAAAGCGTCACATGCTCCTCGTCCCAGCGCACGCGGAAATGCGGGTGCCCGAGCACCTCGAGGATCTGCCGGCGGCGCCGCGGCGAGCCGACGCCGGCCCCATTCACCTCGAGCCAGTCGCCCACATGCGCAGTCACATCGCTTGTCTTGGTCATCGGTGCTCCTTTCGCTACCTCCAATCGAATCAGCGCGCAGCGACCACGCCATCGTGGCTTGCTGCGCCATTCGACTGTGGGCAACTACGCGCACGCTCGCCGGCCTTGGCCCCGGGGCGGGCTGCTACTCGTCGTTGCCGACGAGGCCACGTTGCAGCGCGTAGCGAACCAGCTCGGCGCGCGAGGACACGCGCAGCTTCTGCTGGATGTGCGAGCGGTGGGTCTCGACCGTGCGGACCGAGAGGTAGAGCTGGCCCGCGATCTCGGTATTCGTATGCCCGAGTGCGATCAGCTTGAGCACCTCGACCTCCCGCTCGCTGAGATCGTCGGGCGGGCCGGGCGGCGGCTCGCGCGCGATCCGCGCACCGAGCGCCGGGTTCAGATAGGTCTCGCCAATCGCGGCGCGTCGGACGGCCTCGACGAGCTCGCTGTCCGCAGCCTCCTTGAGGACGTAGCCGACAGCACCGGCGCCGAGTGCCTGGCGGGCGAAGGCGGGCTCCTCCTGCATCGTCAGTACGACGATCTGCGTCTCGGGCATCTCCTCGCGGATCTCCGGGATCGCTTCGAGGCTCGACCCGCCCGGCATGTTGAGGTCGAGGACGAGGACGCCGGGATGGTGGCCGCGCACGTAGCGACGCGCAGCCTCGATATCGCCGGCCTCGGCGACGACGTCGAAGCCGGGCTCCGCCTCGAGCAGCAGGCGCAAACCGCTGCGCACGACGGCGTGATCGTCGGCGATCACGATTCGTATCGATCGCGTGTCAGCAGCGCTGACGGTTCCCGCTTCCAGATCGCTGGCCATCGCAGCGCAAGGTACCGCCCAAAGCCGGATCCGTTGGTCGTGGGGAGTACCTCTCCGACTCAGTAGTTTGCCGCAGCGGCGCTGCGGAGCTACTCCGTTGCTCGGCTCCGAGGTGGGGCCTAGCCTGGGGTTCGATGAGTGCTCCAGAGCCATTCAAGGTGGTGATCGCCGGTGGTGGAGTTGCCGCGCTCGAGGCCGCCCTCGCGCTACGCGAGCTCGCCGGAGACCGCGTCTCGATCACCCTGGTCGCTCCGAATGCGGAGTTCAGCTACCGGCCGCTGAGCGTGCGTGAGCCGTTCGCCTACGCGAAGGCGAGCCAATACCCGATCGCGGCTCTCGCGACGGAGGTCGGCGCGGAACTGGTGAGCGATGAGTTCGCATGGGTCGACGCTGCAGCGCAGATCATCCACACGGCCTCCGCTGCGACGGTCGCCTACGACGCGCTGCTGCTCGCGCTCGGGGCTCGGGCCAGCGAGGCCTTCTCGCATGTTCTGACGATTGACGACCGCCGCATGGACGCGCAGCTCCACGGCCTGATCCAGGACATCGAGGAGGGCTACGTTCACAGCGTCGCGTTCCTCGCACCCGCGCGCCTCGCGTGGCCGCTGCCGCTCTACGAGCTCGCCCTGATGACCGCGGCCCGCGCGTACGACATGGACGTGGAGGTTGCGCTGACGATCGTCACCGCCGAGGAGGCGCCGCTCGCTGTCTTTGGGCCGGAGGCGAGCGCCGCAGTCGCCGAGCTGCTGTCGGACGCGGGAATCCGCACGCTGACGCTCGCACGTGCCCAGGTGCCGGAAACCGGGCGCGTGGTCGTTCAGCCCGGCGAGCTGGCGCTTGACGTCGATCGCATCGTCGCCCTACCGGAGCTGTTCGGTCCCGCGGTCCGCGGGCTGCCGGCCGGCGAGCACGGCTTCATCCCCGTCGACCGCTTCAGCAAGGTGCGTGGCGTCGAGCGCGTCTGGGCGGCGGGTGACGCGACCGACTTCGCCGTCAAGCATGGTGGCGTCGCGGCCCAGCAGGCGGATACCGCGGCCGCGTCGATCGCAGCTCTGGCCGGAGCCTCGCTCACCCCGGAGCCCTTCCACCCGGAGATCCACGGGATGCTGCTCACGGGCCGCCGCCCCCGCTACCTGTCGGCCAGGCTGACCGGCGACCGGGGCTTCAGCTCGCAGCTGACCGAACAGCCGACCTGGGAGCCTGTGGTGAAGATCTCGGCGCGCTACCTGGCGCCGTACCTCGCGCGCAGCACGCCGGATGTAGCTCCGGCGGAGTGACTGCGCCACTCGCGCTCGCCTGAGCTCCCGTACTCGGCGGATCGCCGACGTCGCTGATCGATCGCGTGCGGAGAACTACCGATTCAAGGCACTCGCCAGCACGGATGGCGCCGCCGCTCGTAGCTGATGGCATGGGTTGCATACCTGCCGAACAAGGAGATCGCCATGAAGGCCGCCGTCGTACACAGCTTCGACAAGCCCCTCGAGATCGAGGATGTCCCCGTCCCGAAGCCGGGCCCCGAGCAGGTGCTGGTCCGGATCGAGACCTGTGGGCTCTGTCACACCGACATTCACGCAGCCCGCGGCGAGTGGCCGATCAAGCCATCACCGCCGTTCATTCCCGGCCATGAGGGCGTTGGCATCGTCGAGCGCCTCGGCTCGGGCAACAGCCACGGCCTGGACGTCGGCATGCGCGTGGCGCTGCCGTGGCTCGGCTACGCCTGCGGCGACTGCCGCTACTGCAACACCGGCTGGGAGACGCTCTGCAAGTCGCAGCTCGACATGGGCTACTCGATCGATGGCGGCTTCGCCGAGTACACGGTCGGCTACGCCCGCCACGTCGTGCGCGTCCCCGACGGGGTCGACTCCGTCATCGCCTCGCCGCTGGCCTGCGCAGGAGTCACCACCTACAAGGCGGTGAAGATCTCGGGCGCCAAGTCGTCTCAGCTGGTCGCGGTCTTCGGTGCCGGTGGTCTTGGTCACCTCGCGATCCAGTACGCACGGATCACGGGCGCGAGCGTCGTCGCCGTCGACATCAACGACGAGCGCCTCGCGACTGCCCGCGCGGTCGGTGCGGAGTACACGGTGAATCCGACGCAGGAGGATCCGGCGGCCGCGATCCAGCGCCTTGGTGGCGCCGACGTTGCAATCTCGACCGCGGTCAGCCCGCGCGCCTTCGAGCAGGCGATCGCCTCGCTCGCGCGTGGCGGCACGCTCGTCTGCGTTGGCCTACCGGCCGAGAACGGAATGCAGGTGCCGATCTTCGAGACCGTGCTGCAGGGCCTCACGATCCGCGGCTCGATCGTCGGCACGCGCCACGACCTCGAAGAGGTCTTCGAGCTCCATCGGCGCGGCCTCACAACCGTCGAGTACGCCGAGATCGAGCTCGAGGACGTGAACACTGCCATCGAGCAGGTGCTCGATGGCAGTGCGCCGGCGCCTCGCCTCGTCTTCCGCATGCAGCCGGCCGCTACGACGGCCGGCGATGCGAAGGCCGTCCTGGCACACGCCTGACACCGATCGCCCCGACAGCGAAGCCGCGGCGCCTGCGTCGCGGCTTCGCCGCGTCCAATGCGGCCCGCGACCCCCACTTTGCGATCCTTCGTTACGCAACCGCCGCTGAGCCAGGCCACCAAGGAGCCCGATGCCCACAGTTGAACGTGTCCGCCACCAACCAACTACGCGCCTGCTCGAGGTGCGGGACGTCGAATGGCTGACCCCGCATCTCGCGCGCGTCGCGCTGCGTGGCGAGGACTTCGCCGGCTTCTCCAGCCTCGGCGCCGACGACCATGTGAAGCTGATGTTCGCCGCCGACGGCAGCACGCCGCCGCTGCCAAACAGCAACCCCGACGGCCCGCGCTATCCCGATGGCGTCACCCCGCCGGTGATGCGCGACTACACGCCTCGTCGCTTCGACCCGCAGGCCGGAGAGCTGGTCGTGGACTTCGTCGTCCACGGCGACGGTCCCGCTTCGACCTGGGCGGCGAGCGCTGAACCCGGCTCACAGGTGGTCCAGGGCGGGCCGCGCGGCTCGCTTGTCGTTTCGAGCGACTTCGACTGGTACCTGCTCGCTGGTGATGAGACAGCGCTGCCGTCAATCGCGCGCCGCCTCGAGGAGCTGCCGCCCACGGCCCGTGCGATCGTCGTGCTCGAGGTTGCCGACGCCACCGAGGAGCTCGCGCTCGACTCGCGCGCGAGCATCGACCTGACGTGGCTTCACCGCGACGGTGCTGAACCCGGCACCACCGACCTGCTGGAACGCGCGATCCGCGACCTCGAGCTTCCCAACGGAGACGGTTTCGCCTGGGTCGCTGCCGAGGCCGACGCGGTGCGCCCGCTGCGAACGCATCTGCGCGAGGAGCGTGGCCTGCCGAAGGCCTGGACGCGAATCACCGGCTACTGGAAGCGCGGCAGCGCCGACCACCACGACCCGCCCGACGCCGCCTGAGCGACTCTCAGGCTGGCGGCCCGCCGGCGCCGGCAACTCAGGAGCCGGCGTCCCAGGTGTCGGTGAAGCCCTCGCCGTTCGAGCTGAGCGCCCCCGGAGCGGCGAGCACCGTTGAGCCGACCATCTCGAGCGGTTCGAACGAGAACGCCGAGATCGGCCCGTTGCTCGTGCCGGCGTCGGTCGCGGTCGCACTGCTGAAGCTGATGGAGCCGAAATTGGACAGCGTCGCGAGATCGCAGGTGCTCGAGCAGACCATCGGCCGCTCGCCGATCCATTCCGCCGAGGATTGAGCCGGAGCCGGCGACGGCGTTGGGATCGCGATCGAGAAGTGCCAGTTCTGGGTCGTGTCGGTGATCGCGAGGGTCCAGGTCGTGCCGCTGATGGCGACCGTCGCGCTCATCGCGTCGCCCGCGTCGACGGGGTTCGACAGCGGCACCTCGTAACCGCCGTCGACGCTCGGGTCGCCGTACATCTCATACCAGGCACCGTAGTAGGGGGAGCCCGAGACGCAGTCGGCCTCTGTCCCGTCCTGCTCGACGGTGTCGCTGCTCTCGCCGTCGATGCCGATCCACTGCGACGAGAAGCTCGTGCTCGAGGCTGCGCAGCTGATCGCCGGAACCGTCCAGCTGCCGCTGACCGAGCTGAAGACTCCGCCGGTCACCGCGTAGCCCGACCAGTTGCTCGACTGTTCCGCGACGGTCAGCGTCGCGGCGGTGCTGTAGGCGCTGCCGCTGGAGTTGTCGAAGACGGCGCGGTACTCGTAGCCGTTTTCGGTCAGGCTCGTATCGAAGCTGTAGGTGGTGGCATTCGCACCGCTCACGTTGGTCCAGCTCGTGCCGCGGTTGCTCGAGATCTGCCACTGCACCGTTGGTGTCGGGTTGCCCGAGGCTTGCGCGCTGAAGCTCGCGTCGGTCTCATAACCGACGGTCTGGCTGATCGGATTGGCCGTGACGGCCGGCGCGCCGGTACTCGACACGGTCCCGCTGTTGACCGTGAGCGTCGCTGCCGCGCTCGCGGCGCTGCCGGAGGCGTTGGCGAAGACCGCGCGGTAGAGGTATCCGCTCTCGCTCGTGGCGGCGATGAACTGGTAGGTGCTCGAGGTTGCCCCGGCGACGTTCGTCCAGGAACTGCCGCCGTTGCTCGAGTCCTGCCACTGAACGCTCGGCGCCGGGTAGCCGGTTGCGGTCGCGCTGAATGCAGCGACGCCGTTCTTCGCGACGCTCTGGCTGGCCGGCTGGGTCACGACGCTCGGCGCCGTGGCCGTCGCGGCCGTTACCGTCAGTGTGCCGGCGGTCGTATACGCCCGACCGAGCGAGTTGACGAACACCACCCGGTACCAGCTGGCGCTCGCCACGAACGAGTAGCTGAGCGCGTTCGCGCCGCTGATGTCACTCCAGCTCCGCCCGCGGTTCGCCGAGCGCTGCCACTGGACGCTCGGGGTCGGGCTGCCCGAGGCGGCGGCGCTGAAGCTGGCGAGCGCGCCGGCGGCGACCGACACGTTGCTCGGCGCCGTCGTGACCGCGGGCGGGTGCCTGGTGGAGCTGTTGCGCCGCGTCCTGGTGGCGCTGCGCCGCGTCGTCGAAGCCTTGGGCGCGACGCGCTGGCCCCCCGGCTTCAGGATCAGCGGCTGGCCACCGCCGTCGATGACCTCCGACGACGCGTCACGCGCGGGCGTAGCCGCGCCGGCACTTGCGCTCAGCTCGAGACCGGCCGCGAGGATCGCGGCGATTGCGGCAGCGATTGCGACCCAGAGGCGCAGTCCGCTGCGCCCGCGCTCGGCGGCCCAGGTCGGGTGGCTGCGCTCCGCGTCATGGCGCAGCGCAGGGAGGGCGGTCCGTTCGAAGTCCACGCCGGATATTCGGCCGGCCGTACAAGGTGCTGCAGGGCCGCTCGACGCGGGAACTAGACAAGCGTCCGAGTCCGCCCGACCTGCTGCTCAGGAGCTGCCGTACCAGGTATCGGTGAAGATCACGCCGCTGGTGGGGTTGAGCGCGCCCGGCGAGGCGAGCAGTGTCGAGTCGGTCTGCGAGCGGATCATCTGGACCGGCTCGCCCCCCAGCGCTGCGATCGACTGCGCGCCGGCGCTCGCCGTTGCCGTCGCGGCGGTGAAATTGACGGAGACAAAGTCTGCCAGCGGCGTCAGCGAGCAGACGTCCCCATTTCCCCCGCACTCCTCCGGCCGTTCGACGATCCATTCGGCCGAGGAGCGCGCTGGTGCGCTCCAGTTGAACGGGGCCGTTGCCGGTGTGGTGTAGGTCCAGCCTCCGGTGATGTCGTGGACTGTGAGCGTCCACTGCGAGGCGGCGACGCTGACCGAGGCGGTGATCGAGTCGCCGGCGTGCACGGTATCCCCCGCGGTTGTGATCTGCACCTCAGCACCACCGTTGACCGCGTTGTCGCCGAGCATCTCGTACCACGCGTAGTAGCTCGCCGTCGTCCCATCACAGTCGGCCGCCGTCCCGTCCTGCTCGACGGTTTGGCTCTCCGCGCCGTCGATCCCGACCCACTGCGCGGAATCGCTGCTCGCGCCAGCCGGGCACGTGACCGTTGGAACCGTCCAGCTACCGCTGACCGCGCTGTACGGGCCGCCGACCGCGGCGTAGCCCGACCAGTTGGTTGCCAGCATGTCGCCCACCCCGAGGACCGCCGGCTGGCTGGTCGCACTGCCGTTGCTGTTCGTGAACACGGCCTCGTACTCGTAACGATCCTCGCCTGCGCTGGCGGAGAACGAGTAGGTCGTGGAGGTGGCCCCCGCAATCGCGCTCCAGCTCGCACCCTGGTTGCTCGAGACCTGCCACTGCACGCTTGGCGCCGGCGAGCCGGACGCCGCGAACGACACCGCGCCGCCGCTGGCGACATCGTCGCTCTGCGGCTCCTCGCTCACGACCGGGGCACTGCCGACCGCGCCGGCGCTGACTGTCAGCGTCGCGGTGGTCGTCGTGGCGGAGCCGAGGATGTTCGTGAACACGGCGCGGAATTCGTCGCCGCTGAGGATCGAGCTGGTGGTGAAGCTCAGCGTCGTCTGCTCGGCGCCGACGACATCGGCCCAGCTGGCGCCGCCGTTGTCAGACAGCTCCCACTGGATGTTCGGTGCGGGGACGCCGCTGGCGGTTGCGGCGAACGTCGCGCTCGCGCCCGCGGTCACCGTCTCGCTGACCGGATTGGCCGTGACGATCGGCGCGGCGCCGCCGGCGACCACGGTCAGCAGAGCAGGGGCGCTCGTCGCCTTGCCGCGGCGGTTCTTGAACACGGCGCGGAACTTGTAGCCGCTCTGGCTGGCTACGGCGGTGAACGAGAACGTCGCTCCGCGAACAGGGCCGATGTTGCGCCACGAGCGGCCGCCGTTGCGTGAGACCTGCCACTGCACCCGCGGCTTCGGATAGCCCGACGCCCGCGCGACGAAGCGCGCGTCCGCCCCTGTGGCGGTGAGCACGCTCTTCGGCTGCGTCGTGACCGCCGGCGCCCGGGCGGCGTGCCTGCTGCGCAGCTTGCTGGCAACGGGCCGAAACGGCACGATCCGTGGTGGCGCAAGCCGCAGCTGCGCCGATCCGTCGGCGCGGCTGAGCGTGGCCGCGGGCGCGGGGCGGATCACCGCTCCGGCGGCGGAGCTACCGAGCAGCTGGCTTGCGCAGACCGCCAACAGTGCGAGCGCGCCGACGAGCGTCCGCGCAGGGCGGTGCCCGTTGCGTGGGTGCGGCTCGACCGGCGACGAGCCGGCGCGAGCGTTTGGGACTCGACGGATCTGCATCGTTTTCACGTCAACTCCGGGGCGCGAGCCGTCCTGACCCGCCACCAGCGCCTGGAGGACCTATCGGCCCCACGACCAGTTTTATCAAGCCGGCGGGGCCTCTCCCTACCTCAGAGCAGGGCGCCGTTCGGGATGTAGTTGGCGAGCGGACCGACCGCGCCGTGCGTCCAGATCGGGCCTCGCGTGACCAGCTCGAGACCGGCGCCGGCGAGGATCTCCTGCGCCCAGTGCTGTGTCTCAGCGACGAAGCCGACCGCGAACTCGCCGCGCCCGGACTGACTCAGGACGTGTGCGAGCAGATCGCGCGCCACGCTCTCGCTCGTCGCCGACAGCGTCACCAGCCGCTCCGGCGTTCCGATCGCGTAGCCGCTGCCTTGCCGATCCTCGACGATCCAGAACCTGAGCCCGTCCTGCCGGGCGAAGAACTCGAGCTCGGGTAGACGCGAAAACCCCCGCGAGGCACGATCGATCCGGTCGCAGAGCGCGAGCGCCGCCCGTTCGCCGGCGCGCACGCCGGCGACCTCGACGCGTGCGCGTGGTGCGACGTTGCCCCGGGCGTCGAGCGTTGCTCGCGGCGCATGACCTGTGCGTGCGTACAGTTGCTGCCCGCGCGGGTCCTCCGAGGACAGGATTATCCGCGCGTCGGAGTCCTGCGCGTAGCCGAGCGCGTGCTCGATCAGGGCACTGCCGACGCCGGCACCCTGGGCCGCCGGCGCCACCGCGAGCAGCGACAGCCCCCAGAGTCCGTCGCGCCGCATCGCGAAGGCGACCCCGCTGAGCGATCCGTCCGTGGCGACGCAGGCGAACGCACCCTCCGGGTCGGTGCGCAGCAGGTGCTCGAAGCGTGCCCTGAAGAACGCCTGGTTCGCTCCCGGCTCGAGTCCGAACGCGCTGCCGTGGATGGCCAGGACCGCGTCGATATCGCCTTTGCCGACGGGCCGGACCGAGTGCATTTCCGCCACGCTAGCGCGTGCGCGATGCGCCCGCTGCGCACGCTGCATCACACCTCTCAAGAACACCTGCAGGGGGTCGATCACCGGCCCACGCATGGTCGTTGAGGTTTACCCCTACCCCGATCCGGCGGAGCGACCCACTGACGAGGACGGCCGCGCGCTTCGCTCCATTCCGGATTCCGCCCCCGGACCCGCCGCCCCGCTCGATGCCTCTGATCTCGAACAGACCGCGGGCGGCCGCTGGGATCTCGTCGCTGTCGCCGAGGGTCGCGGTCCGGCAGCCCTCCTCGCGGCCGACGTCTCGCGTGCGCTCGACGAGCTTGCCCAGACGACCAGCGGCTTCTCTGTGGGGGCCGCGCGCAGCTCGCAATCCGTTGATCTGATCGGCAGAGAGCTCGAGGGACTGCGTGGCGAGCTCGAGGTGCTCGCCGACCGCGCCGCCTCCCTGCTCTCCTCCTCGCAGGAGGGCGAGGCAACCGCACGCGAGTCGGCCGAGCTCACGGTCGAGCTGATGAGTCAGACGGAGCACGGTCTCGCCGTGCTCGGTCGCGTGATCGAGGGTCTCGGCGAGCTCAGTGAGCGGACCGAGCAGGTCGCGGCACTGGTCGACGGGCTCGCGCGTCACGAGCTCAACGACATCAGCGACTTCTCCTCGGTCATCGACGGCGTCGCCAAGCAGACGAAGCTGCTCGCGCTGAACGCGGCGATCGAGGCTGCTCGCGCCGGTGAGCACGGTCGCGGCTTCGCCGTCGTCGCTGACGAGGTCGGTCGCCTCGCTGCCCAGACCGCCTCGCAGACAGCGCAGATCGCCCAGACGATCGGTCGTACCCAGACGCAGATGAACGCGGTCCAGGAAGCGGCCGAGGCGGCGCGCGAGCGCGCGGCCGAGGGCGCCGGCAACGCCGGCGAGGGACGCGGCGCGCTCGAGCAGGTCGGCGCGCTGATCGCCTCCTCCGGCGGCCGCGCCACGCGGATCGCCGAGCTCGCCGGCAACCAGCTCGCTGACGCAGCAGCCGTCAACGAGGCGATCGTTGCGATCACCTCGTCGAGTGCGCGGATCGAGGAGCAGGCGCGCGCCGTCGCCCGCCACCAGGCCGGCCTCTCGGCCGGAACCGAGGAGGCATCGCAGGTGATCGCCCGCTTCCGCACTCCGGGCGTCGTCTCGCGGCGCTACGACTGCTGCCGCGAGCTCGCACAGGAACTGCGCGAAGTCTACGAGGACGTGATCGCCTCCGGCGAGGTGACGCTCGAGCAGGTGCTTGCGCAGAAGTATGAGGAGGCCAGGGGGGCGTCGATCCAGCGCTTCGCCCGGCTCTTCGATGTCTCGCGCGTGCCGGAGGAGGGCTTCGACCCGCCGAAGTTCCACACCGCTTACGATGCCGCGGTCGAGCGCCAGCTGATCCAGCGACTCGATGCCGTGCTCGCAGCGGATCCGACGCTGAGCCTCACCGGCCTGGCCGACCTGAACGGCTACGCCCCGGCGAACAACACGATCTTCTCGTGCGACTGGACCGGCGACTACGACACCGACCTGGCCAACAATCGCACCAAGCGCTTCCTGCTCGAGGCCGGCGCGATTCGCCGCTCCTCGCGGATGGGACTCGGTGTGGAGTTTCCGCCGGAGCCGGTCTCGCGCGCGGCGATGGCCGCTGCCGGCGCCTCGCTCGACGAGCCGCCGCTCGGCGAGGAGGGGTTCCTCCTCCAGACCTACCCGCGCGACACCGGTGACGTGCTGACGACACTGTCCGTGCCGCTCTACATCTGCCGCCAGCGCTACGGCAGCGTCACGATCGGCTGGAACCCCGAGACGCTGGAGCAGTGAGCGCGCCGCGAAGCCGGCCACAGGTCCGCTAGATTCGCGCGGTCATGGCCACGCAGCAACCGCCGCCGTCTGCGAGTCCGGCGAGACTTAATCGCAACCGGGCACTGCTCCACCTCGAGTTCCCGGCGACGATCGACTTCGACGACGCCTCGCTCGAATGGCGTCGGCTGTTCTCCGAGCTGTTCGGCACCTTCCTGCTCGTCGTCGTCGGCGCCGGCGGCGCCGTCGTTGCGGCCACCAGTCACGGCGCCGTGAGCCGTGCGGCGGCGGTCACCGCACCCGGGCTGATGGTCATGGCGATCATCCTCTTCATGGGTGCCGTCTCCGGCGCGCACCTGAACCCGGCGGTCACGATCAGCTTCACGCTGCGCGGCGACTTTCCCTGGCGCCGCGTCCCCGGCTACATCATTGTCCAGCTCGCCGGCGCTGCCCTCGCCTGCCTGTTCGTCGACAAGGTGATTGGCGATGCCGCTGGTGTCGGCGCGACGCTCCCGGGCGCACATTTCGCCGACTGGCAGGCGATGCTGATCGAGCTCGTGTTGACGCTTGGCCTCGTCAGCACGATCCTTGGCACGGCCTCGCGGGCACAGAACGTCGGCACGCTCTCGGCTGTCGCGGTCGGCGGCTACGTCGCGCTCGCGGGCCTCTGGTCGAGCCCGATCAGTGGCGCGTCGATGAACCCGGCGCGCTCCTTCGGCCCCGACCTGATCAGCGGCGACTTCGCCCACTTCTGGGTCTATGTCGTCGGGCCGCTCGCCGGCGGCGCGCTCGCCGTCGCCGTCGCCTGGATCCTGCGCGGGCCCGGCGGCGATCCCGGCGGGCTGGCGGCTGCACAGGGTCGCGTCGACCGTCTCGTTGCCGCCGGGCTCAAGCTGGAGGCGAGCGAGCCTGACGCGCCCAAGTGATGACCGCCGCCGCGTGCGGCGGCGCCTCGTCTGTGGTCTGCTCCTCGCGCTGGCGCTGGCGGGCTGCGCCAGCACGGGCCATGGCGCCGCGTCGGTTCCGCGGAGCCGCACGTTCATCGACGACGTCCCGGCGCTGCCGACCGACCTCGACCCCTCCGCCACGCCGACCCCGGCGCAGATCGAGATCCTGCCGAGCTGGTCGAGCGAGCTCGTGCGCCCCCAGGGGTCGCGTCCCGGGCCCGACGCCCAGATTCCGCCGGCCAGCGCCGTTGTGCCCTACCTCGCGACCTCTTGGCGGGTAAGCCCGGGCGGCGACATCACCTTCCAGCTGCGCCGCGGCGTTCGCGGTCCGACCGGCGACCCGTTCACCGCCGCCGACGTGCGCTGGAGCATCGCCCGTGACCTGGCTGTATCGCCGGTCGCGCCGTACCTCTTCGCGCTCGCCGGCCTCGATACCCGCGACCCCGTCACGGTCCTCGGTCGTTACACCGTCCGGATCAACGTCACCGCCCCGACGCCGTTCCTGCTCGGTGTGCTCGCCTCCGTCGCCGGCGGAATCTACGACAGCCGGCGCTACCTCGCTCACGCGAGCGCCGCCGACCCGTGGGGCGAGCTCTGGGGGGCGACCAATTCCGCGACCTTCGCTGCCTACTACATCAGCGACTTCCTGCCGTCGCGGCGGATCGTCCTGCTCGCCAATCCCGGCTCCTTCGTCCATCCCTACTACCGCAAGGTCGAGATCAAGCAGATGCCGGACTCCTACCACCGCCTCGAGGGCGTGCTCTCCGGCGGCGCCGATCACACGAGCGATCTCGAGTGGAAGGACTACACGGACGCGCTCCTCTACGGGCCCGCGAGCCACGCCAGTGCGAGCATCCTCCAGACCGGCCCCGAGACCGAGTCCTGGTTCTTCGACTTCGCCAGTGGGCCGCTGCGCCAGCCCGCGGTGCGTCGCGCCCTGAGCCTCGCGATCGATCGCGCCGAGCTCAGCGGCCGGATCTTTGCCGGCTACGCGATGCCCGACGTCCTCGCCCTCCCGGCGGCCGACGGCGAACCGCAGCCGGCCGGCTATGACACCGCGCAGGCCCGCCGGCTGCTCGCTAGTGCCGGCTATCCCCACGGCGTCGGCCTTGCCGTCTACGTGCCAGCCAGCATCGGCAACGGCAGCGAGAAGCGCGAGCTCGCGCTGCTGAGCGATCAGCTCGCCCAGGCCGGCATCACGCTCTACCCGCACGTCGTCTACGACAGCGATCAGCTGCTCGCTCTCGCCGCCTCCCACAAGCTCGACTCCTCGATCGAGGACATCACGCCGCTGCTCGGCGGCGCGCCGTTCCTGCTGATCCAGGACGACGGCGCCGCGCTCGATCCGGCAAGCCCGGCGGCTGACGACGACTACCACGATCCGGCGCTCACTTCGCTGCTCGCCAAGCTCCGCAACACGCCGCCGGGCGCCCGCGCCAACGTCCTCGCGGCCCGCGCCGCCGCGCTCGTCGACGCCGACGTCCCTGCAGCAAACCTGTTGGAGATCCCGGTCCAGAACGTGACCCGCTCGGACATCACGGGTTACGAGGCCTACGCGGTGCCGGTCACCTACTACGAGTACCTCCACCCGAAGCGCTAGTAACGTGATGGATCGATGGGCACCGACATCGATCCACAGATCGACGGCGAGCGCTTTCGCAACGTCCTCGGTCACCTCCCAACCGGTGTCACCGTCGTCACCGCCCACCACCCCGGCGGTCCGGTCGGGATGTCGAGCAACTCGGTCACCTCGGTCTCGCTCGAGCCGCCGCTGATCCTCTTCTGTCCGGCGAAGACCTCCACGACCTGGCCGAAGATCCACCAGGCCGGGGCCTTCTGCGTCAACATCTTCGCCGCCCACCACGAGGAGGCCTCGCGCCAGTTCTCGCGCGTCGGCGTCGACCGCTTCGCCGGCGTCTCCTGGCACGATCGCCCGACCGGCCCGGCACTCGATGACGCCGTCGCCTGGATCGAATGCACGATCGACGCCGAGTACGAGGCCGGTGACCACCTGATCGTCGTCGGCGCCGTCCGCCACCTCGAGGTCCGCGAGGGCGCGCCCGACCCGCTCGTCTTCTTCCGCGGCCGCTACGGCTCGTTCTCCGACGAGCCGCCGCGCGTCGCTTCGCCGGGCGACCGCGAAACCTAGATCCTCCAGCCCCCTGGCCGGGCAGCCGTGGCCAATAGACTTTTGCACGTGGACGCGCCCACCCGTCGCAGAGTGACGTTCTCGCGCAACGTGACGCTGTCGCTGTCTCGCACCTGCGTCTCGCACTGCAAGTACTGCGCCTTCAAGACCCACCAGTTCCACCTCCACGAGCCCGACGAGGTGCTCGCGCTACTCGACCACGCCGCGCGCCGCAACGTCAAGGAGCTGCTCGTCCTGACCGGCGACGACCCCGCCTACCACCCCGAGGTCAGGGCCAGGCTGACGCGGCTCGGCTTCGACGACTTCGTCGCCTACGTCGTCTGGTGCTGCGAGCGCGCGCTCGAGCGCGGCCTGCTGCCCCACACCAACCTCGGCGCCCTCTCGCACAGCGAGCTTGCCCGCCTGCGTGACGTGACCGCGTCCCAGGGCCTGATGCTCGAGTCCCTGCGCAGCGACCTCGAGGCCCACGAGGGCTCGCCGACCAAGGATCCGCAGCTGCGCCTGCAGACGATCCGCGACGCCGGCGCCCTGCAGATCCCGTTCACCAGCGGCATCCTCGTCGGCATCGGCGAGGCGCCCGCCGACCGGATCGCCGCGCTCGAGGCGCTCGCCGCGATCCACGCCGAGTACGGCCACATCCAGGAGCTGATCCTTCAGAACTTCGTCCCCCACCGCCGCTACTACGGCGAGGAGCCGGCCGACGTCGCGACCGCCGCCGCCGAGGCTTACTGGCGGACCGGCATCGGCCATCACCCCGAGCTGCCGCTCCCCGCCTGGGCCTGCGAGGTCTCGATCGCCGACCTCGAGCAGCTGATCGAGGCGACCCACGACCTGCTCCCCGGCGTCGGCATCCAGATCCCCCCGAACCTCTCCGACTGGTGGCCCCAGCTCGTCCGCGCCGGCGCCAGCGACCTCGGCGGCCTCTCCAGCAACGGCGACCACATCTCGCCCGAGCACCCCTTCCCATCGCCCCACCAGGTCCGCAAGACGCTCCAGGTCGACGGCATCGCGCTGACCGAGCGCCTCTGCGTCTACGGCGAGTACATCGACGCGGACTGGCAGTCCCAGGCCGTCCTCGACGTGATCAAAGCGCGCTACTGGTCCTTCATCCCGCGGCGCGGCAGCGGCCGGCGATCCGACCGCGTGATCCGCGCGGATCTTGTTTCTGGGGGCGTCAGCAAAGGTCG
>Ga0302178_10002075_pt1 | contig 16209 bp, 12 predicted proteins | sample I_Palsa_E1_3_FD_198790 | JGI IMG/M metagenome (GOLD analysis project Ga0302178, IMG submission 198790) | Peat permafrost microbial communities from Stordalen Mire near Abisko, Sweden - I_Palsa_E1_3 | ecosystem: Environmental > Terrestrial > Soil > Palsa > Peat permafrost | place: Sweden... | reverse complement strand
GTTAACTTCGAAGACCCTTTTTGTGCACCGTCCAGGTCGAATAGGGGCCGATCCCTTTTCTTATGCGCCCTGGCTAACGCTGAGCCGGGAATTCGCGATTTCCCTTTCCGTATGCCGCCGCCGCGTCTGGCTACCGTCCTGCTACCCGGACGCTAGCCCGCGCGCTACCTCAAGGCGATGAACTGTCGTTAGGTCAAGCGAACGAAAACGCAAAGGCAAACGAAAGGGAAGACCATGAAACTCTCCAGGATCCTCGCCACCACCGCCCTGGCCGGCGCACTGTCCGCCGGCATCGCCACTCCCGCGCTCGCCGCCACCACTCCCGTCCAGGGCGTCAGCGTCCAGCTCACCGACACCGCGCTGGTTAACTTCCCGACCAACGCCAACGCCCCGTGGCAGTCCGAGCCCGACATCTACATCGGCACCACGGACCAAGGCAAAATCGCCGACCCGCTCGCCCCCGGCGCCAGCCGCACCTACCACGTCAAGATCTCCAACACCGGCAACGTGACCGAGACGATGGCCGTCTACCCCGCCGCCGCCACGATGAGCGCCACGGGCGCCTTCTCCTACACCAGCACCTCCGCCACGTCGGTGAACGCCGCGTCGTCCTGGACGACCGTGACCCCCGCCAGCGCCGTGCTCGCCCCCGGCGCCAGCTACACCGCGACCGTCACCGTCACCGTCCCGGCCGGCACCCCGGCCGGCTCGTACTACGCCGTCGTGTGGGCCGGGCCGCAGGCCCAGTCCGCCAAGCCCGGCACCATCACCCTCGCGATCAACGCGGGCATCCGCGAGTACCTCACCGTCTCCTAGAACAAGGTGTTCTCCGGCACCACGCCGCGCATAGCGTCATAGTCGAGGATCACGCATCGGATCCCCCGGTCTTCGGCCAAGGTTCGCGCTTGCGGCCTGATCGACTGGGCCGCGAGTACGCCGTGCACCGGTCGCAGTAGCGGGTCCCGGTTCAATAGCTCAAGGTAGCGGGTCAGCTGCTCCACGGCGTCTATCCCGGCGACACGCTTGATCTCCACCGCCACGTAGGCCCCTGAGCGCGAAGCGGTACTTTCCCTGGAATCGGCCCCGTCGATCTCGCCGCGGTGCTTGATCTCCACCGCCACACTCTGCCCCGCCTCGTCCCGGCACATCAGGTCCACCGGACCGATCGGGGTCGGGTACTCGCGGCGGATCAGCCGCCAGCCGTCGCCCAGCACCTCGAGCTGGGCGGCCAGCAGTTCCTGCAGGTGCGCCTCTACGCCGTCCTTCTTCAGCCCCGGGTCGACGCCGAGCTCGACCGAGGTGTCGCTGATCACCTCGGTAATGGTGATCGCGAGCGTTTCCCCGGCCTTGTTGGTGACCGACCACTGGCCCGGCTCCTCAGTCAGCCGGCACGGCGGCGACATCCAGTTCAGCGGCTTGTACGAGCCGCCGTCGCTGTGCACGAGCACGGACCCGTCGGCCTTGACGATGAGCAGGCGCAGGGCCGGGGGCAGGTGGGCGGTGAGCCTGCCGACGTAGTCGACGCTGCACCGGGCGATGACGAGCCGCACGTCGGGTAACTCTACTGGCCGGTCCGGGCCGGCCGGGAACCGAGCGACGAAGCGACGCTGCCCGGGTGTCTCGACCGCGCGGGCCGCGTAGTGCGCCCGGACGTAACGGACCGCCTCACGGCCGGGCACGCCGTCCAGCACGGCCAGGCAGGCCAGGGCCGAGCCGGTCCGGCCGTGGCCGCCAGCGCAGGCGATCTCGACCCGTTCCGCCTCGGCCCGGGCCCACGCCTCGCGCAACGCGGCTTCGGCCGCCGCCGGGTCGGACGGCAGCCCGAAATCCGGCCAGCGCAGCCAGCGGGCCTCCCATCCGAACGCGGGCGGCTCGTGACCCAGCAGGTACAACCCGAAGTCCGGTTCTGGCCCGGCCGGAACGGGCCGGGCCAGGGCGCGGCCGCGGACCAGCCGGCCCGAGGGCAGCCGCAGCACGCCGGCCGTCACCGGGTCCCACGCCGCGATCACGGCTGCCAGCGTAGCCACATAAGGTGGACAGGTGTGAGCCCGCGCAGGATCCGCCGCGAGCGCTCTGGTCCACCCGCGCCGGTCCCCGGGCCCGAGCGCGTCGAATCCTGGCCCGACGGGGACTGGGTGGTGCGGCAGCAGCCCGGCGCGGGCACCACCAAGACCTACCGGTGCCCGGGCTGTGATCAGGAGATCGCGCCTGGTACGCCGCACGTGGTCGCCTGGCCCGCCGACGGGATCAACGTCGGCCTCGATGAGCGCAGGCACTGGCACCGCCCGTGCTGGCAGAACCGGCTGCGCCGCGGGCCCCCCGGGGTAAGGAGAACAGAAACTTGAGCGAGATCCGGGCGGCCACCGTGCTGCCGGCCAAGCGCACCCCCGTCACCCTGCCCACCGCCGACGGGCTGCGTCTGGTCGGGGAGCTGGCCCTGCCCGCGGACGCCGATCCGGTGGCCACGCTGATCTGCCTGCACCCGCTGCCCACCCACGGCGGCATGATGGACAGCCACATCTTCAAGAAGGCCGCCTTCCGCCTGCCCGCCCTGGCCCAGCTGGCGGTGCTGCGGTTCAACACTCGAGGCACCGCCTCGGAGCAGGGGACCAGCGAGGGGGAGTTCGGCGACGGAGAGACCGAACGCCACGATGTGGCCGCCGCCGTCTCCTGGGCGCGCGACGCGGGCCTTCCTGCCCGGTGGCTGCTCGGCTGGTCGTTCGGCACCGAGCTGGCCCTGAGGTGGGGCCTGGACTCCGCCGCAGACATCGAGGGCGCGATCCTGCTGTCCCCGCCGCTGCGCCGGGCGAGTGACGCCGACCTGGACCGTTGGGCCGCCTCGGGCCAGCCGCTGGTCGCGCTGGTTCCCGAGCTCGACGACTACCTGCGCCCCGATGAGGCCCGCCGGCGGTTCGCGCGGGTACCCCAGGCCGAGGTCGTCGCCGTCCCCGGGGCCAAGCACCTGTGGGTCGGCGAACCGTACGTGCGCATCGCGCTGAACCAGATCGTGCGCCGGGTGAACCCGGCCGCGCTGGTGCCGCCTACGATGACGCTACCGACACAGTGGGAGGAATCATGACCGCGTTTGACCTGACCGGGAAGAAGGCGTTCGTGACGGGCGCGTCCCGCGGGATCGGCCGGGTCATCGCGGTCGCGCTGGCCGCCGCCGGCGCCGACGTGGCCATCGCGGCCCGCAGCCAGGACGGGCTGGCCGAGACCGCGCGCGAGGTGACCGACCTCGGGCGCAAGGCCTTCGTCTTCCCGCTCGACGTGACCCGCCAGGAGGACGTCACCGCCGCCGTGCTGGAGGCGATCAAGCTGCTCGGCCAGCTGGATGTCGTGGTCAACAATGCAGGCGGCATTCCCTTCATGGCGCCGTTCCTGGACATGCGCATCTCCGGGTGGGAAAAGGCCATGCGGCTGAACGTGGACTCGACGGTCTACGTCTGCCAGGCGGTCGGCCCGCACCTGCGCGAGCGCGGCAGCGGCTCGGTGATCAACGTCGCGTCGGTCGCGGGCATGTCCGGGGCACCGGGCCTCACTCCCTACGGCGCCGCCAAGGCCGCGGTCATCTCGATTACCAAGACCCTCGCGGTCGAATGGGCCGCGTCCGGGATCCGGGTCAACGCGCTGTGCCCGGGCTGGACCGCCACCGAGCTGAACCGGATCCTGTGGGACGGGCCGGATGGCGGCCGCGCTACGGTTGCGAACGTCCCGATGGGCCGCTGGGCCCAGGCGGCGGAGATGGCCGGCCCCGCCGTGTTCCTGGCTAGCGACGCCTCGTCCTACATGACCGGTCAGGTCCTGGTGGTCGACGGCGGCCAGCTCGCCACCGCCTGAAGGACTGAGCCTGAAGCACTGAGAGGAGCAACGATGCCCGACGAGACCCGCCACGAGTCCCAGGACCTCGAGGACTACGAGGTGCAGGACACGACCGACACGCTGATCGGCGCACCCGGCAGCGATCCCCTGGACGGCGGCGTCGTGCCCCCGGAGCGGTGGTCGGCCGGGATCAGGTACGGCACCACGGCCGAGGAGCAATCCGAAGGCGAATCCCTGGACCAGCTGCTGGCCGAGGAGGAGCCGGACGACACCCTCGACGACCTCGAGGACGAAGAGGACGAGGACGACGACGAGGACGACAAGGACTTCGACGAGGACGACGACGCCGGGGATGAGGACGTCGACGGCCTGCTGCTCGACGACGGTCCCGACCCGCGGGCCGGCCGGCTGGTAGCCGAGGACGAGGGCGCCCACCCGGACGAGGAAGAGGACCTGGTGGCCACCGACGTCGGCATCGACGGCGGCGCCGCGACCGCCGAAGAGGCGGCCATGCACGTCGTCGAGGAAGACGACTACGACATCCGCTCCGAGTAACGCCGCGGGCCGGCGCAGGGCCCGGTCCAGGTGCCGTGCCTCAACCTCACCGGCCACGCTGACGCTCTCCAGCCCATCGCGTCCCAGCCCGCCGGGGAATCCAACAGCATGGATGCCACTTTGTGACGGAAAGATCCGTCAGGGTGCCACATCCACGCGGTGGCCGGGCCACGGCTCGGCTACTCCCCGGGGGTGAGCCAGAGCACGCCCAGCGGGGGAACGGCGATCGTGGCCGAGGCCGGCAGGCCGTGCCAGGGCTCGGCCACGGCCTCGATGCCGCCCAGGTTGCCGACGCCGCTGCCGCCGTACACGGTCGCGTCGGTGTTGATCACCTCGCGCCAGCGGCCCGCCTCGGGCAGGCCCACCTTGTACTGCAGGTGCGGTACCGCCGAGAAGTTGGCGATGCACGCGATCACCCCACCGGATCCGGCCGCACCCTCGGCGTCGGCGGCCGCGTCGGAGTACCGGACGAAGGACAGCACGTTGCCCTGGGCGTCGTTGGCGTCGATCCAGCGGAACCCGTCCGCCGACGAGTCGAGCTGCCACAACGCGGGAGAAGCGCGGTAAGCAAGATTCAGGTCGCGGGACAGCCGCTGCACGCCCTGGTGGACGTCGAAGTCCAGCACCCACCAGTCCAGGCCCTTGGTGTCGGACCACTCGCTGCCCTGGCCGAACTCCGACCCCATGAACAGCAGCTGCTTGCCCGGGTGGGCCCACATGTAGGCCAGCAGCGAGCGCAGCCCGGCGAACCGGCGCCATTCGTCGCCGGGCATCTTGCCCAGCAGCGAGCCCTTGCCGTGCACCACCTCGTCGTGGGACAGCGGCAGGATGAAGTTCTCGGTGTACGCGTAGACCATCGAGAACGTCATCTCGTTGTGGTGGTACTGCCGGTAGATGGGATCCAGCGCCAGGTAGTTGAGCGTGTCGTGCATCCAGCCCATGTTCCACTTGAAGCCGAACCCGAGCCCGCCCAGGTACACCGGCCGGGACACTCCCGGCCACGCGGTTGACTCCTCGGCGATCATCGAGATGCCGGGCACGCGCTTGTAGCAGGTGGCGTTGGCCTCCTGCAGGAACGCGATCGCGTCGAGGTTCTCCCGGCCGCCGTACTCGTTCGGCGCCCACTCGCCGGGCTCGCGCGAGTAGTCCAGGTACAGCATGGACGCCACCGCGTCGACGCGCAGCCCGTCGATGTGGAACTCCTCGAGCCAGAAGACCGCGTTGGCGACCAGGAAGTTGCGCACCTCGGTGCGGCCGAAGTTGAAGATGAGCGTGCCCCAGTCGGGGTGCGTGCCGCGCCGCGGGTCGGGGTGCTCGTACAGCGGGGTGCCGTCGAACCGGGCCAGCGCCCACTCGTCCCGCGGGAAGTGCGCGGGGACCCAGTCCAGGAACACGCCGATGCCCGCCTGGTGCAGCGCGTCGACCAGGTGCCGGAAGTCGTCCGGGTCGCCGAACCGCGACGTGGGCGCGTAGTACGACGTGACCTGATAGCCCCACGAGCCGCCGTACGGGTACTCGGCCAGCGGCAGGAACTCCACGTGCGTGAAGCCCATGTCCTTGACGTAGTCGACCAGCTGAACAGCCAGCTCCTGATAGGAAAGACCGGGCCGCCACGAGCCGAGGTGGACCTCGTAGATGCTCATCGGCTCGCGGACCGGCACGCGCTCGGCGCGAGCCGTCAGCCAGTCCGCGTCCGCCCAGGTGTACTGGGAGGTGAACACCACCGACGCGGTAGATGGCGGCCGCTCGGCATAGCGAGCCAGCGGGTCGGCCTTGTCCCGCCACACCCCGTCATAGCCGCAGACCGCGTACTTGTACCGCGCGCCGTCCTGCAGGCCGGGGATGAACAGCTCCCACACGCCCGACACGCCGAGCGAGCGCATCGGGAACCCGCGGCTGTCCCAGAAGTCGAAGTCGCCGGTGACGCGCACCCCGCGGGCGTTCGGGGCCCAGACGGCGAAGGACACCCCGGTGACCGGGCCGACCTCGCGGACGTGCGCGCCGAGCACCCGCCACAGTTCCTCGTGCCGGCCTTCCCCGATCAGGTACAGGTCGTACTCGCTGAGCTGCGGCAGGAAGCGGTACGGGTCCTCGGCTACCGTCTCGTCCTCGCCGTCCTCGGAGTACGAGGTGGCGATCCGGTAGTCCGGCACCTTCTCCTCGGGCAGGGTGACCGTGAACACGCCCTGGTACAGGTGCGTCATGGGCACCCGGCGGCCGTCGTCAAGCACCAGCGTCACCGACCTGGCCATCGGGCGCAGCGCCCGGACGACGACGCCGTCCTTGCCGGGGTGGGCGCCGAGGATCGAGTGCGGGTCGTGGTGCTGTCCGGAGGCGAGCCGCTCGAGCTCGCCCAGGCTGGCTTCGGTTTCGGTCATAGTTGCATCTCGGCTATGGACTCCATGGGGATGGCGAGCCAGGTCGGACGGTTCCTGGCTTCGTAGATGACCTCGTAGACCGCCTTGTCCAGCAGCAGGGCCCGGAGCAGCACGGCGTTGGACGCCGGGTCGAGCCCGCCCGCCTCAGCGTAGCCCGCGCAGAACGCCTCGCCGTTGCGCCGGACCCAGTCGCTGGTCACCGGGATCAGGCTGTCCCGCTCCGGGTGGGTGAGCAGCTGGTGCCGGGCCGCGTAGCCGAACGAGCGGAGCATGCCCGCCACGTCCCGCAGCGGCGAGGAGCGGGCCCGGCGCTGGGCCAGCGGGCTGGCGGGCTCCCCCTCGAAGTCGAGCACCACCCAGCCGGTCTGGGTCCGCATCACCTGGCCCAGGTGGTAGTCGCCGTGCACCCGCTGGGCCGGCACCGGCTCGGTCAGCTTGGCCAGGGCGGAAAAGGCGTCCCCGATCATGTCCGCGTAGCGGGCCAGTTCCGGGACCGCCGCGATCGCCATGTCCAGCCGCCGGAACATCTGCTCGGCCAGCTCGCGGATGGCCTCGGGCTCGAGCTCCGAGGTACCGAACGCCTCCGCCAGATCCGCGTGCACCTGCGCGGTCGCGACGCCGAGCCGTTCCGCCTCGCCGGCAAAGTCCCCGCCCGCCTCGCCGGCCGCACCAAAAACCCCAGTGCCAAGAGCCCCAGGGTCAACGGACGCAAGACCGCCGTCCGCGTACCACGCGTACAGGTCGCGGACGCTCGTCGCGGCCAGCGACCAGCCGTCCGAGGCGGCGCGCAGGTAGCGGGACAAGATAGCGAGCACGGTGCTCACGCCGTCCATCCGGGTCTCGACCCAGCCGTAGGGTTCCGCGATGTGCGTCGAGCCGAGGTCGGCCAGGGCCACGGCCACTTCCAGGTCCGGATTCGGACCCGGGGCGACCCGGCGGAACACCTTGAAGATGGCCGACTCGCCGAACACCAGGCTGGTGTTGCTCTGCTCGCCGGTGAGCACCAGGCTATCGTGCCCGGACTCGGACTCCAGAACCGAGGACAGCTCGGTCCCCGGGATCGCGCAGAACCGCAGCGCCCCGATGGTCCGGTCGGTCAAGATCGCGTCCAGCAGCGTCCGGGTCAGGTCGCTGTCGTGCAGCGCGTCATAGAGCTGCAGCCCGTCAACGGAACCGATGCGCGCGTGCCGGAGCCGGGCGGGCAGCCGGGCGCGCAGGCCGATGAAGAGCTGGTAGCAATCGGAGGTCGCGCCGTGCGAGACCGTGACCAGCAGGTGCCGCAGCCCCGGGTCACCAGGGACGATCTCGGTGTCGGCCACCACCGCCAGGTCATGGACGGTCCGCCCCTTGCCGGCGAACCAGCGCTGCTTGACCAGCCACGCTGCCAGTACATCTTCAAAGGTCATGAGCCTGCCCCTACCCGGCGGATACGGCATCAACCGTGGTACAGCTGGGGGCCCGCGGGCTCCCGCTTGGCGGCCGCGGCCCGTTCCTCGCGGGCGGCGGGCAGCTGGAACCAGTAGAACCCGTGGCCGGGCAGCGTCAGCAGGTAGCTGAGCTCGCCGATCCGCGGGAACGTGACCCCGCCCATGGACTCCACCGGCGTGACCCCGATGAACCGCCGCAGGTCCAGCTCGACCGGCTGCGGGAACCGGGACAGGTTGTTCACGCACAAGATGCGGTCCGACCCGTCGGTATCCAGGTCTTCGGAGGAGGGCAGCCGCACAAAGGCCAGCACCGAAGGATTGGACGAGGTCAGCTCCTCGTAGGTGCCGGTGCCGAACACCGGGTGCCGCTTGCGGATCTCGATCATGCGCCTGGTCCACTGGAGGAACGAGGCCGGGTTGCGCTGCTGGGCCTCCACGTTGAGCGCCTGGTAGCCGTACAGCGGGTCCATGATCGGCGGCAGGTACAGCCGCTGCGGGTCGCTCTTGGAGAAGCCGCCGTTGCGGTCGGGCGTCCACTGCATCGGGGTCCGCACGCCGTCCCGGTCGCCCAGCCAGATGTTGTCGCCCATGCCGATCTCGTCGCCGTAGTACAGCACCGGCGAGCCGGGCAGCGACAGCAGCAGCGCGGTGAACAGCTCGAGCTGGTTCCGGTCACCGTCGAGCAGCGGGGCGAGCCGCCGCCGGATCCCGATGTTGGCCTTCATCCGGGGATCCTTGGCGTACTCGGCGTACATGTAGTCGCGCTCGTCGTCGGTCACCATCTCCAGCGTCAGCTCGTCGTGGTTGCGCAGGAAGATGCCCCACTGGCAGCCCGAGGGAACCGGCGGGGTCTGGGCCATGATCTCCGAGATCGGGTAGCGCTGCTCCCGGCGCACGGCCATGAAGATGCGCGGCATGAGCGGGAAGTTGAACGCCATGTGGCACTCGTCCCCGCCGACCGAAGGGTCGCCGAAGTACTCGATCACGTCGGCGGGCCACTGGTTCGCCTCGGCCAGCAGCACCTTGTCCGGGTAGAGCTTGTCGATCTCGGCCCGGATCCGCTTGAGGTACTCGTGGGTTTCCTTGAGGTTCTCGCAGTTGGTGCCCTCGCGCTCGTACAGGTAGGGCACCGCGTCCAGCCGGAAGCCGTCGATGCCCAGGTCCAGCCAGAACCGCAGCACCTCGATCATCGCGTCCTGGACCTTGGGATTCTCGAAGTTCAGGTCCGGCTGGTGGGAGAAGAACCGGTGCCAGTAGTACTGGCCGCGGACCGGGTCGAACGTCCAGTTGGACGCCTCGGTGTCGACGAAGATGACCCGCGCCCCGGCGTACTTGTCGTCGGTGTCGGACCAGACGTAGAAGTCCCCGTACGGTCCGTCGGGATCAGAACGCGATGCCTGGAACCAGGGATGCTGGTCAGAGGTGTGGTTCATGACCAGGTCGGCGACGACCCGGATGCCGCGCTTGTGCGCCTCGTCGACCAGCTCGATGAAGTCCCCGATGTTCCCGTACTCGCCGAGCACCGACATGAAGTCGGAGATGTCGTAGCCGCCGTCGCGCAGCGGGGACTCATAGATCGGCAGCAGCCACAGGCAGTCGATGCCGAGCCATTCCAGGTAGCCCAGCTTGGAGATCAGGCCGCGCAGGTCGCCGGTGCCGTCTCCGGTGGAATCCTGGAAACCTCGGATGAGCACCTCGTAGAACACCGCGCGCTTGTACCATTCACGGTCGCGCGGCTGGTCCGCGGAGAACGAGTCGGCTATCGCCTCGTGATGCTCTGTCACTGCCGAATCTCCTGGTCTTACTGTTCAGGCCGTTTACTTACAAGGTCTTACAAGTGAGGGGTCACAGTAAAGATGTGAGCGGGACGGGTTGCCGGATCGAGCCGGACATAATTGGCCTGCCCCCACCGGAAGGACTCGCCGGTCAGCTCGTCCGTCACGGTGAACTCGCGGTCCACGCCGAGTGCGGGCAGGTCAAGCCAGACCGTCGCCTCCCTGGTTTGGTACGGGTTCAGGTTGACGACGACCAGCACCGTGTCTGCCAGCACCGTGTCCGCTTGCCCCCCGCCCGTCACCGGGCTTGGCCGGATACTACTCGCCCGCTTGGAGAAGCACATAAGTTCGGGCTGGTCGACGTAATGGAAGCGCAGATTCCGCAGCCAGTGCAGGGCCGGGTGTTCGCGCCTGATCCGGTTGAGCTCGGTGATGTAGTCCGCGATGCCGAATCCGAGCCGGGCGGCGCCCGCCCAGTCCCGGGGCCGGTACTGGTACTTCTCCGAATCCAGGTATTCCTCGCTGCCCGGCCGCAGCGGGACGTTCTCGCCCAGCTCGTACCCGGCGTAGATGCCCCACGTGGGGGATGCCATGGCGGCCAGCACGGCCCGGATCCGGAACGCGGCCAGCCCGCCGTACTGCAGGTAGGCGTGCAGGATGTCCGGGGTGTTGGTGAAGAAGTTGGGCCGCATGAAGGGGGCCGCGGTCTGCGACAGGTACTTCAGGTACTCGGTCAGCTCCGCCGCCTCGTTCCGCCAGGTGAAGTACGTGTAGGACTGGTGGAAGCCGATCTTGCCCAGGGTGGCCATCATGGCCGGGCGGGTGAACGCCTCGGCCAGGAACAGCACGTCCGGATCGCTGACCCGGATCTCGGTCAGCAGCCGCTCCCAGAACCGCAGCGGCTTGGTGTGCGGGTTGTCCACCCGGAAGATCCTGACCCCGTGGTCGATCCACAGCCGGACCACCTGCAGCACCGCTTCGTAGATGCCGTCCGGGTCGTTGTCGAAGTTCAGCGGGTAGATGTCCTGGTATTTCTTCGGCGGGTTCTCGGCGTAGGCGACGGAGCCGTCGGCCCGGGTGGTGAACCACTCCGGGTGCTCCTTCACCCACGGGTGATCCGGCGAGGCCTGCAGGGCCAGGTCGAGCGCCACCTCCATGCCCAGCTCGCGGGTGCGGGCCACGAACGCGTCGAAGTCCTCGAACGTGCCCAGGTCCGGGTGGATCGCGTCGTGCCCGCCGTCCGGGGACCCGATCGCCCACGGCGAGCCGGGATCGCCGTCGACGGGGATCAGTGTGTTGTTCCGGCCCTTACGGAACGTGGTGCCGATCGGGTGCACCGGCGGCAGGTACACCACGTCGAAGCCCATGTCCGCGACCGCGTCCAGCCGCCGGGCAGCGGTGCGCAGCGTGCCCGAGACCGGCAGCGCCTGGCCGGCCGGGTCCACCTGGGCCCCCTCGGAGCGCGGGAAGAACTCATACCACGCCCCGTACAGCGCCCGCTCCCGGTCCACCTGCACGGTCAGCGCCCGGGACCGGGTCACGAACTCGCGCAGCGGCCACCGGGCCAAGATCGCCGCGATGTCGGGATCCTCGGCCCCGGCGAACCGCTCGTACGGGGCCAGCGTCCGGTCCCGCATCCGCGCGACCAGCGCGCGCAGCGCGGTCCGGGCCGCGGCCGGCGCTCGGGCGCCGGGCGGCTGGGGGATCCGCCTCGCGGCCCGCGCGAACAGCAGCGCGCCCTCGGTGAGCATCAGCTCCACGTCCTGCCCGGCGGGGATCTTGATCGCCGCGTCGTGGTGCCAGGTCGCGATCGGATCGGCCCACGCCTCCACGTGGAAGCGCCACAGCCCCTCCTGCGTCACGGTCACGTCCGCGCCGTAGCGGTCCGTGCCGGGCGCGAGCTCGCGCATCGGCGTGACCGGGCTCAGGTTGCGGTCCGGGTCGCGCAGCACCACGCCGACGCCGATGACGCCGTGCCCTTCGCGGAAGGTGGTGGCACTGACCTCGAAGGTCTCCCCGGCCACCGCCTTCGCCGGGCGGGCGCCGCAGTCCACCGAGGGCTCGACCTCAAGGATCGGGATTCGTCCAATCACGCTAGTTACGCTACCGACCACGAGGCGCTTCATGCCAGGCCGGGCCTCGGTATACAAGCCGTTACGCCACCACGGTTTTCACCCGACTTCGCCGGCCCCGGTCAGCACTGGCCGTTCGGTGTATTTTGAATAAATTTTTACCGAACGGCCCACCGGTCAGTGCCCGCTATCTGAGATCAGTTCGGCATGGCGGGCGCAGACCTAATATCGTCTGCTCGTGAAAGCGATTCGCCGGTTCACCGTCCGTGTCACCCTGCCCGAGCCACTGGCCGCGCTGCTGGGCCTGATGCTGAACCTCCGCTGGTCCTGGCATGCCCCGACCGCCGACCTGTTCGCCTCGATCGACCCCGACGCCTGGCAGGCGGCGAATGGCGACCCGATCGCGATGCTCAGCGCGCTGCCGCCGGAGCGGATCGCGGCGCTGGCCGCCGATCCGGACTTCCTCGGCCGGCTGGCCGAGGCCGGGCAGGGCCTGCGCCACTACATGTCGGTTCCGCGCTGGTACGCGGACGCCGGGGTGGCGCAGGCCGGTCCCGCGGCGGTGGCGTACTTCTCCCCGGAGTACGGGATCACCGCCGCGCTGCCGCAGTACTCCGGCGGCCTGGGCATCCTGGCCGGGGACCACCTGAAGTCGGCCAGCGACCTGGGCGTGCCGCTCATCGGGGTCGGGCTGCTGTACCGGCACGGGTACTTCACCCAGTCGCTGTCCGCCGACGGCTGGCAGGCCGAGCGCTATCCGAGCGACGACCCGAACGGCCAGCCGCTCGAGCTGCTCCGCGACGCGGCCGGGTCCGCGGTCCACGTCGCGGTCAGCCTGCCCGCGGGCCGCCAGCTGGCCGCCCAGGTCTGGGTGGCGCAGGTGGGCCGGATCCCGCTGCTGCTGCTCGACTCCTACGTGGAGGAGAACGAGCCCGACCTGCACGAGGTCACCGACCGGCTGTACGGCGGCGGCAGCGACCACCGGCTCCGGCAGGAACTGCTGCTCGGCATCGGCGGCATGCGGGCGGTGCGGGCCTTCTGCGCGCTGACCGGCCACCCGTCGCCCGAGGTGTTCCACACCAACGAGGGCCACGCCGGGTTCCTCGGCCTGGAGCGGATCCGCGAGTACGCCGAGCGCGGGCTCAGCTTCGACGAGGCCATCGAGGTCTGCCGGGCCGGCACGGTGTTCACCACGCACACGCCGGTCCCGGCCGGCATCGACCGGTTCGGCCGCGAGCTGGTCCGCCAGCACTTCGACGACGACCCGCTGCTGCCCGTCGACCAGGTGCTCGCGCTCGGCGCGGAGACCTACCCGGGCGGCGACCCCGACGTGTTCAACATGGCCGTGATGGGCATGCGGCTGGCCCAGCGGGTCAACGGCGTCTCGGTGCTGCACGGCCAGGTCAGCAGGGAGATGTTCGCGGGCCTGTGGCCGGGGTTCGACACCCGCGAGGTGCCCATCGGCTCGGTCACCAACGGCGTGCACACCCCCACCTGGGTCGCCTCCGAAGTCGGTTTCCTGACCGGTGATCCTGCTGGCCAGGATTGGGAGCGCGCCGCGGCCGCCCCAGCGGGCGAGATCTGGGCCACCCGGCGGCTGCTGCGCTCCCGGCTGGTGGCCGAGACCCGGCGGCGGCTGCGCGCCTCCTGGCGCCAGCGCGGCGCGTCCGGCGCCGAGCTGACCTGGATCGACGACGTGCTCGACGAGCACGTGCTGACCATCGGGTTCGCCCGGCGGGTGCCGTCCTACAAGCGGCTCACGCTCATGCTCAACGACCCGGCCCAGCTCAGCCAGCTGCTGAACGACCCCTCCCAGCCGCTGCAGATCGTGGTGGCGGGCAAGGCGCACCCGGCCGACGACGGCGGCAAGGCGCTCATCCAGCAGATGGTCCAGTACACCGACAACCCGGACGTGCGCCGCCGGATCGTCTTCCTGCCCGACTACGACATGGCCATGGCGCGGACCCTGGTCCAGGGCTGCGACGTGTGGCTGAACAACCCGCTGCGCCCGCTGGAGGCCTGCGGCACCTCGGGCATGAAGGCGGCGCTGAACGGCGCGCTCAACCTGTCCGTCCGGGACGGCTGGTGGGACGAGTGGTACGACGGCGGCAACGGGTGGGAGATCCCGTCCGCCGACGGCGTGGCCGACATCGCGCGCCGGGACGAGCTCGAGGCCCAGGCGCTGTACGAGCTGCTGGCCAAGTCGGTGGCGCCGCTGTTCTACGAGCGCGACGCCGACGACGTCCCGCAGGGCTGGGTGGACCGGATCCGGCACACGCTGCGCTCGCTGGGGCCGAAGGTCCAGGCCGAGCGGATGGTCCGCGAGTACGTGACCGCGCTGTACGTGCCGGCCGCGGCGTCCTCCCGGGCGCTGACCGACGCCGACGGGTTCGGGCCCGCGCGCGAGCTGGCCGCCTGGAAGAAGCGCGTGATCGCGGCCTGGCCGCAGGTCCGGATCGAGCACGTGGAGTCCGAGGCGGCCGGGTCCATGGGCCAGCGCCTCGGCTCGGCGCTTGCCGTCCGGGTCTCGGTCGCGCTCGGCGACCTGACCAGGGACGACGTGGCCGTCGAGGTGGTGTACGGGCGGCCCGACGAGGACGACGAGATCGTCCGGGCGGCCTACGCCGAGCTGTCCGCCGAGGCGTCCCAGGCCGCCGACGCCGCCGAGGGCGCGGTACGGTATTCCGGCGAGGTGTCGTTGGACCGGCCCGGCCCGTTCGGCTACACGGTCCGCGTGCTGCCGCGCCACCGGCTGCTGGACAGCCGTGCCGAACTCGGGCTGGTCACCTACCCGCAGGCGCCGACCGGCATGACCAACGGCGACCTGCGCTAGCCCCTAGTTCGCCAGCACTGAAGAAGGGACCGATATGGCAGAGTTCGTCCGGCTGGAGGTCGCAGACGGCATCGGCACGATCCGGCTGGACCGCCCGCCCGTCAACGCGCTGAACGACCAGCTGACCGCCGAGCTCGCCGAAGCCGCCGCGCTGGCCGACACCTCGGACGAGGTCCGCGCGGTGATCGTGTACGGCGGCGAGAAGGTGTTCGCGGGCGGCGCCGACATCAAGGTCATGGTCGAGGCCGGCTACGGTGAGATGACCGCCCGGGCCGGGCGGCTGCAGGCCGCGATGTCCCTGGTGGCCGCGATCGGCAAGCCGGTGGTGGCCGCGATCACCGGCTACGCCCTGGGCGGCGGGCTCGAGCTCGCGCTGACCGCCGACTTCCGGGTCGCCGGGCAGAGCGCCCGGCTGGGCCAGCCCGAGATCCTGCTCGGCATCATCCCCGGCGCGGGCGGCACCCAGCGGCTGCCCCGCCTGGTCGGCTCGGCCAAGGCCAAGGACCTCGTGTTCACCGGGCGGATGGTCAAGGCGGCCGAGGCGCACGCCATCGGCCTGGTCGACCTGGTCGCGCCGGACGAGTCGGTGTACGCCGCCGCCCTGGACCTGGTCCGCCGCTACGCGACCGGCCCCGCGCTCGCCCTGCGCGCGGCCAAGCGGGCCATCGACTACGGCCTGGGCGTGGACCTGGCCACCGGCCTGGAGATCGAGCAGGTCCAGTTCGCCGCCCTGTTCGGCACCGAAGACCAGCGCGCCGGCATGACCAGCTTCGTCGAGAACGGCCCCGGCCAAGCCACCTTCACCGGCCGCTAACCCGTCCCGTCGCTAACCCGTCCCGTCGCTGTCCCGTCCCGTCGCGGTCCGTCCGTCCGCTGACCCCGCTTCAGTTGCCGATGCTGTCGGTGCCCCCGGCGACGATGCGGCGCAGCGCCTCAGCGGCCTGGGCGTTCTGCTCCGCGAAGGCGACCAGCCCGGAGGCCAGCGCCGCGGCCCACTGGTGGACGGGAACCGTCTGCCGGGACAGGACCACGCCGCGCACCGCGCGGCAGATCTCCGCCACCGCCTGCCCGTTGCGCACCGACAGCGTCAGCTGCTCGTCGCCGAGCTGCACCGCGATCCGGGAGATCTCCCCCGGCCGCCCGCGCATCCGGTCCGACACGCTCCGGTCCCGGTCCACCGTCACGAACTCGCTGGGCAGCGCCTCGCCCAGCGACTGGGTCAGGACCCGCGTGTAGATGGCCACGTCTGTGCTGTCGGCGCGCAGCGCGGCGGTCACCATGTCCAGCGAGAGCGCGTCGTCATGCTCAGTCATCCGGTCCGTCCCACAGGTAGCAGTCCCACTGGTA
>Ga0302178_10002071_pt1 | contig 16218 bp, 16 predicted proteins | sample I_Palsa_E1_3_FD_198790 | JGI IMG/M metagenome (GOLD analysis project Ga0302178, IMG submission 198790) | Peat permafrost microbial communities from Stordalen Mire near Abisko, Sweden - I_Palsa_E1_3 | ecosystem: Environmental > Terrestrial > Soil > Palsa > Peat permafrost | place: Sweden... | reverse complement strand
TGAACTGGATCCAGATCGGCGCCATGGCCGGGCCCACCATCGAACTGCCGTCAGCGGCGCTGCGGTCGGCGAACTTCCGGCTGCAGGGCAACGGCCAGGGCGCCGTGTCCGCCGCCGCCTACCTGGCCGAGCTGCCGTCACTCATCGACGAGATCGGCACCGGCGGCATCGCGGTCACCGCCCGCCCGGTCCCCCTCGCCGACATCGAAGCCACGTGGACCGCGCCGGAGGTCCCGGGCGTGCGCACCGTCCTGGTGCCCTGACTCCGGATTGTTTCCAAGTTCGGGCAGAGGGCGGGGCGACTGGGGGGCAGGGCGACTGGGGGGCAGGGCGGCTGTCCTATCATGGCGGAGCGTAATGCCGGGGCCGTCCGGGCGCCAAGGCTCAGGCGGGCTCGCCCGGCAGGCGGCGGAGGATCTCCCCGAGGACCTCGCCCTGGCGGGCAAGCCGGTCGCTGAGACTGCCGAGCAGCTCCCCGTGCCGCTCCAGCCGCGTTTCCTGCCGCTCCAGCGCGGCCCCGTGGATGTCGCTCTGCTCCCGGAGGTAGCGCGTATCCTCATGCACGAGGCTCAGCCCGTAGCTGGCGGCATCGATCTTGGCAGGCAGGATATGGCGCATCTGCTACTCGAGGTCCGCCACGCGGGCCTCAAGAGACGCATAGTCCGCAGTCACCGGTCATCCCTCCCAGTGCTCAGGCTAGCGTCCACCGACACGTACCCGTCGCATCCCTGACCGGGCTCACATGCATCTGGCAGCGTTGCCCGCAAGTCGAAGCGTCCAGCCGCGTCCCTCGCCGGGGCCTCCGTCATCAACGACAGCGCGTTCTTCCTGGCGCGATGATGACGGCATGCGGTGCTTCGCTCGCCAGGTCCCGCTCCCCGCGATCGGCTCCGGCGCGGACACGTCAGGCCGTGGCGGCTGGTGGCCGGCCGCGTGCCCCGGTGCCGGGGACCGGAGGTGACGATGCTCTTCGCGCCGAACCTGTCGATGCTGTGGGCGGATCTGCCGCTGGCGGATCGGTTCGAGCGGGCGGCCAGGGCCGGCTTCGGCGCTGTGGAGCTGTGGTGGCCGGGCACCGCGGCTGCGGCGTCCCTGCCAGGGCTGACGTCCCGGTGGAACCTCCGGCTCGCGCTGCTGAACTTCGACGGGGGCGATCTCGCGGCCGGGGACCGGGGCCTGGCCGCCGATCCCCGGTGCCGGGAGCGGCTGCGCGCCAGCGTGCCCGCGGCACTCCGGATCGCGCGGTCCTGCGGGTGCGAGCGGCTGAATCTCCTAGTCGGCCTCCGGCAGCGGCGGTACTCGCTCCGCGAGCAGATGGCATGCGCGCGGGACAACGTGGCCTGGGCCGCCGGCCTGGCGGCGCAGGCCGGCTGCCAGGTGATGATCGAGGCCATCAACCCGACGGACAACGGGCCGTACCTGCTGACCACGACGGCCGCTGCGGCCGCGTTCATCAGTGCGGTGGAACGCCCCAATGTCCGGCTGCAGTACGACGCCTACCACATGCAGCAGACGGAGGGAAACATCACGTCGACCCTGGACCGGTACTGGCACCTCATCGGCCATATCCAGATCGCTGACGTGCCCGGCAGGCACGAGCCGGGCACTGGCGAGATCAATTACCGGTTCGTCCTTGATCACCTCGCCCGGAAGGACTACCAGGGCGCTGTCGGCCTGGAGTACCACCCGGCGGCCGGCCGGGCCGAGGATTCGTTCGGCTGGCTTGAGGACTACCGGAGAGCCGGGCGCCAGGAGGCCGGGCCTCTCGGCCCGGCCTCCTGAGCGCGGCTGCCGGCAGCCGCGGTGACGACTGTCAACAGCCCGTGGTGACGGTTGTTACAGCTGCGCGGTCACAGCCTTGACCTCGGTGTAGGCCTCGAGGACCTGGTGGCCCATCTCGCGGCCCCAGCCCGACTGCTTGTACCCGCCGAACGGCAGCGAGGCGTCGAACACGTTGTAGCAGTTAATCCAGACAGTGCCAGCCCTGATCTTCTTGGCCAGCGCGTGCGCCTTGGAAATGTCCCTGGTCCAGATCCCGGCGCCGAGGCCGAAGTCGGAATCATTGGCCGCGGCGGCGATCTCGTCCAGGTCAGTGAACGGTGCAGCGACCAGCACCGGGCCGAAGATCTCCTCGCGGACGACCTTCATGTCCGGGCGGGTGTTCGTCAGCACGGTCGGCTCGACGAAGTAACCGCGGTCGCCGAACCGGCCGCCGCCCGCCAGCGCGGTCGCGCCCTCCGCTTCGCCGGACTCAAGGAAGCCGGTCACGAGGCGAAGCTGCTCCTCGGAGACCAGCGGGCCCATCTGCGTTTCCGCTTCCATGCCGGGTCCCATCCGGATCGACTTGGCGATCTGCGCCACGCCGTCGACGACCTCGTCGAAACTCTCACGCTGGACGAGCAGCCGCGATCCTGCGACGCAGCACTGCCCGTGGTTGAAGAAGATCGCGTTCGCGGCACCCTCGATCGCATCGGGCCCGGCGTCATTGAACACGATGTTGGGGCTCTTGCCGCCGAGTTCCAGGGTCAGCTTCTTGAGGTTGCTGGCTGCCGCGGCGGCGACGATCAGCTTGCCGACCGCGGTGGAGCCGGTGAAGGCGACCTTGTTGACGTCCATGTGCGCGGTCAGCGCCGCCCCGGCGGTCTCGCCGAAGCCCGGCACCACGTTCACCACGCCGTCCGGCACGCCCGCCTCGGCGATCAGCCCGGCGAGCCGCAGCGCGGTCAGCGGGGTCTGCTCGGCCGGCTTGAGCACCACCGTGTTGCCCGTGGCCAGCGCCGGCCCGAGCTTCCACGCCGCCATCAGCAGCGGGAAGTTCCACGGGATGATCTGCCCCACCACGCCCAGCGGCTCCCGCAGCGTGTAGGAGTGGAAGTTCGCGCCCGGCATGTACGGCACCGAGATGCTGATCGTGTTGCCCTCGATCTTCGTGGCCCACCCGGCCATGTAATGGAACAAGTCCGCGGCCAGCGGCACGTCAGCGGCCCGCGCCACGGCGAACGGCTTGCCGTTATCGAGGGACTCCAGCTGCGCCAGCTCATCGGCGTGCTCCAGGATCAGGTCACCGATCCGCCAGATGATCCGGCCGCGCTCCGACGGGCTCATCCGGCTCCACGGGCCATCCTCGAACGCCGCCCGCGCTGCCCGCACCGCCCGGTTGATGTCTTCGGCGTCGCCCTCCGCGACCCGCGCGAGGGTCTCGCCGGTCGCCGGGTTGGGGGTATCGAACGTCTTGCCCGACGCCGCGTCTGCCCACTGCCCGTTGATGAACAGCTGACGCGGCACGCCGATGAACTCTTCGACAGTCCGGTCCAGTGTCACAGTCATGGATACTCAACTCCCGTGTCGCGCCTCGGCGCACAGACTGCGATCCGTGCCCCGCCGTGCCGGGGGCATGTAGCAGCCGCGCCTGCCAGTAGTCCCAATGAGACTACAAAGGGCCGGACCGGCACAAGAGGCCGGCGAGGCCAGATCCGGGCCGTGTTCCCGGCCAGCGAAGTCGCTGCCTGCCGGCAAGATCGCCCGGCAGGTCAGCCCACCCGGGCGGGCATCGCGGCGTCGAGGAAACGCAGCGTTGCGGAAACGGTCTCGTGCCGCCATAGCGCGAGCGTGCGCTCGAACCCGCTGGCCGCGGCCAGCCGCTCGCCCAGCGCCGCGGCTATCGGAACGAGCAGCTGCCGCTGAGCTTCCAGCAGTGCCGCGGCGGACACGCCGGCCCGGTCGAGCAGCGCCAGCTTGACCAGCAGCTCCGATCGGACGTCCCTGGCGTGTGCCACCGGCCGGGCCAGCCACGAGGAGGCGGCAGCGCGCCCGGCGGGCGTGACCGCGACAAGGGAGCGGACCGGGCCCTCGCGAGTCGGCTGCTGCCCGGCCGCCTGAATCAGGGCAAGGGATTCCAGGCGCTGCAGGGCGCGGTAGATGACCGGCTTGGGCACTCGCCAGACCTGTCCGATGCTGCCATCGGTGGCAAGGAGCCTGGCGACGGCGAAGCCGTGCGTTGGCTGCTCGCTGACTAGGCACAGCACGAGCCACTCGGTCAGCGACATGGCCTGTTCCTGCGGCTCGGGCATCCCCACAGGCTAGGCCACCTGCGGGCAGGGACCGGGTCAGACGTTGAAGCCGAGTGCCCTGAGCTGCTCGCGGCCGTCCTCGGTGATCTTGTCGGGACCCCACGGCGGCAGCCAGACCCAGTTGATCCGGAAGTCATTGACCAGGCCATCAAGGGCGACCCGGGTCTGATCCTCGATGACGTCGGTCAGCGGGCACGCGGCGCTGGTCAGGGTCATGTCGATGGTCGCGACCCGGTCATCGCCAAGCGTCACGCCGTAAATAAGGCCCAGATCGACGACATTAACGCCGAGCTCGGGGTCGACCACGTCCCGCAGCGCCTCGAGCAGATCCTCGGTCTCCTGGTCAAGTTCCTGGCCGGCCAGGCCGAACGCGTCCTCGTGACCCGGTTCCTGGTCAAGCTCCTGGCCGGCCAGGCCGGCCTCGGTCTGCTGGTCAAGTTCCTGGCCGGCCACGCCGACCGCGTTCTCCGTCATGTCTGCTCCCTCGCCGCCGCGGCGGCCCTGCGGCCGTTTCCAGCCTGGCCGTTAGCCTGTTCCCTCGCTTGATCACCGTCGGCGGGCGTCCCGCCGGCAGGCTTGCCGTCGGCGGGATTGCCGCCGGCCGGTCCGTCCAGCGCGCGCCCGGTCGCGTCCTTCCAGGCCATCCAGCCGAGCAGGGCGCACTTGATCCTGGCCGGGTACACCGATACTCCCTCGAAGGCAACGGCGTCACCGAGCACGTCCTCGTCCGGCTCGCCCTCGCCCCTGGACTGCATCAGCGCGAGGAACGCGTCGCTGATCTCCATCGCCTCGCGCACGGTCTTGCCGATGATCAGGTCGCTCATCACGGACGCGCTGGCCTGGCTGATCGAGCAGCCGAGCGCGTCGTAGGACACGTCCCCGACGGCGGGCTCGCCGCCGGCCTCCTTCAGCGTTACCCGGAGCGTCACCTCGTCGCCGCAGGTCGGATTGACGTGGTGAACCTCGGCGTCAAAGGGTTCCCGCAGGCCCTTGTTATGCGGGTTGCGGTAGTGGTCCAGGATGATCTCCTGGTACAGGGACTCGAACTTCATCTCGCCGCCTTCTCCGCCGCGCCGCAGCTAACGCCCTTCCTCGTCACGCCGCCTTGAACGCCGGGACCGTGCCCGCGTGTTCCGCCGCGCTGGGCAGCGGGCCGGCTGGTCCCGCCGCCCCGGCGGCGGGTGATCCCGGTCACGGCGTGAAGAATTTCTGGGCCTGCCGCACGCCGTCGGCCAGCGCGTCGACCTCGTCGGGAGTGTTGTAGACGTAGAACGTCGCCCGGGTGCTCGACTGGGCGCCCAGCGCCCGGTGCAGCGGCCAGGCACAGTGGTGGCCGGTCCGTACCGCTATCCCCAGCTCGTCGAGGACCTGCCCGACATCGTGCGGATGGATGCCGTCGACGGTAAAGGACACCGCGCCGCCCCGGTGCTCGGTGGTCAGCGGTCCCAGGATGCGTACCCCGCCGATGCCGCCGAGTGCCTCAAGCGCCCGCGCGGTCAGCTCCTCCTCATGCCTCGCCACGCTCGGCATGCCGAGTGCGTCGAGGTAGTCGCAGGCCGCGGCGAGCCCGACCGCCTGGGCGGCAGCGGGCACCCCGGCCTCGAACCGCTCCGGCGGCGGCAGGAACGTCGAGCCCTCCATCTGGACGACCTCGATCATCGAGCCGCCGGTAACGAAGGGCGGCATCGCCTCGAGCAGCCCGCGCCGTCCCCACAGCACCCCGATCCCCGAGGGGCCGAGCATCTTGTGCGCGGAGAACGCCAGGAAATCCGGGCCGAGCGCGGCCACGTTCACCGCCTGATGCGGCACCGACTGCGCGCCGTCCGCCACCACCAGCGCGCCGCGGGCGTGCGCCAGCGCGGCGATCTCGCCGACCGGCGGGACCGTGCCTGTCACGTTGGACTGGTGGGTGACGGCGACGACCCTGGTCCTGTCGTTGATCAGGTCGTCGGCGTTGCTCAGGTCCAGGCGGCCGTCCTGGGTCACGCCGAACCAGCGCAGCGTGGCGCCGGTGCGCTGGCACAGCTGCTGCCAGGGCACCAGGTTGGCGTGGTGCTCCATCTCGGTGACGAGCACCTCGTCGCCGGGGCCGACGCGGAACCGCGCGGCCTCCGGCCCGGCGGTGGCCGCGTTGCTCATCGCGTAGGCGACCAGGTTCAGCGACTCGGTCGCGCTCTTGGTGAACACGATCTCGCCGGGGTCCGCGCCGATGAACGCCGCGACCCGGGCCCGCGCGCCCTCGTAGGCGTCGGTGGCCTCCTCGCCGAGCAGGTGGGCGCCGCGGTGCGCGGCCGAGTTATGCCTGGTGTAGAACTCGCGCTCGGCGTCGAGTACCTGCCGCGGCTTGTGCGCGGTGGCGCCGGAGTCCAGGTAGATCAGCGGCCGGCCGCCGCGCACGGTCCTGGTCAGGATGGGGAAATCGGCCCTGACGGCGGCGACGTCGAACGCCGCGCCGTCACCGGCCACGACTCCGTCCCCCGCCGCCCGGTCCCCCGCCGCGCTGCCGGCCGTCACGTACCCGGTGGCCGTCATGCCGCGCTGGCCTTCACGAACTCCTCGTACCCGCTGGTTTCCAGCTCCTCGGCCAGCTCGGGTCCGCCTTGCTTGACGATCCTGCCGCCGACGAAGACATGCACGAAGTCGGGCCGCACGTACCGCAGGATCCTCGTGTAGTGGGTGATCAGCAGCACGCCGTGACCCTCCTGCTCGCGGAACCTGTTGACGCCGTCGGCGACCACCTTCAGCGCGTCGATATCCAGCCCGGAGTCGGTTTCGTCCAGGATGGCGATCTTCGGGTTGAGCAGCTGGAGTTGCAGGATCTCGTGCCGCTTCTTCTCCCCGCCGGAGAAGCCCTCGTTGACGTTGCGCTGGGCGAAGACCGGGTCGATGGACAGGTCGGCCATGGCCGACTGCATCTCCTTCAGGAACAGCCGGATCTTCGGCGCCTCGCCGCGGACCGCGGTGATCGCGGTGCGCAGGAAGTTCGACACCGATACGCCGGGCACCTCAGCCGGGTACTGCATCGCCAGGAACAGCCCGGCCCTGGCGCGGGCGTCCACGCTCATCGCCAGCACGTCCTCGCCGTCCAGCGTGACCGAGCCCTGGGTGACCTTGTACTTGGGGTGACCGGCGATGGCGTAGGCCAGCGTCGACTTGCCCGAGCCATTCGGCCCCATGATGGCGTGCGTCTCCCCGGCCCGGACGACCAGGTCGACACCGCGCAGGATCTCCTGGCTGTTACCGGCCGCGTCCGTCACGCTCGCGTGCAGGTCGCGGATCTCAAGGGTGGACATCATCTCTCCTGGTCTGGTTGGGCGGCGAGCGCGATATAGACGTCGTCGCCGTCGATCTGCACGGGGTAGGTGGGAACCGGCCTGGTCGCCGGCGGGCCAGTGGGCTGGCCGGAGCGCAGGTCGAAGCAGGATCCGTGCAGCCAGCACTCGACCGTGTGATCGTAGATCTCGCCCTCGGACAGCGGGACCTCCTCGTGCGAGCACACGTCCCTGAGCGCGAATACCTCGCCGCCGGTCCGGATGATGGCGACGGGCGTGTCGCGCACCAGCACGCCGAGCGCGCCCTCCGCGGGCACGTCGGACAGCGAGCAGGCGCGGGTGAACGCGGCGAGCTGGGTCATGCCAGCTCCGCCTCGACCGCCGCCGCGATCCGCGCGTGCAGCTCGGGCACCTCGATCTTCTCGATCAGCTCCCCGAAGAAGCCGCGGATCACCAGGCGGCGCGCCTCGGCCTGTGGGATGCCGCGGGCCATCAGGTAGAACAGGTGATGGTCCTCCAGCCGCCCGCTGGCACTGGCGTGCCCCGCTCCGATGACCTCGCCGGTGAGGATCTCCAGGTTCGGCACGGAGTCGACCCGGGTGCCCTCGGTCAGCACCAGGTTCCTGTTGTACTCGTAGGTGTCGGTGCCGGTCGCCTCGGCCCGGATGATCACGTCGCCGATCCAGACAGCGTGTGCGTCCTGGCCCTGCAGCGCGCCCTTGTAGGTCACCCGGCTGCGGCAGTTGCGCTCGCCATGATCTACCAGCAGCCGGTGCTCCAGATGCTGGCCGGCGTCGGCGAAGTACAGCCCGCGCAGCTCCGCGTCCCCGCCGGGGCCCGCATAGCGAACCGACGGAGCGAGCCTGACGACGCCGCCGCCCAGTGTCACCGCCGTGTGCGTGATCTTCGCGTCCCTGCCGACCTGGACGTAATGAGACGATAGGTGCACCGCGTCGTCCGCCCAGTCCTGCAGCGAGACGAACGCAAGCGACGCCCCGTCACCGACGATCAGCTCGACGTTGTCCGCATACGTAGCCGACCCCCCGTATTCCAGCACGACGACCGCCCGTGCATTCGCCCGCACATCGATCAGCAGGTGCCCGGCTGCCGCCCCGGCAGCATCCTCGCCCCGAACAGAGATCCACGTCGGCTCCGTGCTTTCCGCCCCGGCAGGCACCGTGACGACAGTCGCGTCCGTGAACGACGCGAACGCCCGGGCACTGACCCGGTCAGCAGGCACGCAGGCGATGCCGAGCCGGGGGTCGCCGTGTTGCGCAAGCTCAACGGCGACATCCGGAGCGGCATCGACAGCGACACGTACCTTGCCGTCACGGAGCGATGCATCCGCGTGCAGCCCCCGCAGCCGGCGGAGCGGCGTGAATCTCCACTCCTCCTCGCGGCCGCTGGGCACGCCGAAGTCGGCCGGGTCGTAAGACCGCCGTTCGTGCAGCCTCGACACGGGGGCCGTCGTCTCGACGGCCTCCTGAAGGTTCGTCATCAGCCGACTGCCCCCTCCATCTGGAGCTCGATCAGCCGGTTCAGCTCGAGCGCGTATTCCATCGGCAGCTCGCGCGCGATCGGCTCGACGAAGCCGCGCACGATCGTGGCCATCGCCTCGTCCTCGGTCATGCCACGGCTCATCAGGTAGAAAAGCTGGTCATCGGATATTTTCGAAACGGTGGCCTCGTGGCCCATCTCGACGTCATCCTCACGTACGTCCACGTAGGGATAGGTGTCCGACCGGCTGATGGCGTCGATGAGCAGCGCGTCGCACTTCACGGTGGACTTCGAGTGCGTGGCGCCCTCCTGCACCTGGACCAGGCCGCGGTAGGAGGTGCGGCCGCCTGCCCTCGCCACGGACTTGGACACGATCGAGGACGACGTGTTCGGCGCGCAGTGCACCATCTTCGCGCCCGCGTCCTGGTGCTGGCCGGTGCCGGCGAAGGCCACCGACAGCGTCTCGCCCCTGGCGTGCTCGCCCATCAGGTAGACCGCCGGGTACTTCATGGTCACCTTGGAGCCGATGTTCCCGTCGACCCATTCCATGCTGGCGCCAGCCTGCGCGATGGCCCGCTTGGTGACCAGGTTGTAGACGTTGTTCGACCAGTTCTGGATCGTCGTGTAGCGGCAGTGCGCGCCGGCCTTCACGATGATCTCGACGACCGCGGAGTGCAGCGAGTCTGAGGAGTAGATCGGCGCGGTGCAGCCCTCGACGTAATGCACGCTGGCGCCCTCGTCGACGATGATCAGCGTGCGCTCGAACTGGCCCATGTTCTCGGTGTTGATCCGGAAGTAGGCCTGCAGCGGGATGTCCACGTGCACGTTCTTGGGCACGTAGATGAAGCTGCCGCCGGACCAGACCGCGGTGTTCAGCGCGGCGAACTTGTTGTCGCCGACCGGGATCACCGTGGCGAAGTATTCCTGGAAAAGCTCGGGGTGCTCGCGCAGCGCGGTGTCGGTGTCCTTGAAGATGACGCCCTTCTCCTCAAGGTCCTCGCGGATCTTGTGGTAGACGACCTCGCTTTCATATTGCGCGGCCACGCCGGCCACCAGGCGCTGCTTCTCCGCCTCGGGGATGCCGAGCCGGTCGTAGGTGTTCTTGATGTCGGCGGGCAGATCTTCCCAGCTCTCTGCCTGCTTCTCGGTCGACCGGACGAAGTACTTGATGTTCTCGAAGTCGATGCCGGAAAGGTCGGAGCCCCAGCTCGGCATGGGCTTGCGGCGGAACAGCTTGAGGCCCTTCAGCCGCAGCTCCAGCATCCAGTCCGGCTCGTCCTTCAGCGCCGAGATGTTGCGGACGACCTCCTCGGACAGGCCGCGGCGCGCGGTCGCGCCGGCCGCGTCCGAGTCGGACCAGCCGAACTTATAGGTGCCGAGGCCGTCGAGCTCGGGGTGAGTCGTCGTCGTTGTCATGCGGAGATGCCTCCGGATTTGTTAGCCGTAGTAGCCGTAGTAGCGGTGCTGGGGGCTTGAGCCGTGCTGTGCGATTTCAGTAGTGATGGCGGGGTGACGTGCGTGGTGCAGACCCCGTCGCCGTGGGCGATGGTCGCGAGCCGCTGCACGGGGGTTCCGAGCAGGCGGCCGAAGGCCTCGGTCTCCGCCTCGCACAGCTGGGGGTACTCGGCGGCCACGTGCGCCACCGGGCAGTGGTGCTGGCAGAGCTGCTCGCCGCCGCCCGCTGCCGGCGCGCCGCTGGCCGACGCGGCGTAGCCGTCCGCCGACAGCGCCTCGGCGAGTGCCCGCACTCGCTCGCTGGGTGAGCCGGAGCCGACCGCCTCGCGGTACCGGCTTTCCAGGTCGGCGATCTGCCTCCTGGCGAACTCGGCGACCGCGTCCGGTCCTGCCCGCTCGGCCAGGAACCGCAGGGCGCTGGTCGCCAGGTCGTCGTAGGCGTGCTCGAAGGCGCTGCGCCCGGCGTCGGTGATGGCGAACAGCCGGGCCGGGCGGCCGCGACCCCTCGCCCGGGCCGGCCGCGCGGTCCTGGCCTCGATCATGCCGTCGGCGATCAGGTTGTCCAGGTGCCGCCGTACCGCGGCCGGGGTGAGGCCGAGCCTGGCGCTCAGCCCTGTCGCCGTCGCCGGGCCGTTCTCCAGGATCAGCCGGGCAATCCTGGCCCGTGTGCCGCGTTCGTTACCCGCCTGAGCGCCCGCGCCCTGACTAGCCGTACCCTGAGCGGGTGCGGCCGGCGCATGCTCGGTCCTGGCGGAGTCTGGCCGGGATGGCACGGCGGTCACGGGCAGCATGGCGGTCACGGGCAGCATGGCGGTCGCGGGCAGCATGGCGGTCGCGGGCAGCATGGCGGTCGCGGGCGCGATGCCGCGCCCGGCGCCGCCGGGTGCCGCTCCGCTGACCAGTCCCATGCTTTTCACAACATCATTGTGCCGTAAATACATTCCGGCCCGCAAACCGGGTGCCCGACCGGCTTCGTCAGGAGGCTCATGACCGACGCAGCGCGCGCCGCGCGGCAGATGTGGACCCTTTTCGAGCCGGTCCACGCGGTCACCTATTTCGCGCCGGAGGCCCGCTCGGCGTTCGCTGACGCCGGGCTGCGCGGTTTCTGGCGCGGCTACTTCGCGGGCCGCGCCGCCCCGCTCGGCCGGGTCGGCGCCGCGCCGGTCACGGCCGCGTTCTTCAGCTTTGCCCCGGCGATGGTGGCCAGGGCGCTGCCCGCGATCTGGGATCTCATTACCCCGGAGGCCGCCCTGCAGGCCAGGTCCGCGGGCGCCGTGGCGGCGCTGGCCAGGCTGCTGTCCGACCAGGACCTCCGCGGCCCTGCGGCCCCGTCCCCGGCGGCCCCGGCGCTTTCCGGGCAGAACGGGGATCTCGGGGCCGCTGCGGCGGCAGCGGCCAGCCTGCTGACCGGGGTCATCGACGGTATCGACTGCGCGGGCCGGGTGCTTGCCGCGGCGAATGCCGCGCTGCCCGTTCCCGGGGAGCCGCTGGCCCGGCTGTGGCAGGCGGTGACCGTGCTCCGCGAGCACCGCGGCGACGGGCATGTGGCCGCGCTGGTCGCGGCTGGCCTGGACGGCTGCGAGGCACTGGTGATGCGGGCCGGAATGGATCTCTCGCGCGAGGTCCTGCAGCCCGGCCGCGGCTGGGCCGACGATGCCTGGGACCTGGCGGCGTCCCGGCTGGCCGATCGCGGCTGGCTCGGGCCCGATGGCCGGGTCACCGCCGAGGGCGCCTCCGCGCACAGCGCTCTGGAGCGGGCTACCGACCTGGCGGCGGGAGTCCCAGCCACGTCATTGGAGCCGCGGCTGCTGGCCGGCCGGCCGGCCAGCCGGGTCAGGCGAGGAAGCCGCGGAGCAGGGCGGCGGTGCCTTCCAGGTGCTCGGCGACCGCGCGGCGGGCGAGCTCGGCGTCCCCGGCCAGGATTGCGTCCACGATGGCGGCATGCTGGCCGGCCGTGTGGGCGATGTTGCGCCGCAGCACCGGGATCGCGTTCAGCAGGTCGTTCAGCCGCATCCGCGCGTCGGTAGCCGCGGCGGCCAGCAGGCTTGAGCCGCTGAGCTCGGCGATGGACAGGTGGAACAGGGTGTCAAGCCGCCGGTAATCCTGCGGTGACGCGTCGTTGACGTCGGCGAGCCTGGCGAGCAGCGTGGCCCGCAAGCTTTCGACGTCGGGCGGGCTTTCGGTGTTGTTCTGGCCGGTGGGGCCGGGCGCATGTTCGGTGCTGGCCCGGTCGGCGGCTTCCGGTGGGGGGGTCGGCCGGGCGCATATCCTGGCCAGCGCCTCTGCGGCCCCGGTTTCCACGACGAGCCGGAACGTCAGCGCGTCAGCCAGCCTGGCGCCGTCCTCGCGGGCCAGCCGGCGCAGCTCGCCCTTACCTGGCACCGGCGGGGTGTAGGTGATGAACGTACCGCCAAAGCGCCCGCGCCGGGACTTCACGTACCCGGCATGCTGGAGCTCGCCGATAGCCTCCCGCAGCGTCAGGCGGCTGATGCCGAGCTGCCCGGCCAGCTCTCGCTCCGCCGGGAGGCGCTCGCCGGGACCGACCAGGCCGAGCTTGATGACGGCGAGAAGCCGCTCGACAGTCTCCTCGAACGCGTTGCCCTCGCGCACCGGCCGCAGGACGGCGGAGAGATCGGGGCGCGTGCTCACGACTTAAACCCCGCCGCGCCCGGATGCCGGCGGCGATGTGGCGCCCGTGTTAATTCTGCTTCCTGGGCCTTGACATTGCCCCAGACCTGTCGATCATTGGTCTGATATTAGACCATTGAATTCCTGATCGGCCAGCCTCACCGGGCGGTGACCCGGCAGTTCCGGACCAGCAGTCCTTACCCACCGTTAGTCCTGAACCACCGGCAGTTCTGAACCAGCAGTGCGGCACAGTCCCTGACCCAAGGAGCATGTCGTGTCGGTTAATGATCGGGCGGCCCCAGCACCGCTGAGCAGTGACGAAGCAACCCTCCATCAGCTCGGCTACGCCCAGGAACTGCGCAGGCGGATGTCGGGCTTCTCCAACTTCGCCGTGTCGTTCACCATCATCTCGATCCTGTCCGGCTGCCTGACCCTGTACGGCTACGGCATGAACACCGGCGGACCGGCGGTCATCGTCTGGGGCTGGCCGTTCGTCGGGATCATGACCCTGTTCGTCGGCTTGTCCATGGCCGAGGTGTGCTCCAGCTTCCCGACCGCAGGCGGCCTCTACTACTGGTCGGCCAAGCTCGCGCCGGGGACGAGCGGGCCTGCCTGGTCCTGGTTCACCGGCTGGTTCAACTTCCTGGGCCAGGTCGCGGTGACCGCGGGCATCGACTTCGGCGCCGCGTTCTTCATCAACGCCTTCCTCGACCTGCAGTGGAGCTTCGCTGCGACCCCCGGCCACACGATCCTGATCTTCGGCCTCGTGCTGCTGCTGCACGGCATCCTGAACCAGTTCGGGGTGCGGCTGGTCGCCACGCTGAACGACATCAGCGTCTGGTGGCATATCGTCGGCGTCCTGATCATCGTCGGCGTGCTCACCCTCAAGCCGACCCATCATCAGTCGGCCAGCACCGTCTTCACGCACATCGTCAACAACACGGGATGGCACAGCACCTTCTACGTCGTCCTGCTCGGCCTGCTGCTCGCGCAGTACACCTTCACCGGCTATGACGCCTCCGCGCACATGACCGAGGAAACCCACAACGCGGCGCGCAGCGGTCCCCGCGGCATCGTGAGTTCGATCATCGTTTCGCTCTTCGCCGGCTGGATCCTGCTGATCGGGATCACCTTCGCGATCCAGCACTACTCCGCAGAGGCGACCTCGCCCACCGGCGTCCCGCCTGCCCAGATCTTCATCGACGCGGCCGGGCTCACCATCGGGAAGCTGCTGCTGCTGATCGCGATCGGCGCGCAGCTCTTCTGCGGCATGTCCTCGGTGACAGCGAACTCCCGGATGATCTACGCGTTCTCCCGCGACGGCGCGCTGCCTGCCTCTAGTTTCTGGCACCGGGTCAACAAGCGGACCAGGACCCCGACCAACGCCATCTGGCTGGCCGCGGTGTTCGCTTTCGTGCTCGGCCTGCCGTACCTGTGGAACCCCACTGCCTACGCCGCCGTGACGTCCATCGCGGTTATCGGCCTGTATATCGCCTATGTGCTGCCGACGTTCCTGCGGCTTCGCCAGGGCGCGGACTTCCGCCGCGGCCCCTGGCATCTCGGCAGGTGGAGCGTGCCGATCGGCACCATCGCCGTGATCTGGGTGATCTTCATCACGATCCTGTTCATGCTGCCGACCGTCAGTCCGATCACGGCGACGAACTTCAACTACACCGTGGTCGCCGTGGTCGTCGTTGTCGGCTTCGCGGGTATCTACTGGCTCGTGTCCGCCCGCAAGTGGTTCACCGGGCCGAGGGTGCAGGGCACGCCGGAGGAACTCGCGGCTATCGAGCGGGAACTCGAAACCTGAGCGGCCCCCCGGCCTACCGTGAGCTTGGTCAGCAAGGAGCAACCTCGAGGATGGAGCACCGATGACAGGTCATGGCGGCGACGATGCCGCGCGGCTGCGGCACGGCATGATGACGCTGGAGAGACTGCGCACGGGCTACGGCACGGGCGAGATCGACACGGTGATCCTGGCCTTCACCGACATGCAGGGCCGCCTGCAGGGCAAGCGCCTGTCGGCGGAGTACTTCCTCAGCGAGGTCGTCCAGCACTACTCGGAGGGCTGTAACTACCTGCTCGCCGTGGACGTCGACATGAACACCGTCGACGGGTACGCGATGTCCTCATGGGACCGCGGCTACGGCGACTTCATGCTGGTGCCGGACATGAGCACGCTGCGCCATATGCCCTGGCACGAGGCCACGGCGCTCGTCCTCGCTGATCTGACCTGGCTGGACGGCACCCCGGTGCTGGCCTCGCCGCGGCAGATACTCAAGGCGCAGACCGACCGGCTGGCGGCACGCGGCTGGCAGGCGATGGCGGGCACCGAGCTCGAGTTCATCGTCTACCGGGACACCTACGAGCAGGCGGCCGGGAAGGGCTACCGCAACCTGGTGCCCGGCAACCAGTACAACGTCGACTACTCGATCCTCGGCACCTCGCGGGTCGAGCCGCTGCTGCGCGCGATCCGCAACGGGATGGCCGGCGCGGGACTCTACGTGGAGTCGGCGAAGGGCGAGTGCAATCTCGGCCAGCACGAGATCGCGTTCCGGTACGCCGACGCGGTTACCACCTGTGACAACCACTCGATCTACAAGACCGGGTCGAAGGAGATCGCCGCGCAGGCCGGGATGAGCATCACGTTCATGGCCAAGCCCAACGAACGCGAGGGCAACTCCTGCCATATCCATCTCTCCCTGGTCGGCGAGGACGGCACGGCGGTACTCGCCGGGCACGGGCCGCACGGGCTGTCCAAGCTCGGCGAGCACTTCCTGGCCGGCCAGCTCGCCGCGCTGCGTGAGCTGACGCTGTGCTACGCGCCGAACATCAACTCCTACAAGCGCTACGTGCTCGGCAGCTTCGCGCCGACCGCCGTGCGCTGGGGGGTGGACAACCGCACCTGCGCGCTGCGGCTGGTCGGCCACGGAGCCTCGCTGCGCGGCGAGAACCGCGCCCCTGGCGGTGACGTGAACCCCTACCTGGCGATCGCCGCCATGATCGCCGCCGGGCTGCACGGCATCGACAACGAGCTGCCGCTGGAGCCCGCCTACGAGGGCAACGCCTACCTGGACTCCGGCCCGCGGGTGCCGCACACCCTGCGCGACGCGCTCGAGCTGTGGTCCGGGAGCGATATCGTCGCCCAGTCGTTCGGCACCGAGGTGCAGGAGCACTACGCCAACTACGCCACGGTGGAGCTGGCCGCCTACGACGCCGCGGTGACCGACTGGGAGCTGCAGCGCTGCTTCGAGCGGCTCTAGCTGCATGTCCGAGTTCACGGTCGTGAACCCAGC
>Ga0302178_10002067_pt1 | contig 16240 bp, 18 predicted proteins | sample I_Palsa_E1_3_FD_198790 | JGI IMG/M metagenome (GOLD analysis project Ga0302178, IMG submission 198790) | Peat permafrost microbial communities from Stordalen Mire near Abisko, Sweden - I_Palsa_E1_3 | ecosystem: Environmental > Terrestrial > Soil > Palsa > Peat permafrost | place: Sweden... | reverse complement strand
TAGGCGATGTCGACGGCGGGCTGGCCGGGGCGTGCCGCCAGCAGCGGCTGCCCGGCGAGGGCGTCGACCGCCTTGCCCGCGTCGCTGCGGGCGACGTAGAGCCCGGATACGCAGATGCGCCGGTCCGCGGTTAGCCCGAGCACGCCGAGGTCAAGCAGGACATGGTGCAGCGCGCAGAGGGCCAGCCCGTTGGCCACCTCGTCCGGGCCGTCCTGGCTGTGCCAGCGCACGTGCGCTGCCTCGATCCCGACCGGAGTGCGGCCGATTGCGCCATCGAACCCGCACATCGCGCACTGGTACGCGTACGCGAGCAGGACATCCTCGGCAAACCCCGAACGCCGGGGCCGTCGGCGAATCCGGGCGGTCTCCGGAGGCCCGGCGGCGTTCACGCCGACCAGGTCCAGATCGACCTCGGCGCAGATCAGGTCGGCCAGCACCGGGGTGAAGTGCCGGTCCAGTAGCAGCCGCGCCGCCGCGGCCAGCGTGCCACGGCTGGAGAGCAGCTGCTCCACCTTGGGCCTGAGCCGGCCAGCCGCATCACGGTCGGTAAGCCAGCCCCGCCGCTCCGGCGCGTCCGGGCCGATCTCTCGCCCCTGGCCATCCCGCAGATCCCACAGCTCCCGCTCCAGGTGCACGAACGGCATCGCCGCCCGGCTCCGGGCAGCCGACGGGTTCTTGACCGGCGGACCGAACTCGTTGATCAGTTGGCTGACCGGCTCCTCGGCCTCCGCGTAAGTGGCCAGGCTGCTCCCCCTCGCGGCGAACCTGCCGAACAGCCACAACAGCAGCAGCGGCTTGTGCGGCACCCGGACATCCCCCACCCGCGCCTGCCGGAGCCGCGCCAGCAAGCCAAGCAGCTCATCCGGGGTCAGCCTGTCCACCTCCCGTCGCACATGGGTACGCGCCGAAGAGGAAACGCTTTGGTGAGCGCTGCTATTACGTTCGCCGCCCTGTTCGCCTTGGAGCTAGGTGAGCCGCATTGCGGCGGCTGCGCTCATGGACGCTTCAGGAACCTGAAATAGAACGCCGCGAACACCAGGACAATTCCGACGTTTACTATCAGCCGCTCCCAGAACTGGTTCCTAAAGAACAGGACATCCACGCCGACCACGACGGCTACCAGCGCGAGCACGTAAAGCACGACGGCTGCCTGTCTTCCCATCGTTCCTTCCTACTATGTGCGACGGAGTGGAGCAAGAGCGGCGCTGGCTTCAGTGAAACGCTTGCGCTGGCTGAACCATTTGATGCCCTGTTCTCCCGAGGTGCGCCACGCCGCGTCCCGTCCGGGCCAGTCAGTCCCCCTCCTACGACGGAGTAGCTTCGGGGCGGCTGAACGGCAGCTGGACCTCGAAGACCTGCTGGCTAACGTCGGCAGGATCATCCACCATGTTGACCCAGACTTCCCGTCCGGGCCCGGCGGCGTGATAGCCGTGCTCGTCTGCCCACAGGGCCAGATCGTGGTACACGAAGGGGAAGATGCTCGCGGCCGGGCCGTTGCGCACGGTTACGGCAGCCTCCTCGACTTCGGGCATGACGAGGTACCTGGCCGGCGCAGGTAGCTCGGCTGGCGGTTCCGCCACCGGCAGGGCAAGGTTGACCATCAGGTCGTTGCCCGGCTCGCCCTCGTAGAAGATGAAGTACGGTCCCGCTTCCTTCACCAGTTCTCGGATCCGCAGCTGACTGAACTGCTCCTCCGCGCGGTTGACTACGGGGACGATGTTCTCCGGGCCAAACGCCGGCGCCGGTTCTGCGATCACGACCACGCCCATGGCGGGAAGCTTCTTCACCACGATGTCGTCTGCGGGCATAGCGCCCTCCCTTTCGATGTAGCGGAGACGTGCTTCGACTCCGCGCAGCTGGCTCGCGTGCGCTTCGAGTTCCTGTTCCAGCTGAGCGCGCCGGAGCATGAGCATTCCCCGGAGCTCGTCCAGGGTGATTCCGCCGAGGAGCTGCCTGACCTGGGCCAGGGAGAGTCCCAGCTCCTTTAGCGCGACGATCCGGTTGAGCTGTCCCAGCTGCTCCGCCGAGTAGCCGCGATAGCCGGTGTCCGGGTCGACCTTCGCCGGTCGCAGCAGCCCGATCTCGTCGTAGTGCCTGAGCGCGCGAACGGAGACCGTTCCGAGCCGGGCAAACTCACCGATGCTGAACATGACAAGACCACCTTGCACCCCTCACGCAACGTGAGAGTCAAGCCCCTTTCCCAGGGAGGCTTCGGGACGGTCATCTGGAAGATGATCCTCAGCTGACCTAAGCCCACGGGTTGACCTGTCCGGGGGCTTGCATCTGGTACCCCGGTACAGGCTTACCGTCGAGGTATGGAATTCAGCGAGACCGATCGCGCCGGGAGCTGGGCGCCGGAGGCGTGCACACTGACGGTCGCCGAGCGGCCGCGGCGGGCGGCCGAATTCGACGGGCTGTTCGCCGCGGCAGTGCGCGGCATCGAGCGGGCCGGGCCGGCCAGGCTGCGGCTGGACCTGGAGCCCGGCCCGCAGACTGCGGCGCGAGCGGCGGAACTGGCGGTAGCCGAGACGGGCTGCTGCTCGTTCTTCACCTTCACGCTCACCGTTGCCGCTGGCCGCCTGGTCCTGGACATCACCGTGCCCGCGGCGCACACCGGAACGCTGGACCTGCTGGCCGCCCGCGCTGCCGCGGCCGCCGCAGCCGGCACGGGCGGCACGGGCAGGACGGGCGGCACGGGCAGGACGGGCGGCACGGCGGCATGAACCGGATGCGCAGCGGGCAGGTCGCGCACGCGGCCGGGCTGAACCGGCAGACACTGCGGTACTACGAGCGCCGCGGGCTGCTCGCCGAACCCGACCGCACGCCAGGCGGCCACCGGCTCTACCCGGCCCAGACGGTGACGATCCTGCGGGTGATCAAGGCGGCGCAGCGGCTCGGGTTCTCCCTCGATGAGGTCGCTGACCTGCTGGAGACCGGCCGTCATCGCCGCCGCGGCCAGGCTGAGGCAGGGCTGCGGCAGCGCGCGGCAGCGAAACTCGCCGAGGTCGAGGCAAAGGTCGCCGACCTGAGCGCGGTCGCGGACACGCTGCGGGCCGCGCTCGACGCGGGCTGCGCTGACCTCATCGAATGTGCCCGGCAGCCGCAATGCCCGCTGCCATTCACCGCGCTTGGCAGCGCCGCCGCGGTGGCACCGGCCAGGTTGGCCCGTTCAAAATGATCTTGCGTCTGTGACCATTGCACCGTGTCGTACTGGCGCGCGCGCCCAGGGCGGCGGCGGGCTCGTCCATGACCAGCAGCGGCGCGGACCGGTAGAAGCCGCGCGCCGCCGGGCACCGGCAAGTCGTCAGCTGGGTGAGAACGGCTCGTCGTCCCAGTCCGGCGGCGTGATCGTGCCTGCCTGCCAGTCGGTGCGCAAGATGGCGTAGCCGACGGCGTCGTAGATGGTTCCGCCGGGGGCAGGCCACGCCTGGCGGTAATGGGCCTCCTTGACGTACCCGCATTTGCGGAACGTCCGCCGCATGGCGTGATTGTCCTGGCGCGTGGTGCCCTCGATGCGGCGGATGCCCGGGAACTCGGTGAACAGGTAACCGGTCAGCCAGCGCAGGGCGCGGGTACCCATTCCCGCGCCCCGGTATGCCGCGCGGATGCGCAGGTCGAACAGGGGCGTGTCGTCGGCCAGGTCCAGCAGCCGGATCAGGCCGGCCTCGGTGCCCGTGACAATCCAGAAGGTCCTGGTCTCGTCGTTGTCGTAGTGCCCGGCTGCCACGTCCTGGCGGATCTGGGCCGCGCTGGGGGTGCCGGGACCGTGGTAGGGCCAGTCTTCGGTGGTGAGGAACTCCGCGAGCAGGTCCGCCTCGGCAGGGACGAACCGCCGGTAGTCGATGCGGTCACCTGCTTTCGCGATCGGCGCTGCGCGGGCGGCTGGCGGGACGGACCGCCGGCGGCACGCCGCCGACATCTTCATGGCTTCGGCTGGTCTCTCACATTGTGCTGACGCGCGCAAGATCTGCCCAGGCCGGCCGGCCAGTTGGGGTGACCCGGCCCGGGCTGCCAGGATGACGTTCAGTATCCGCGGACGCCGGCGTGGCACGACGGGCGAGCGTGACCGGGAGTTGTATGGGCGGGCCTGCGCGTCGGCCGCCGGCTGAGCCGGTGATCGTGGGACGCGACGCTGAGCAAGTCCTGCTCTCGGCGTTCCTGGACGCGGGCACCCGGGCATGGCGCGTGCCCGCGGCCGGCGGCACTGGCGACGGCACCAGCCATGGCAGTGGCGACGGGACTAGCGACAGCAGTGGCGAGCAACGTGAGGTCCCCCGGGCCGGAAGCACGGAGGCGGTGGCGGCGATCCTGACCGGGCCGGCCGGGATCGGGAAGACTGCCTTGTGGGAGTGGACGCTGGAGCGGGCGTCCAGCACTGGCTACCTGGTGCTGGCCTCCCGCGCCGGCATCGCCGAGGCGCAGCTTCCGTGGGTGGGACTGACCGATCTGCTGCGCACGGCGGCAGCGCCGGTCCTGGCCGGCCTGCCCCCGCCGCAACGCCAGGCACTGCAGGTCGTGATGTTGCAGTCGGACCCCGGCGCGGCTGTCGACGAGCGGGCCGTCGGCACCGCGCTATGGTCGGTGCTGTCGGCGCAGGCGCAGTCCGGTCCGGTGCTGATCGCGCTGGATGACCTGCCGTACATGGACGCGGCGAGCGCCGGCGCGCTGCGGTTCGCCCTGCGGCGGATGGGGCCGCAGAGCCACGTGCGGCTGGTTGCCACCGCGCGCGGCGACGGATCGCGGTGGGCGCCGCTGGACGGCCTGCCCGGCGATCAGGTGCTGCCGGTCGGGGTGGGCCCGGTCACCGTGGGCGCGCTGTTCGAGTTGCTCGCAGCCCGGCTGTCGGTGCGGCTTGCCCGGCCGGTCCTGCTGCGCGTGCACGTGACGTCCGGCGGGAATCCTTTGTACGCGCTCGAGCTGGCTCGCGCCCTGGACCGGCTGGAGATCGCTGCCCGGCCGGGAGTCCCGCTGCCCGTGCCCACCAGCCTGGACGCGCTTGTGGCCGAGCGAGTCCGGAGCCTGCGGCCGGACGTTCTGGAGATCGCCGCGGGCACGGCGGCGTCATGGCGGTTCACCGACGCCGGGCTCGAGCCCGGTGCGCTGCAGCGCGCGGTGCTCGCCGGGCTCGTGGTCGTCGATGAGCCGCCGGCACTGGGCGGCCCGCAGATCGTGCGGGCGGCGCATCCGCTGGTGAGCGCCGCCGCCTACGCGGCGCTGCCGGCCACCGGCCGGCGCGCGCTGCATCGGCGCCTGTCGGCAGGCACGGATGACCCGCTCGAGCGGGCCAGGCACGCGGCTCTGGCGGCGACCAGGGCAGATCCCCGGATCGCCCGGGCGCTGGATGCCGGCGTGACGGCCGCGCTGGCCGCAGGCGCGCCCGACATCGCGGCGGAGCTGTCGCGGCTGGCGCTGCAGCACACCGATGCGGATGCCGACCGCGCGGCCAGGCTGGACCTCCTGGCCGACGCGCTGGTCCGGGCCGGCGACAGCCCCGGAGCGGTGCAGGCACAGCGGCAGGCGATCGCGCTGACGCCAGCGGCGCCGCAGCGGGCCCGCAGGCGAATCCGCCTCGCCGAGATGGCGACGGAAGTCATCGGCTGGGGCGCCGCCGCGGAGGAGCTCCAGGTCGCGGCGGCTGAAGCGGCCGCGGACCCGGTGGTCCGGTCCGAGGCCCTGCTGACCCTGGCCGCCGTGACTGACGACATCGCGCTGGCTGACGCCTCCGCGGCGCAGGCCGTGGCGCTGCTCGAGCAAGCCGGCCAGCCCGATCCCGCGGTCATGTCCGGCGCGCTGTCACAGGCCGCGGGCGCCCGGTTCCGGGCGGGCCGGGGCCTGGATCATGACATGTTCCGGCGCGCCATCGATCTTGAGCGCAGCCACCCCGGCCGCCGGCTGTCCGACCGTGCCGACGCCAGCTACGCGGCGCTGCTGAAGTACGCCGACGATCTGGACGAGGCCGAGGCCCGGCTGCTCGCCCTGCTGGCGGAGGCACGCGCGTCGGCGGACCTGTCCTCGATCGCCTACTCCCTCGCGCACCTGCCGCATATCGCGCTGTGGCGGGGGCAGATCGCCCGGGCACGGCAATTCGCCGAGGAGCACCTCGACGTGGCCGAGCAGGGCAGCCTCGCCGCGCAGGCAGGCCAGGCCCGGCACAACCTCGGCCTCGTCATGGCCTACGAAGGACGGCTCGACGAGGCGACAGGCACGCTGGTCAGCCAGCGCGATGCCGTCATGACGACGAACTGGGACCAGCACCGCCTGCACGGAGCGCTCGGCTTCGCCGCGCTGTCCGGCGGCGACCCTGCCGCCGCCGCCGGCCATCTCGACCGCTGGGACGCCGTCCTGACGGCGATGCACCTCCGCGAGCCCGGCTACAGCCGCTGGCACCTGGACTACGCGGCGTCCCTCGTGGCCACCGGCCGGCTTGCCGACGCGCTGGCCTTCCTCGATCGCCTCGATGGCCAGGTCGCCAGCTCCGGGCGGCGCTCGGCCGGGGCCGTCGCGATGACCGGGCGCGCGATGGTCGATGCCGCGAGTGGCCGGATGCCCGAGGCCCTGGCCGCCATCGAGCAGGCCCTTACCTGGTACGACACCTCACCGCTGCGGTTCGACCGGGCCAGGACGCTGCTGATCGCGGGCCAGATTCACCGCCGGGTGAAGGCCAAGCGCCTGGCTCAGGAGGCGCTCGCCGAGGCGCACCGTGAGTTCACCGCCTTCGGCGCCGCGGCCTGGGCGCGACAGGCGGCAGCGGAGCTGGCCAGGGTGAACCTGCGGCCGGCCGCCGCCAGCGCGCTGACCGAGACCGAGCGCCGCGTCGCGGAGCTGGCCGCCGCCGGCCTGACCAACCGCGAAGTGGCGCAGCGGCTGTTCGTGGCGGTCAAGACGGTGGAGGCCAATCTCGCCCGCGTCTACCGCAAGCTCGGCATCACGTCCCGTGCTGAGCTTGGCGCCCGGATGGGACCCCCGCGTCCCTGACCGCCGGCCAGCTGCGTCCGTGACGGCCGGTCAGCTTACGTGCCCGGGTCCTGCTCGTCGGCGAAGACGGCCGGGACCACGCGGTCGCAGCGCAGCCCGGCCTGCTCGCCGCTCGCCGCCACCCGCCGGGCACTGACGGCATCGAAGCGGAACAGCACCACCTCGTCCCCGGGCATCAGGATGCTGCCCAGATAACGGATGTCCGGCCCGCCAGCCGCCCGCAGCGCGGCCGCCGCCAGCCGCACGTCCGCCTCGGTCACGCCCGGCCAGTACCGCTCCACGATGAAACCGCCCATGGGCCCGACGGTAGGGCTCCCCGGCACCCTGATGCCAGATCAGGCTCCCAAGCCGAGGGTTATCCCCGATTCCTCATCCTGCCCGCGCCCCTAGCGTCGGCATCAAGCCCAGGACTGTCACTGACGTCTCAGAAGCGGCACAAAAATTGGAGAGAAGACATGCGATTCCCCACAGCGTTTGCTGCAGTCGGCCTGATCCTCGTCGCCGCGTCGGCAACGGCATGTTCAGGCGGATCGAAAACTGCCGCGACGGCCCCGCCGGCCAGCGCGGGCGCCAGCGGAACGGCGACGACGCCGGGCGCCAGCACGATCCCGGATTCGAGCTCAGCGAAGAGTTTCGACGTGTGCACCGCCCTGACCGCCGCGGCGGCATCGAAGATTACCGGCACCAAGTTCACGAAGGCGAAAACGAGCAGCATCGAGGGCCAGATCTTCAACTGCGAGTACGACGGCCCCGACGCCGCCTTGCTGCAGATCTCGGTCCAGGTTGCGAACGGCAAGGACGCGCTTGACTCCATCGTTGCCGCCCTGAAGGCGGTCGGTCACCCGCCGAATTCCGTCTCTGGCGTGGGCGACGAGGCCTTCTCCGAGCCCAATCCCGAGGGCAATGTGGGGTCAGTCGCAGCGAGCAGCGTCGCCAGCTACGGCGCCCTCTACGGCGCCACCTTCATCCAGATCGGCGGCCTGACGTACGTGACCGCGGGCCAGGGAAAGCAGATTGTCGAAGAGCTGCACAGCAAGCTCTGAACCAGGTACAGGCGAGCTTGCGCGAGAGCGGGGCAGCGCCAGCGCCGGCGGCGCTGGCGCTGCAACACTCGTGGCGGGCCGAAGGAGATGGGAGCCGGGATGGGCTACGAGGTCGGCTTGCAGACCGTGGCGGCGTGCCCCACGGCGGTCGTCGCGCAGGCGACGACCTGGGAGGAGTTTCCCAGGATCTGGATGAGGCTCCTCGACGAGGTGTACGCCTTCCTGCGGGGCGGCGGCGGCTCCCAGGATGGGCAGAACGTCATGCTGTACCGCGACGACGTGCCGAACGTCGAAGTCGGCGTGCAGGTAGCGGGGCCGTTCACGCCCTCCGGGCGGGTCATCCCGTCGTCCCTCCCGGCTGGCCAGGTCGCGACCACCGTGCACCGCGGTGCGTATGACGGGCTCGGCGCGGCACATGCGGCGGTGCGGGCCTGGTGCGCCGCACGAGGGCACCGCCTCCAGGGCACTCGCTGGGAAATCTACGGCGACTGGCGAGAGGATCCCGCGGAACTCGAGACGCGGGTCAGCTACCTGGTCCGCTGCTGACCCGCACGGCGACGCCGGGGATGGCTCAGCCGGCGAGGGCGTGCTGCATCGCCCACAGGGCGGCGGCGGCTCGGGTCGATACCCCGATCTTGGTGTAGACGTGCTGGATGTGGTGGTCGGCTGTCTTGGCAGTGCACACCCGTGCTGAGTCAGCACCAGAGTGACGAAGCAGGGCGGCGTTAGTCAGGCTTTCGGGCCAGCTCGTAGACGAAGCTCACGGTCTCGGTGAAGGCACCATCGTCGCTGCGGTGGCCGAGGCTGGCCGCGAGGTCGGCATCGAATGCGGCAGCCTGGTCACCGAGTACCGCGGCGGGGAGGAAGGACGTCGACCTGATGAGCCCGGCTAGTTCGGGCAGGGTCCAGCGGTGCTCGATGGCGAACTCATGACTTCCGGCCAGTTCGAATCCGGCGTCGGAGAGCACCTCAGAGTCGGGCCTGCGCGACCGCGCTTCTTCCCAGCCAGCCGGGATCCGGTGCTCGGCGCCGAGTGCGGCTTTCCACCTGTCCAAGGCGGCGGCGAGAGCTCGCTGCCAGCTTTGCTCACCGGTCCAGGGCTGGGGAGACCAGCACAGCGCCAGGTGGCCGCCTGACTGGAGCCAGCTGAAGATCCGGCCGGTGGCCAGATCCCGGTCTAGCCGGTGGAACGCGTTGCCAATGACGGCCAGCTCGAAGTACTCCGGCTGGGCGCCGAGCGTCTCGGCGCTCGACACTACCGGCCGGAAGTTCGGTGCCTCCGCAGTGGCGGCCTTGGCCCGGACGACCTCGACCATGTCTGGCTCCTGGTCGACAGCCCACACCTCGGCGAACCAGTGGCGCAGTGGAAAGGCGAGCTGGCCAGTCCCGCATGCCAGATCCAGCAACCGGCCTCGCCCGGAGACCTGGGCGCTGCGGGCCAGATCCGCGGTCATCGCTGCTGGATATGGCAGTCTGTACCGTTCGTAAGCTGCTGCTGTTCCCCGGTACAGGTCAGCTGCGAACCGCACCTCGTCAGCCACCTCGGCTCATCCTCTTCCTCTTCACCGTCCGCAGATACGGGGCACCGGGTCATTCTAAGGCCCGGATTTAGTGCACAAGAAAGCTCACCGGAAGCCGCGAACATGCAGGTCAGCGGATCGGTCCCGTCAGGAATCCATGATCGTGAGCCAAGTCGGGTCAGACTCCGCGCCGCCAGGCGGAGCACCTCGGCCTCGCGGCCGGTGAGCCCGCCGGGGTGCTGGGGCCGGCGGGACCTTGGGAGCGGCTGGCGGTGGCCGGCCACCGCGAGCACGGCGTCGGTCGCGGCGTGCTCGAGCGCGCCTTGTGGTGCGAGCCGGCGAAGCTCAGTTGCGGCGTCCTTGCCGGAGAATGCGAGACGATCAGCGCGGTCGGTGGTGAGGGCGACGTAGATGTCTGCGGCAGCCAGAACGCTCGCACCCGGATCGACGGCAGCGGCTCGCAGGCCCTTGTGGTAGCCGGACCCGTTGGTTTTCTCGTGGTGCGCAGCCGCGACCGGGTTCAGCACGGCGAGGGCTGGTGAGCGGCGGAGCATCTGCTCGGTGAGCATCGGGTGAAGCTCCACCGGTCGAACTCGGCGCGGGTGAGCGGCCCGGCCTTGTCCCAGATCGAGTTCGGCACGGCGGTGGTGCCGAACTCGTGCACGAGCGCGGCTCGCCGCAGGGTCAAGATGGCACCGTCGGCGAAGCCCAGCCGCGTGGCGGCGTCCGCGGCAGCTGCGCGCAACGGCGGCTGTGGCCGGCCATGTACGGCGATTTCAGGTCAATGAAGTCTGCCGCCACCGTGAGCGCATCGTCGAGTTCAGCGCCCTGCAGGGTGCGGTGCGGTTCCGGCTCGAGGTCGAGCACGGCATCCCATGGCTCCATTTTCTGCAGCCGGTCGAACCAGCTGCTCCCGTGCGCAGCGAACAGGTCCGCGAGCTCCGAATCTCGGGATGACGGCCCTGCCGACTCGGTGCGTTTCCGCTGACAACCTCTAGGCCGTGGTCTGCGCGCAATAGACCAGTTCTGTGCTTTCTGACGCCGATCAGCGCATCAGGGCGTGCGGCTAGCGGATCGGCGGCGGGGAGGACAGGGATTCGCAACCCCGCGGGTGTGCGTCAGATTTGTAGGTGATCAGGATCATCTTCGAGTTCCAGCACGTCAGACGGCGCTCGTCTGGTTGTACGGGTAACGACCAGACGAGCCACGGTGGCTGTGTGGTCTGGGTCGTCAGCGCTTGCTCTTGGCGCGGTGGACGGCGGCCTTGACCCGGCTCTGGCAGCGCCTGGAGCAGAACCGCTTTCCGAGGTTGTAGGAGGTGTCGATGTACACCCGGTCGCAGGGGCCAGCCTGGCAGACGCCAAGGCGGCCTGCGAGGTCGGAACCGATGGCCATCGCGAGGCCGGCCGCGATGCCTGCGCCCCAGCCGAGGACGATGCTTGTGTCGCGGCCGTGGAAGTGAAGGGTCCAGCCGCCTCCCCGCGCGGGGTCTAGGCGGGGAGCAGCGCCGAATTCTTTGAGCAGGTCATTGACTATGCGGGCGGCGCGTGCCACATCGCCGGACGAGCTTGCCGTGAAGACCTCGCGGACTCGTTCCGCGAGCGCTGTCAGCGCGTTTGCCTGGTCCTCGGTGAGGGCCGGCCGGTAATCGTCGCGCTCGAGCACCGCGCGAACGGCATCAGCCTGGTGGCCGACCGGCGGCGGCTCTACTGGCCGGGTGCCGTCATGCCCCGTTGTCAGCGCGTTGACCAGACGGCACGCGACGTCGGTGACTACCCATAGGTGACTGTTGAAATGTATTTGACCGGTCATTCGTCCTTGGAGTACCGTCTCGCTCATGACTGCCATTATGCCATTTGCCAGTCACGAAGATGGCGGCTGGCCGCGCTCCGTGCGGGCGCTCGTGCTGGCCCGCGCCGTCAATCAGCTCGGCGCCTTCGCGATGTCGTTCCTGGCCGTCGCGCTCGTACACGTCTATGGCGCCTCGCTCGTCACCGCCGGGTGGGTGGTTGCGCTCTTCGGCCTTGCAACGGTGCCATCACGGCTGGCCGGCGGGCGGATGGCCGACCGCCTCGGGCGACGCCCGACGATCGTGCTCGGGCTCCTCGGCTGCAGCGTTTCACTGCTCGTCATTGCCGTCTCGCCTGGTGTCGGCGGAGCGGCGGCGGGAGCCGCGCTACTCGGCCTCGCCTTCGAGATCTACGAGCCGCCCAGCCAGGCGCTACTCGCCGAGATGGTGGCGCCTGAGCGGCGTCCGCAGGCCTTCGGGTTGCTCGGTGCCGCGCTGGCCGCCGCTGGCGCAGGCGCGGGGATCCTGGCGGTGTTGCTCGGCGGCGTCAGCCTGCGGCTACTCTTCGTCGCGGACTCTGTCACCTGCCTGGCAGCGGCAGCGCTGATCCTGATGTGGGTGCATGAGCCGCCCACAGCGCGGCCGCCCACGTCCCACGGCAACCCGTGGCGGGATGGCCGCCTGCTGGTGATGCTCGGTGTCGGCACAGGGTTCGCCTTCGCCGGGAACCTCTCGCTCACCGCGCTTCCGCTGACGGTTGCCGCCCGCGGCCTTGACCCTGCGGAAACGGGCTGGCTTCTCGCAGTAGCGGCTGTCGTGACGATCGCCGGGCAGCGCTTCCTCCGGGGCGCTGCGGCACGGCCGTTCTTCCTGATGGCGGCCGGGCTTGCCGTCGTCGCCGCGGGATTCGCCGTTGTCGCGTTCGCCGACGTGATCCCGCTGCTCTGCCTGGGTGCCGCCACCATGGCGCTGGGCCAGGTCTTCCTGCTCGGACCTCCGTACGCCGTTGTGGCCGGCCTGGCCGACGACGGCTCCCGCGCGGGGTACCTGGCGGCGTACGGCACTTGCTGGGGCATCGCCCAGACCCTTGGGCCGCTTGCCTCGACTCGCCTGTTGTCCATCGGGGTGCCCGTGGCCTGGCTCACCGGCGCCGCCCTGTGCGTCCTGCTGGCCGCGCTCGTGCCGTTCGCGGGCAGGGCCGTGACAATGGCTGAGCGCCGCCCCGCCCGCGAGACCGTAACCGCCTGACCTGGAGCCAGGTGGTCACGAACTGACGCCGAGGGGAGCATCCCCCATCAACGCCCTCACCAGGCGCTTTACATCTGGTTGTTACCGCCGCAACAACGGCAAGCGCCCTTCCAGCCAAAACGTCGGCTGGCCTACATTTTTGACGCACACCCCAACCCCGCCGTCCTGGCACGGGTGTCAGTACTCCGGTGGATACTGCCCGGCATGGCGAGATTTGAGGACCAGGACCTGACCGATGCCGAATTTCGTGAGTGCGACTTGACCCGCGCCCGTCTGATCGGGGTGGTGATGCAGGACGCTGTGATCGACGGGCTGGTCAGGAACCTGGTGGTTAACGGAGTCGAGGTGACGTCGTACGTGGAGGCCGAGCTTGACCGGCGGCATCCGGTGCGGCTGCTGATCCGCTCGGCCGATCCGGCCGACCTGCGGGAAGCCTTCCGGCAGCTTCGGGCGGACTGGGCTGCGACGGTCGGGCGGCTCCGGGGGATGCCCAAGGGTTCGGAGAACCAGCGTGCCGGCGGCGAGTGGTCGGCGGTGGAGACTCTGCGCCATCTGGTGTTCGTGCACGACTCGTGGTTCCGCCGCTGCTGCCTGGGGTCGGCCGGGCCGTTCACCGCAATCGGCTTGGCGTCCGGGTTCGTCCCCGACCAAGAGGAGCAGGGCCTGGACCGGGCGGCGGCCCCGAGCCTCGACGAGGTGCTGGCCGCGCGCGGCGAGCAGGGCGCCGAGCTAGAGCGCTGGCTGTTGACCGTTACGCCCGGTGAGCTGTCGGCGCCCGCGCCAGTGCCAGCGGGCCGAGGCTGGCCGCCGTACGCCAGGGGCAAGTCGGTGCTCGAGTGCGTGCACGTCGTGCTGGACGAGGAGTGGGCGCACCACGGCTTCTGCGTGCGCGACCTCGATCTGCTCGGGTGCCCCTCGCCAGGTGTTGTGTCGAAGCAGGAACCCTCAGGCCAACGTTAGGCACCAGGGGAGTACTCGCGTAGGCGGCACCGCAGATCGGCCCGGCGAGCGTTCTCCCCGACCTTCGCCTGGTCCAGGCAGCATGTCAGCGTGCCTAGCTGCTGGTCCCACGCCGGGATCACCACCCGGAACCGCGACCACGCGAGCCAGGCCTTCTTTACCTCCGCGACCGCCCGCTCCGACCCCCGGTGGCCCATCGCGGTGATCTTCCGGTGCGCTAGAGGCTACGGCCCACGTCAGGGCCGTCCTCCCGCAGACAGCCCGGCTACTCCCCAGTGATGACGTCGCTACTGCCGGCGGTGCAGCCGGAAACCTCCAGCGGGACGATGCCCGACGAGGCTCCCCCGGCGGATGCTGACTCCAGTCGATGTCCCACCGGATCTCAGGAGGATTCATGTCCATCATCCGCCGCAACCGCCACGCCGCCGTTGCCGCCATCCTCGCCGCGGCCGCGGCCGGCACTGCGTTCGTCGCCGTCGCCGTCGCCTCCCCCGCCAGCGCCACCAACGCGCCGGCCGCCACGCCACGGATCTCCACATGGTCCTCGCACACCCGATGGCCAGGCTCCTGGTCCTCGCACACCGGACGGCCGGGCTCCTGGTCCTCGCCAACCGGATGGCCGGGCTCGGCCGCTGGCGGCGGGCGGCCCGGCGCCAGCCCAGCTATGCGGGCGCCTGGCAGCGCCGCCCGCACCGAGTACTTCCACGTCGTGTCGACCAAGCCCTCCGGCCCGGGCACCATCATCGTCACCGGGGTCGTCAACGCCGGCGGCACGGAGAAGCCGGGCCGGGCCATCGACGGTGCGACCTTCGCCGGCGGCAGCTTCCGCATCGACCACAGCGCCGGGCAGCCCACGGTACGCTTCGACTCCGCCACCTGCGCCGGGACCATCACCCAGGCCGGGCCGTTCGAGGTGATCGACGCCACCGGCGACATGGGCGGCCTGGCCGGCAGCGGCCGGTACGTCTTCCGGGCGCTCTACACCACCGCCCGCGTGGCCGCCCACTGCTCCTCGACGATGACGGCCTACACCGAAACCATCGAGGGCGTGGCCACGGTCAAGGCCTGATACTGCAACGGCGGTTACATGATCATGGGGCAGGATGGGCGCCTTGCGGGCGGTTCCTGACACCAAGGACCTCGGCGGTGGCGGCGACCAGCCATATCGGCGTGGCCGCCTCGTGTTCGCCCAACGACAATCAGGCCGCGCCGATCGGCGGCTCGGCGGGCATTCTTCCTCGCCGCTCCCCACCGCTCAGCCGGCCGGTGCTCGCCAGCCCGCCCTCGATCGGTCGCTGCCAGAGCAGGAGGTAGCGCCAGAAGACGAGCCGCCGCACCCGGGCGCCGGGGAGCGCCGCGGTCGCGTGCTGCCGGACCTGGCGGGTCGTCAGCGGCGGGTCAAGAACCTTCGGCATACTCGCGTGGCCAGGCCCCAGCCGGTACCAGCCGCCACGGCCCGACGATCTGAAGACGGCGAAGGCGGCGCCGAATGCCCGATGGCCGGCTGCGGCGAGAAGCTCGGCAGGCAGCTCCCGCGCCAGGTCGGGCCGGGGCAGGGCCACGGCGGCGAGGACCCCGCCGGGCCGCAGGGCGCGGGACAGGCGCCGCAGCGCGTCATCAAGGGGCAGGTGATGCAACGCGGTGACCGACACGATCGCATCGTAGGGTTCCGCCGGGAGCGGATCGCGCATGACGTCACCGAGGATGCAGGTGACATTGGCCGGCGTGATCTGCCTGGCCGCTTGGATCATCACAGGTGACCGGTCGAGCGCGTCGACATGCCCGGCACGTTTGGCCAGTTCGGCGGCGAACGCCCCGGCACCGCACCCGACATCAAGCACCCTCGTGCACGGGCTGGGCAACTGCCGCATGAGCAGCCGGTGGTAGTAGGCATTGTGGTCCCAGTCCAGCAGCCCCATCCGTCCATCCTCCCGCCTGAGCCCTCGTTTCCACATGACATCGCTGCCTTACGCGGCAGGTCCCATCCCTGTGAGGGCGTCAAGCTCGGCGGCCACGCTCGCGGCCTCGGCCGCGCCGATCTTCTGGAAGATCTCCCGCGCTTGCCGCAGGCCTTCCTGCGCTTCGGCGGTGCGGCCGGCGGCCAGGGCGCAGCGGCCCAGCCCGGCCAGCGCGCAGGCCTCGCCCCAGGAGCTGTCGATCTCGCGGGCCACGTCCAGTGCCTGCCGGTGGCCCGTCTCGGCCTGGTCCAGGTCACCGCGGATCCGGTGCAGCGTCCCCAGCTCGTTGAGCACCTCAGCCTCACCCCCCCGGCTGCCGAGGTCGCGGGCGAGGCCCAGCGCCGCCTCCAGCGCCTTTGCCGCGCCCGGGTAGTCCCCGGTATACCGCCGCACGCCCCCCAGGTCGTTGAGGGCGTTGGCCTGACCCAGCCGGTTGCCGAGGTCGCGGTAGATGCCCAGCGCTGCCTCCTGGGCCTCGGCCGCGCCCGGGTAGTCCCCGGTCTGCAACCGCACGGCCCCCAGGTCGTTGAGGGCAGTGGCCTGACCCAGCCGGTTGCCGAGGCCGCGGTAGATGCCCAGCGCCGCCTCCAGCGCCTTTGCCGCGTCCCGGTAGTCCCCGGTCAGCAACCGCACTGCCCCCAGCTCGTTGAGGGCGTTGGCCTGACCCAGCCGGTTGCCGAGGCTGCGGTAGACGCCCAGCGCCGCATCCTGGGCCTCGGCCGCGCCCGGGTAGTCGCCGGTCAGCCG
>Ga0302178_10002066_pt1 | contig 16243 bp, 14 predicted proteins | sample I_Palsa_E1_3_FD_198790 | JGI IMG/M metagenome (GOLD analysis project Ga0302178, IMG submission 198790) | Peat permafrost microbial communities from Stordalen Mire near Abisko, Sweden - I_Palsa_E1_3 | ecosystem: Environmental > Terrestrial > Soil > Palsa > Peat permafrost | place: Sweden... | reverse complement strand
CTACTCCGCGTCGCTTTCAAACCGCGCCGCAGCACAGGGAGACGAATCATAACGACTCGATCCCGCCCTGGCAAGCGTTATTTTGGCTCACGCTGTGTAACGCCACTCTCTGCCCGCGCGCGGGATGCTTCGCGATCTATTGGACAGCCCTTGATATTCACGGCGACCGCCCACATCTGGGCTTATCAGTAGCGACGAACGCTCTGCTGCCCCAAAAGTTATGAACCAACAGGTCCCACTTCGGGCTTACTATTAGGGGTTAGCGACCTCTTCGAGGAGCAGGAATTGGTCGATCGGAGCGCGGCCGGCACCCGAATACAGTCCATTTGTCCTTTTATAATCAGGGGTGTAGCGGTTTACAAGAGGAATGGGCCGAGTTCGTATATAATCGCCAGCCACGCAAATTTCGTGCATTTCTTATCGGCCCGCTTCGAGCGGGCCAATTCTTCTTGCTCTTTGCGAGCACAAAATTAACCGACCGTGTCGACTCACATAGTTGATATGTGAGACATGGTCGAACCGCCGGAGAGTCGCGTCGTGCGTCTCAAAGCGAAACCTCTCGAGGAGAAGACATGAACAATTTTTATCGGGAAGATTCGGGACACAACGCGGCCGGAAATCCGAGCAAGCCCCCCGTTGGACGTGCAGCCAAAAGCAAGGGTCCCAGCAAAGCAATACTCGTTGCAGCAGAATGCCCAGTACAGCAAGCCGAAGAACGTCAGCGTCAGATGAGGGCGTTGATCCAGTTGGGCAAAGAGCGTGGTTACCTGACGCATGCACAGATCAACGATCACCTGCCCGACAATTTCGCACAAACCGCGGCCATTGAAAGCATTATCAGTACGTTCAATGACATGGGCGTTGCCGTCTACGAGCAGGCCCCCGATGCGGAAACGTTACTGCTTAACGCCAATTCTCCTGGCGTGGTGTCTGACGATCAGGCCGACGAAGAAGCCGAAGTGGCATTGTCAACGGTCGACTCCGAATTTGGCCGCACCACCGATCCGGTTCGCATGTATATGCGTGAAATGGGCGCGACTGAGCTGCTAACGCGCGCGGGTGAGATCGCGATCGCAAAGCGCATCGAAGACGGCTTGCACGAGATGATTCAGACGATCGCCGGTTACCCCTTGGCGGTGTCGTCAATTCTGGCCAGCGCGGATCAAATTGCGGCCGGCACCCTCAAGATCGATGATCTGGTCGACGGTCTGAACGAAGACACGTCTCAAGTCGACTTATCGGAAGCCAGCATCGAAACAGCAGCGGATATCGAGGTCGAGGCCGCCGATGTCGACGCCGCGGACGGTGACGACGAGATCGAAGCCGTCGATTCGAGCGCGGTAGACGAAGCACGCCTGAAAAAACTCAGCAGCGATTGCCTTGATATTTTTGCTCAAGTCAAAACCCATTTCGACGAGATGCGCTCGCCTCACGCCGACGGCATCGACTCAGCAGCCTACGCGCGCGCGCGCCAGGACATTCAGCAAAAACTCGCGACCATTCGTTTCACGGCGCGCACCATCGATGGGCTGTGCAGCGATGTACGCCAACAGGTCGCGCAGGTACGTGCGATCGAACGGCGGATTCTGCAGATCGTGCTGGACAAGAGCGGCATGTCACGCGAGCTGTTTATCGAGTCGTTCTCCGGGCACGAAACCGATCTTAGCTGGACCACGCGCACGGCCGCCGCCTCAAAAGAATTCGGCGCGGCTTTGGAGCGGAATCTGCCGGCCATTCAAGCCGAACAACAAAAGCTGATCGACATCGAAGTGGCGGTATCGTTACCGCTCAAACAGTTGAAAGAGATCAATCGGCAGATGGTCGCAGCCGAATCGAAAATGCGCAAGGCAAAGAGCGAGCTGATTCAAGCCAATCTGCGCCTCGTCATCTCGATTGCGAAGAAATACGTGAACCGCGGCATGCAATTCCTCGATTTGATCCAGGAAGGCAATATCGGCCTGATGAAAGCCGTGGACAAATTCGAATATCGGCGCGGCTGGAAATTTTCCACGTACGCGACGTGGTGGGTGAGACAGGCAGTCACACGTTCGCTTGCCGATCAAGCGCGAACCATACGCGTGCCGGTGCACATGATTGAAACCATCAACAAGCTCAACCGGATTTCACGTGAAATCCGGCAACAGACAGGGCAAGAAGCTCACCCCTCCGTCCTGGCTGAGCGGATGGATCTATCCGAAGAAAAGGTTCGCGGCATCCTGAAGATCGCCAGACAACCGGTTTCGATGGAGACGCCGATGGGCGAGGATGGCGACACAACGCTGGGCGATATGATCGAAGACACGGCCGCAACCTGCCCCGCCGAGGCGGCGGTACAGGCCGACCTGCGAATTGCCATCGACGATGCACTGTCGTCGCTGTCATCGCGGGAAGCGAAGGTTTTGCGCATGCGCTATGGCATTGATACCAAGTCGGACCACACGCTTGAGGAAGTCGGCAAACAGTTCGACGTCACACGCGAGCGGATTCGACAAATCGAAAGCAAGGCAATGCGCAAGCTGATGCATCCAAGTCGCGCGGATCGACTGAAATCATTCCTCGATCGATAAGCAAACAGCCCGCTAAGTAAACTACTCCCCAAAAGTTGGACGTCCGTCCTAACTTTTGGGGAGTTTTTTCACAAAAGTAGGCGATGTCGAGCCAACGCCATCAACCTTGTGTTAACCGCAAACAGCACGGCAAACAGCATATAAGCGCGGGCAATCAAGGAATGTGATACTGGATGTGAAAGCTTGACGTGAAGCAGGACGATAGGCGGAAACCGGTTAAGGTTCCCGCCTATGTTTTTTTCGTTGGTAGGCTCGATTGGACTCGAACCAACGACCCCCACCATGTCAAGGTGGTGCTCTAACCAGCTGAGCTACGAGCCTATTGAGGGGCGAATTATAGAGACTCTGCGCTCGCAGCACAAGCCCAAAGCTTGATTGATTTTTGCAGCGTACCGCGAGGATCGCATCGCCATGTTCGAGCTTACTCGCTTGCCTTAAGATCGGCCGGATCATCCTTCACAGCGTCCGCGAACTTCCGCATCAGCCGGACCAGATCGTCCATCTCCTCAACCTCCCACGACTGGAAAATCGCTCGACCCAGCCTGTCGCGGGCCGCGTCTAACGCGTCGGTCATCGTCTTGCCTTTAGCGGTAACGACCGCATTGCGCACGCGACGGTCAGCGCCTGCTTGCCGCTCGACTAAACCCAGGCTTTCCAATTTTGCGACCTGACGGCTCACTGTAGTGTGATCGCGCCCGACGCGATCGGCCAGATCGACTATGCCAATCGGACCAACACGTTCGATCACGACCAGCAAAGGGAACAATGCGCGATCCAACGGAATCCCGGCCTCTTTAATCAATGCATCGTCGCGCTGCGGCTTGTTCACGACCGTGACGATATCGAGCAATGCCGCATGGAGTTGCCTGAGCTGCAGACTAATATGTGTATTTTGCACGGTTTTTCTTGACATTGGGATGCACTCCTTTAATGTGTGCATATTACACATAATTGGAGGTAGTGATGGAAAAGTATACAACCGACGTCCTGATTTGCGGAGCCGGCGCCGCGGGCCTCGCCTTGGCGATCGATCTCGCCCGGCGTGGCGTGTCCTTGCGCATTATCGAAAAATTGGATGGACCGTTCGCAGGCTCTCGCGGCAAGGGTATTCAGCCGCGCAGTCAAGAGATTTTCGAGGACCTGGGCCTGCTTGACCGGCTGGTGTCGGTAGGCGGCACGTATCCGCCGGAGCGCGCGTACAGCAGTGACGGCAGCTTCACGGAATCGAATGTGATAGAAAGCCGCGATCCGACACCCGCCGAACCCTATCAAAGCCCATTGCAAATACCGCAATTTTTGACCGAAGGCGTGATGCGCGAGCGGCTCGCCGAATTGGGCCATCAAGTGCAATTCGGCTGCGAATTGCGCGGCTTCGAACAGGACGAGGATGGCGTGACGGTGCGTATCGCCAATCAGGCGCAAGAGCAAGTGATCCGCGTGCGCTACCTGATCGGCACAGACGGCGGCCGCAGTTTCGTCAGGCATGCGCTCGGCATCGAGTTCCCCGGCGACACACTGGGTGTTCGGGCAATCGTTGCCGACCTGAGCCTGCGTGGCCTTGAGCGGGACGCATGGCACCGCTTCAACGAAGGATCGAAGGCCAATATCGTCTCTCTGTGTCCGCTGGCCGGCACGGATCTATTCCAATTTCAAGCGCCCATTCCACTTGAGGGCGAGGTCGATTTGTCCGCAAAGGGGCTGAGCAAGTTGGTCTTCGAACGGACAGGGCGCGACGACATCGTCGTCGACTCGGTGTCGTGGGCATCGGCCTACAACATGAACGCACGCCTTGCCGAGCGCTTCCGGATCGGTCGAGTATTTATTGCGGGTGACGCCGCACATATACATCCGCCTACCGGTGGGCAGGGGCTCAATACCAGCGTGCAGGATTCTTACAATCTTGCTTGGAAGCTGGCGGCCGTACTCAACGGCGCACCGGAATCGCTGCTCGACACTTATGAAGCAGAGCGTCGTCCGGTTGCCGCGCAAGTACTGGGTTTGGCCACCCAATTGCTTGATGCGGCCAAGCGTGGCGATTTGCGACGGGGACGCGAGGTCCAACAACTCGATCTAGGCTATCCAAGGTCTTCGCTCGCCATGGAAGCGCCCGAGCGGTGCGGCGGTCCGTTTGCCGGGGACCGCGCCCCAGATGCGCCGATTCGCGGCGCGGCAGGTCAGCCTGTCAGGTTATTCGATTTGTTTCGGGGGCCGCACTGGACCCTGATCGGTTATCACGTCGACCGGTCCGCGGCAGTCATGCCCCGCCAAAATCTGCGAATTCACACGGTCGGTTTGAAAGGCGACATCGTCGATGAAGTAGGACATATGCGCGACATTTATGGCCTTGCGGCCGGCGATTGGATTCTGGTTCGACCAGACGGCTACATTGCCGCAATCACCTCAACCGGAGAAAATAGGGCTTTGGAAGCCTATATGGCAAGCGTGGGGCTGACTACGATGTGAATCGATGCACCAGGGCGCCGTGCCTGTACTTAGCGGTATGCCGATTCCTGAAAACTCTGACGATAGTCATTCGGCGACACCCCCAGGTGTTGCCGAAACACAATTCGCATCCGGTCCGCAGTCCTGAAGCCGCATTCATATGCGATCGTTTTCAACTGCTTCGCACTGCTTTCAAGTGCATTACGCGCCGCGTCAATCCGCGCACGTTCCACAAAATCATGCGGCGTGACACCCGTTGCCTCGACGAAGGCACGCGCAAAATTACGCCCGCTCATGCCCGCAATCTGCGCCAATTTCTCCACCGTCATCCGCTCGCCGATATGCTCCATCACATACGCCTGAACCTTGGCCGAGGGCGAGCTCTCATCGGCGGGCGCACTCAAGTAGGGGCTGAATTGCGACTGGCCGCCACGGCGCTGCACAAATACCACAAGCCGCTTCGCGACGGCGAGTGCGATACGCGGACCGTGGTCCTCGGCGACAAGCGCGAGCGCGACATCGATACCCGCCGTCACCCCCGCCGACGTGACGAGCTTGCCGTCGCGAATATGAATACGATCAAGCTCGACCCGGGCAAGCGGAAATTGCCGGGCAAGTTGCGGCGCATTTTGCCAGTGAGTCGTGACATGACGACCGTCAATCAGACCGGCATGACCCAAGGCAAACGCCCCTGTACAAATCGAGCCGTAACGCTCGCAACGTGCAGCGACGTCGCGCAACCAGGCACTCATGCGTGGATCGGGCGGCGCCAAAGGCAGCGCGGGGCCGCCCGCGACAAGTGCAATATCGTAACGCTGTTGGGCGGCGTCGCACGTGATATCGGCGAGCATACGCGTACCGTTCGACGTACGCACCGGCGCGTCGTCCACGCCGACCAGCGTAATCGCGTAACCCTTGTCCGGCGCGACAAAGCCGTTCGCCTCCGCAAATACGTCTAGCGGACCGGCAACATCGAGTGCCTGCACTTGCGGAAAAATCGCGATGGCGACGCTACGCATGATGTAGTGCTCCTGATAAGGAAAAAGGCGGCATGTTTCACAGGTTTTGCGCACTTGGCAGGAGACGCCGTGCGATTGGCAGGCTTCGACGGCCCCGGCGCATTGCGGTGATGTCGACTGACGACCACACTAGATCTGTCGTCCATCCCCTGCGCTTCGCACGATAATCCGCTCGAACGTCGTACTTTAACCCGGCGTGGCGAGTATTGAAGGCATCGAGGGCAAGCGCAACACTCAAGGAGCATGAAACATGACCACCACCATTGCCGGCATCCGCATTCCCGACAGCGCCATGGCTCGCGCCGCAACCGAACTGGTTCGCGATACCGAGCCGGACCTGCTTTACCACCATTCGCGCCGCGTGTTCCTGTTTGGCGCCCTAACCGGCGAACGGCGTCAATTGTCCTACAACGCCGAACTACTGTATATCGGCGCAATGTTCCACGACATGGGCCTGATCGATACCTACAGCAGCCCACATGATCGCTTCGAAGTGGACGGTGCGAACGCCGCGCGCGACTTCCTGAAGGGTTATGGAATTGGAGAGCAGGACATCGAACAGGTATGGGATTCAATCGCGCTGCACACGACGCCCGGGATTCCTCAATACAAGAGACCCGTGGTCGCGCTGGTCACGGCGGGTGTGGAGATGGACGTGCTCGGCCTCGCTTACGACGAGTTCAGCGATTCCCAGCGCCAACAAGTGATCGCCGTACATCCGCGTGAAGTCAATTTCAAGGAGGGGATCATCGATGCGTTCGCGCGCGGAACCATCAGGAAACCAACATCGACGTTCGGCAACGTGAAAGCCGACGTTCTGGCACTTAAGGACCCAACATACAAGCGCCTCAATTTCTGCAGTCTGATCCTAGGCTCGTCGTGGAATGATGGCGCTACCGCGCCCGCTCATTGCAGCAACCCGGCGCATAACCACAACTGATGCTTCGGCAAGGTTCGTCGCGCGCGGGCAATCACCCAACCGATCGGCAGATGAACCCAGGACGTCACGCCGTTATTTACACCGGCCGCCTTGCGCCGGTGGCCTGCTACGAAATGGCTTCGAGTGGCAACGCATGTAATGAGCCAAGATGACGCTTAACAATTAACACCGTTTCCGCTGCGAACGCGCGCAGTGCAGGATTATGACCCGACTTCGCCTCCTCGGCGAAAGCTGCACCGTCCGCGACGTGGATGGCATCCATCTCCTTGATATAGGCGTTGTCGAACGCTTTATCGGAAAGACTGCGAAGCCAATCAAGACGTTTTTGGAAATCGGCATTGAGCGTCGACCCCAGCTCTACGCCGAGCGACGTTACGATGGAGCGTAACTTGGCGCCAACCAATTGATGATCGTGCACTTCGGTAAAGCCGATGTCGACAATATCCTGGCGTGCAGCTTTCTCCGAGGCGACCTTGCTCGCTTCTACTTCATACATGCCCCCCTGAGAAACTTTAGCGATAAATGCGTGATCCGCAGCAGATAGTTCGCTGTCCTCAGCCATGGCAGATGTAACAGATAAGCCGCCGGCAATCACGGGCAATAACACCGCACTGCCGCAGAGACCTAGAATAGATCGACGCTTCATAGAACTTCTACCTCCCGGAAAATGGCACCCTGGTTTTCGCCTCCCGCAAAAAAAGCAAGACGCGATGCTGGTTTCAACATCCCAGATGTATCACGATTGTCCGCACCCTCCCCGATAACAGGCGAACCCGCGCACCAAATCCCGTACCGCCGATAGCGGGCGCGCCGCATAGTCCGAATGGCAGCACGCCCGTGTGTCATCTATACGTAGCGCATCTGTTCGAGATCGGCGATCAGTCCCGGTCCCTTTGGCTGCCACGCCAATCGTGCCTGCGTCAGCGCACTGGATGCTGACATGTCGTGGCCAACGAAAGCACCAAGCCAACCGAAGTGCGCGGTTGCGTCCGCGGCAGCCACGCTCTTTACCGGGATATTCAAACCACGACCAATGACTTCGGCAATCGTGCGCAGCGCTATGCCCTCTTCGGCGACCGCATTGTATCGCGCCCCCACTCCGCTCCTCTCCAACGCCATAACATAGAGAAGCGCTGCGTCACTAAGGTGAACCGCAGACCAGCGGTTAAGCCCCTCGTCGACGTAGGCGGAAATGCCTGTCGCGCGCGCCACTTCAATTAGGTAGGTGATCAGTCCCTGCTTAACGGTATTGTGGACTTGCGGAAGGCGCACCATCGACACGCTGACGCCGCGCTCTGCTAGCGCAACACCGATTAATTCGGACCCGTTGCGGGGGCTCGGGTGCTCCGGATTAAAATTGTCTTCGATCGCGAGCTGACCGGGCGCAGAGGCGCCCAGCATGACGGCGGAGGTCATGACGAAAGGTCGGCCCGAGCCTTGCAGAGCGGAACCTATGGCTTCGATGGCGTGTCGATCTGCTTCACAGTTCGCCATGAACCTCGAAAAATCGTGATTGAAGGCCGTGTGAATCACACCGTCGGCCAGGTCTGCACCGCGGCGCAGGCTATCCAGATCCTCAATATCGCCTCGATGCACTTCGACTCCAGCAGCGGCCAGTGATTGGGCGCCCGCATCCGATCGTGTCAATCCAAGCACCTGATGGCCGCGATCGGTGGATAACGTTAGCGATCCTGTGCTTCTCACGGCCGGCGACTGCTACTTGTTGCCGCCCGGCCCGCCTTTCCGTCTCGCCACCGACCTGTCGATGAAACCAGTCGACTTCGAACTACTGCGCGCGGCAGGGACATGGGGCGCGGGTTTCTCCCGCCGCGAAGGAGCGGATTGTTATATCGTCGGCGGCCATTTTCTACTCACCGGCGACCACGCCGAGATGCTATTGAGCTCGCTGCCGCCTATCGTACATATCAGCAAAGAGGCGGATAAGACGGCGATGCGTTGGTCGCTGGAGCGCATGACCGAAGAGCTTGGCGACCCGCAGCCGGGGGGATCTTTGATCGCGCAGCAACTCGCCTTTATGATGCTGGTTCAGGCACTGCGCTTGCATTTGAGCGATGCGGCGAGTACCGGCGTTGGCTGGCTGTTCGCATTGGCCGATAAACAGCTGACCGCAGCACTGACCTGCATGCACGGCGACCCGGGGCATCCGTGGACGCTACAGAAACTGGCCGTGCGTATCGGCATGTCACGCTCGAGCTTTGCCCTGCGCTTCAAACAGACGGTTGGAACATCACCGATGGAGTACCTGACACGTTGGCGCATGCTGTCGGCATGCGAGCGCTTAAAAAACTCAGGCGAATCAATACCCCATATCGCCGCGTCGCTGGGCTACGAGTCCGAAAGCGCGTTCGGCAAAGCGTTCAAACGCGTCGTCGGCCGTTCGCCGAGGCAATACAGCCGACAGACCACGTCGACTATACCGTCGCTGCTTACCAAGGAATGACGCGCCCCAGGTAGTCCAGGTAATGCAAGCCGGGGCGCCCTTCGTAAGCCTCCATTGTGCCGAGCAAGTTTGGGATACTTTCCTCGATACTCAGGCGCGCGTCGGGACCGCCCATATCCGTCCTGACCCATCCAGGCGCCATCAACAGCAAGGTTCTCGGGTCGTTTTGGTGGCGCGCCGCAAAACTGCGCATCAACATATTAAGCGCCGCCTTACTGCTCCGGTAGATCTCGTAATTGCCGTTGGTGTTGTTGGTCAGGCTGCCTTGCCCGGAGGACATGACGCCCATCGTTCCCGTCGGCAGCACAAGGTCCTGAAACGCCTCGACGAGCCTCATCGGACTGAGCGCGTTGGTCACCATGACGCGCACAAATTCCTCGGTCGAGACATCGGCGATAGTTTCACCATCGTTATTTTTGACGCCGGCATTGACGAACAGCAGATCGATTCGTCGCGCCTTAAGACGCTCATGCAAGACGGATACCTGGTCGGGTATCGTGATATCGACGGTTTCAACTTCCAGCGCGCCTTGGGCGTGCTCCGAGAGTTGGTGCAGCTTTTGCGTTGAGTGCAGCCTCGCTGTGGCAATGACTCGCCAGCCACGCTTAAGATATTCCTCGACCAGGGCAAATCCCAGGCCGCGGGATGCGCCGATGAGGAGGACAGTTTTCTGCGGAGATGCGTCTTGCATGTCTAGCTCCCGGTGTATGAGACTCGACCGAACGCGGCCTTGAGGTCGCATGCCTTCGGTCGTGAGTCGGCACATGGAATATAGCGGATATCCTTCACCGTCCAATCGATTCCTTGAGCCATCGACTGCAATTTTGCGACCGCCAGTTCGCATCTGCTACGCAACAATCTCCAAATGAAGAAAAATATTGATTGTTTACTCCATATTTAGTATCTTCACATGGAGATAACTATCATCAACTGCGACGACGTCCTCTTCCGGCAAATTACTGTGACTGAAAAACCGCTAACGGCCGGCACGGCCCGACCCAACTTTTCGCCCGAATCCAAACAACCTGGTGACGCCACCCGGTTGCGAACCCGGCGCCGCCGGTTCATCCTTCTCGGCCTCTTTGCCAGTATTGCAGCCATCGCTTATTTGGCCTCGCATTGGTTTTCCCCACCATCAGAGGAAACGGACGACGCGTACGTGGGCGGTAATATCGTTGCAGTCACCGCGCGCGAGGCGGGTACGGTCCTCGCGCTCCATGCGGATAACACACAGCGTGTGCGTCGCGGGGAGCCGTTGATTGAGCTCGACCCCGCCCTGGCCAAAGTGCAACTCGACGCGGCCGAGGCCGCGCTTGGGCGCGCGGTTCGTGCCGTTCGAGTTAATTCTGCGCAGGTAGACGAGACCGGCGCCGAAATCGTGCAGGCCGAGGCAAACCTCTCAAAGGCACAGACCGATTACGCACGGCGTAAGGCGGTCGCGACTACCGGCGCAATCTCAGGAGAAGAACTGAGCCACGCTGCCGACGCGGTGACAACCAGCCGCGCGGCCCTCAATCTGGCGCGGGCGCGTGAGGCGCAAGCCAACAGCACCTTAACCGGCACGACGCTTGAGACCAATCCGCAAGTGCTGGCGGCGATCGCGGAGGTGCGCAAGGCGGCCATTGACGCAAGCTACATGCAAATCGTGGCGCCTTTAACCGGTGAGGTGGCGCAACGCACCGTGCAGCTCGGTCAAAAAGTTGCCGCAGGTACGCCGCTGATGGCTGTGGTTCCGCTCGACAGCGTATGGGTCGACGCGAATTTTCGTGAAACTCAGCTTGAGGATCTTCGTGTGGGTCAGCCCGCCGTTATCACGACGGACGTCTACGGCGGGAAGGTTGTGTTCCATGGTCATGTTGCAGGCTTGGGCGCTGGGAGCGGTAATGCATTTTCTTTGTTGCCGCCGCAGAATGCCACCGGCAACTGGATCAAGATTGTTCAACGGGTGCCAGTGAGAATTGCACTTGATCCTGCCGAGTTGGAAAAAATGCCGCTGAGAGTAGGTCTGTCGGTAGATGTGGAGGTTGAAACTGCGGATCGCTCGGGATCCTTTGTGGCCGATAGCGCGCCCCCTGCAGGAGGTGAAGTAGCAAGCCTCGACGGTGGCCCCAAGCTGGATCAGCGTATCCGCGAAATCATTGCGCAGAACGCGGGGCGCAAACCATGAGCGCTCCGGCTAACACGGGTGGGCAGCTTACACCGCTCGCCGGGGTTGCCTTGGGTCTAACCGCGGTTGCACTTGCACTCGGTAGTTTCATGCAGGTTCTCGACTCGACTATCGCCAACGTGTCGCTTGCGACCATCTCGGGGAATCTTGGCGTGAGTACCGATAGCGGTACCTGGGTAATTACATCGTTTGCTGTCGCCAACGGTGTCACTGTGCCACTGACAGGCTGGCTGATGGGTCGCTTTGGGGTGGTACGGACCTTCACCGCGGCGGTACTCGCGTTCACTATCGCGTCGTTTCTCTGCGGAATCGCATGGAGTCTGCCGTCGCTGATAGCGTTTCGTATTTTACAGGGCGCAGTGTCGGGCCCCATGGTTCCGGGCAGCCAGGCATTACTGATTGCAATCTTTCCGACGCACAAGCGCTCTACGGCCCTTGCCATCTGGTCGATGACGGCGATGTCCGCGCCTGTGCTCGGCCCAGTTGTAGGCGGATACATCTCTGACAATTTTCACTGGGGTTGGATCTTTTTGATCAACATACCTGTGGGATTAACCTCAGGTCTCATAGCATGGAAATTCCTTGCGAAGCGTGACACACCGACTCGCAAACTACCCATCGATAAAGTGGGCTTAGGCCTGCTTGCGTTCTGGGTGTTCAGCCTGCAAACATGCTTCGATCTCGGCAAAGACCGTGACTGGTTCAACAGCACGTTGATTGTCGCTCTGGCGATCTGTGCCGCATTTGGCTTCGTCGCCTGGGTGATCTGGGAACTAACCGAGAGTAGGCCGGCCGTGGACCTAACATTGTTCAAGCGGCGCAATTTCTGCTTTGGTGTGCTAGCAACCTGTCTGGGATACGCGTTGATGTTTTCCAACAATGTCTTGCTGCCGCTATGGTTGCAGCAACAGATGGGCTATACCGCGACCTGGGCCGGGTGCGTGGCGGCTCCGAGCGGCTTGGTAGCCGTGTTGATGACGACACCGGTCGGGCGGCTTAAGGTCGATCCGCGCTGGATGGCAAGTGCTTCGTTTTTAGCGTATTCGGCGGGCTTCTTCTTGCGCTCTCACTACACGCCAGATGCCACTTTCTGGACGCTTGCCATGCCGCTTTTCCTGCAAGGCTTCGCGCTGAGCATGTTCTTCGTGCCGCTCCTGCACATCCTGCTCGACGGCATACCGCCTGAGCGCGTTCCGTCAGCGACCGGACTTTCGAATTTCGCCCGCATCACATCGGGCGGCTTTGCCGCATCGCTCATTACGACATTCTGGGACCGGCGCGAGGCCTTGCATCAGAGTCGTCTAGTGGAAACCAGCACCCGCTACTCGCCGATGTACCGGCAAACCATCGAGCAGCTCCAGGCGCAGGATATGACCCCCTTGCAGGCTGCCGGAACCATCATGCGGCAAACCATCAATCAGGCCTATCTGTTGTCGTCGCTGGACATCTTTTACGCCTCCGGTTGGCTGGCGATGGCGATGGTGCTAGTCGTCTGGATCACTCGCAGGCCCGCGCCCGCGGGGGGGCAGGTCGCGGCAGCCGATTAATGCCGGCAATGAACCGCGTGGGCGGAGATGATCGCGCAACTCAATCGCCGTCTTTTAGATTTTGTTGGCTGCCTGTCTCGACAACGCGTTCCAAGGAGTGATGGAGCTTCGTGAGAAGAAGGATCAATTGCTCAGCCTCCTGTTTTTTGAAGTCCGACAAGATCTCATTCCAACTGGCAACCATGATCGGAATCCGCTCAGCATGTTTTGCCTCGCCGGATTTCGTAAGCACCAGACGGACGACCCGTCGATCGGGGGAACTTAGGTCACGCTTGACGTAACCGATCTCTTCGAGACTATCGATCAGTCGGGTCGTGGCACCCGTCGCGATGCCCATCGCCCGGGAGAGCTCTCCTGCGGTTGCGCCGCTACCATCGCGGATCAGCTTTAGGGCAGTCCACTGAACCACGCTCAAGTGCTCGTCATCGAAGAGCGAATCGACACGTGTTACCAGTAATCTGTGAATACGACGCAAGAGCCGACTAGGAGAACGCTCGCCGGTTAGATCTTCAGTTGTCAGTTTCACCATTTCATCATCTCGCATTAGCTACTGTTGAAGATACTCTATCAGAAGAAAGCGTTTTATAAATTGTCTCCATTCGAACATAGATAGCCAGGAATCTAAGCTACTGTGTCCGATCGCGCACAAAAAAAACGCCAACCTGTGAAGGCTGGCGTGTTGCTTGCGGTATGACTAGTATTAGAACTGGTTCATGGTGTTGTCTTTACCCGCCGCTTTCAGGGCCGCTTCGCCGCTGAAATACTCCTTGTGGTCGTCGCCGATGTCCGAGCCGGACATGTTCTGGTGCTTGACGCAGGCGATGCCCTGACGAATCTCCTTACGCTGCACGCCAGCCACATAACCGAGCATGCCCTGGTCGCCGAAATATTCCTTGGCAAGGTTGTCGGTCGACAGTGCGGCGGTGTGGTACGTCGGCAGCGTAATCAGGTGGTGGAAGATACCCGCTTCGCGCGCCGCATCGGCCTGGAAGGTGCGAATTTTTTCGTCAGCGGCGATGGCCAGTTCGGTCTGATCGTATTCCACGCTCATCAGTTGGTTACGCTCGTAGGCGGACACATCCTTGCCTGCGGCCTTCATCGCGTCATACACCTGCTGCCGGAAGTTCAGGGTCCAGTTGAACGAGGGGCTGTTGTTGTACACCAGCTTGGCGTTCGGGATGACTTTGCGAATCTCGTTGACCATACCGGCGATCTGGGCAATATGCGGCTTTTCGGTTTCGATCCACAGCAGATCAGCACCGTTTTCCAGCGAGGTGATGCAATCCAGTACGCAGCGCGCTTCGCCCGTGCCGGCACGGAACTGGAACAGGTTGCTAGGCAGGCGCTTAGGACGCAGCAGTTTGCTATCGCGCTTGATGACGACGTCACCATTGCCCAATGCGTCGGCCGATATTTCGTCGCAATCGAGGAAGGAATTGTATTGGTCGCCCAAGTCGCCAGGTGTGTTGGTCACGGCGATCTGCTTGGTCAGGCCGGCGCCCAGCGAGTCGGTACGGGCCACGATGATACCGTCGTCCACGCCCAGTTCCAGGAAGGCGTAGCGGATAGCGCGGATCTTGGCCAGGAAGTCCTCGTGAGGCACGGTGACTTTGCCATCCTGGTGGCCGCACTGCTTCTCGTCGGACACTTGGTTTTCGATCTGAATGCAGCATGCGCCCGCTTCGATAAACTGCTTGGCCAGCAAATAGGTTGCTTCCGGGTTGCCAAAACCTGCGTCGATGTCGGCGATGATAGGCACGACGTGGGTGACGTGGTTGTCGATTTTTTCCTGGATAGCGGCCTTGGCGGGTCCAACGGCTGCGTCCAGCTCGCGGAACAGGCCGCCCAATTCACGGGCGTCGGCTTGACGCAGGAAGGTGTACAGCTCGCGTATCAGCGCGCTGACGGAAGTTTTTTCGTGCATCGACTGATCGGGCAGCGGGCCGAACTCGGAGCGCAGCGCGGCCACCATCCAGCCGGACAGGTAAAGATAGCGGCGCTCGGTACTGTTGAAGTGCTTCTTGATGGAAATCATTTTCTGCTGACCGATGAAGCCGTGCCAGCATCCCAGCGACTGGGTGTACTTGGACGAGTCGGCATCGTAGGCAGCCATATCCGCGCGCATGATCTTGGCGGTGTACTTAGCGATGTCCAGACCGGTTTTGAACTTGTTCTGGGCGCGCATGCGTGCGGCAGATTCGGGATTGATGGCATTCCATGCGCTGCCTTGTTGTTCCTTCAAACCAGCAACTGCCTTGATGTCGTCTTGATATTGGGCCATGGGTATCTCCTAAGAGCAAAGCGCGTTTGAATAAAGGGTTCAGCGTGCCGCTACGTCTATCGAAGCGAACTGCATGACTAAATATTAGCGCCGTTCGTTGCATTTGGGTATAGTCTTATATAAGACATAAGACTTAATTTTTTGTTATTTTTCAATGAGATACGTATAAATTTTTGCAATGTAAAACTCATTCTCAAGTAGCGAAAAAATGATGCGGCGGAAATTCGGAGCGAATTCCATAGTGTGAAATGACCTTTCGGCAGTTGGAGGCAGGACAAGCACCGACGAAGCCGTCTGCGCGTCCACTCGAATGAACCGGAAGGGAAGACATCACCGTTCCAGCAGCCGACAATTGATGCAACAATGCTGGATATATGGTGCACTTACAAATTAGGGCATGATGCTGTTGATTTGCACGGAATCCTGACCCACGATTAAGGGGGTGCGGATAAAATCTTGGACTGTTTAAGCAATCAGACCGAGACTTTTCCGGTACTCGACCGGGCTCAGCGCGCCGAGAGAGATCTTGATGCGCTTTTCGTTATACCACCGGATGTAAGCGTCTAGCGCATCAACGAACTGATCAATCGTTGTGGATTGCCAGTTGCGTGGATAGAACAGCTCGTTCTTCAACCGACCAAAGAAGCCTTCGCATGCTGCGTTATCCGGCGAGTACCCCTTACGTGACATTGTGCGTATTCCGGTGAACGTGGCCGCTCATTCCGGCCTATCGTGACCGCTGCGCATGAGATGGTGTTACGCGGCTAAATTGTAATGTCTTGGGTCACGATGGGTTCATGTTTTTCTCCTTTTTTGCGA